>Ga0257114_1000794_pt1 | contig 24066 bp, 25 predicted proteins | sample SI112_10mmetaG_FD_190149 | JGI IMG/M metagenome (GOLD analysis project Ga0257114, IMG submission 190149) | Marine microbial communities from Saanich Inlet, British Columbia, Canada - SI112_10m | ecosystem: Environmental > Aquatic > Marine > Inlet | place: Canada: British Columbia | collected...
TCACCTATAAATTTTCGTTAACTTTAAAATAACCCATACTAGTATTCCAAGTTCCATCTGGAGTGGCAACATAAGCTTGTAAATGCCAAGTTCCGGGACCACCAAGATCTCCGTTTACTGTAACATATTGTATTTGACCATCGGAACCATCACTAGTGAAAACTGCAACCCTTTCAAAAGTGCTTCCGTCTGGTTTTTTGAATATAAACTTTTTAGTTGATGCGCTACTGATATTTGCAATAGTAGTGCCTCCGGTAGAAGTTGTATCATATACCGTGACCCTAAATACCGTACCTATATCATTAACGTGAGCTTCTTCTACAAATGCCATAATGTACCTCCATATATTTATACACAGTAAAGACTTATTTTTCACCAAAATAATAAATAATTATGCGTACTCATGAATATCTCCCTGCTGTAGCTTCGTAGTTTTGGCGGATTTCGTCGGCTGTTAGTGCGCGGTTGTATATGGAAACATTAGAAATTTTTCCGTCAAGAGGTTGATTATTCCAACTTATGTCATCTCCAATTATTAATCCGCCGTTAGACAAATCTGTTAAAACTTTGTTTTGAGCAAAACTTGAGATTTTATCAGTGTCTACTGATCAAAATTACTATGGCTCATTATTTTCTCCTAATATTTGAGTTACTATATATTATACACATACTAAATACTTTCAGACCACAAACACCCTAAATCACTAAGATATTCATTAAAAATACTTTTGTTTTTATGATAGTACACAGGAAGTAGGGTTGTTTTTGCACCCATAGCTAAGGCGCATATAGCAAAATGCAGCCTATCTGTATTGACTCCACTAAGGGTTGCGGCATACTCCCAATACTGCTGCGGGGTATGACAGAAAAATGCAGGATCTTTTCTTTGTGGGGGCGGGACGTGCTGAAAAACAGTCTCACCAGTTTTTCTCAAAAAAGTCTCATCGCCACTTTTTTCACAATCTATTTCTGGAAAATCAAATCCCAGTGCCAAATCTGGAACTACTTCACCTTTGCCAATTATGTCTCTGCTCACAGAATCCCTGAAATACAATCTTTCAAAAGGCAAATCTTCATTTTTAAATACAGACTGAGGAAGCATCCAGCAGGGAATCCCTGATTCAAATGCCTTTTTTCTTATCGCTGCACACTTAGGATATCCCAAGTTTCCACCAGCAAAAAGCAACAACTTGTCACATTTTGGTATTACATCTTCTGCCAAGGCATTTACCGTAAAATAATCAACATCAAACTCTTTACAAAATCTTCTAGTCGCTAGATACAAAAGGTCATCACCAACATTTCCAAAGCCATCAACAATACCAACCTTCAATCCTCTAAGATCTTCAAATATTGGGGCAAAGAAAGATTTATCTAGTAGTCTCATTTTTCATATCCACCTTCTAGAAAATCGCTGTAATGCAAATAATATATCATATCTTTGTGATATTGTGTTAGTGTAAAATCAAGATCGTCAGACTTATTACTATGTGGAAAGGGGTGTTCTTCTTTGAAAAGATTTAGTTCGCGCAACCCATTCTCTACATCCTCTACCTTTAGCAGTTTGTCATACTTATACAGTTTTGTAACGGGAAACTTTATTAATTGCTTGGAATGAATCATCAGCCAATCGTCAAAACTAAGTTCGCTATTGCTTTTAAGCGCATGTTTCCACTGACTAAGCGCTCTGTCGTAGGGGTTTCTAATTGGAAGAACTTTAGTATAATTTGTAGCCCTTTTAGAAAACCAGTTTGTATGCCCTAAAGCTGGCTCATGTTCTGGTTGGAGGACATCGTTTGGTAGGTATGACACTGGACCTTGAACAAAAACAAACTTATCAACCCCAAAGACTTTATGACCCGTTAAATAATTAGCGATAGACGTGCTGTAATTCTTAAATGGTTGCCAAACTAAAATATTTTTAGAGTTATTTATTAACATGTCTCCCTCCAGAACGGCCTGAACATTTCTTGGTGGTCTATTTCAGGCTGTGGAAAATATTCGTAATTACCCTGAGCTATTCTTTCTAGAAGATCTACCCTATAGTGAATTGGCCTGCAACCATTTACGTGTACAAAATAAGCGTCTTTAATCTTAGACCAGAACTCAAAGTCTATAAACTCTAGGTTATATCTCCAGTCAACCAATTCAAAATCGTCCTCGTCTAAATTAAGAATAAGATAATCCTGATCAAAGCACCATAATTTATAGTAGGGTTTTTCTGGTTGTGAGTATTTCTCAGCAAACTTTTTAGGGAAAAACATCATTCCATTGTTTGGCTGAATATTTCTATTGTTTTTATATAAGTGTGGATAATCTTCTAAAATTAAAAACCTTTCATAACAAAAGTATTTAAATAAAGTGTGATGGTAGGAATTCTTTAATATTTGAAATTCATCTACTAAGGATATTTTATCTTTATTGAATATATCAAACACATTTGGTGAATCCTCTTTAACTACAATATCGCAATCTAAGTACAAGGTGTGTTCGTATTTTTCAATAACTTGTTTTAATCTATACTTATTAGACATAGGCCAGTCTGGAGATAAATCTCCGTCTAGCTCAACGTAGTCAGCGCCACAAGAGTTAGCGTAATTTAATATGTTTGACCTTGTTGTATCAAGCTGTTTTGCGGCAATATCATTGGCTGGAATTACACAAATAGCAATGTCTGAATTTTGACGAGGTAGAACATCATCAAATTGTATCACAGGAGTTACTGGCTTCATCTAAACGACCCCTCGTCTGGGCATATTATAAGTCTTTCGCTCTGAGATCTCATAAGTTGCGCCTCAAGTTTTTCGCTCTCCATAAAAAAATGAGCATCAACTTCGCGCAAAACATCTGATTTAAACTTAGCGGCCTCTACTGCGTGGTTAGCATCTCTCTCCTGCTGTCTTTCACTAGGAAACATTCTAAGAAATCTATATTTTACTTTATGTTTTTCCAACCACTCTTCTGTTTCGTCTCTGTATTTTTCAAGCCTTGCTGTTACTATACCCTTGCACGTATGTACTTTTGGCAACCTGTGATGATAAGGTTCTACATTTTTTATATAATCAATATATTTTTCTTCATCTTTAGCAATTTGATATGGAACATTAGGACATAGTATTCCGTCGAAATCAAGCAAGCACTGACTAATATAGGGACTATTAAAGAAGTTCCACTCTAGCAAATGCGGCGGGGGCAACTCTTTGCCATAGATATCAACCAAAACAACAGAAGACGGATGAACATATAGCGAGCCAAACAAAAAACCTTCTCTACCAACATGATTTTTTATAGGAAGCAGTGAGTTTCCACTATATACAGTGTCATCTAAAACTAATATTTTTCCCTCTGATTCTTTGTGTTTTTCCATTCTTTTGCCGCCAAACTCACATACGCCAGACATAGGTTCAACAGAGCCATCCCTTTGTATAAAATACAAAGGAAGATTAAGCATGACAGAACAAAAGCTGGCGGGCAGAAATCCAGATCTGGGAACTGCCGCAATACCTTTTATATTTAATGCTGCTATCTTTGGAATTAGATAATCTACACAATCTTTTATTAGTTGTTGGTTAGTGATATACTTACCGTCAAGCACTAACTTTTTCCTATCGTGTTTTTTAATACAATCTATCTTGTATTTATTTCTTTCTTCTTTGCTTGCGGTCTGACACCATTGCCAATTTGGTGGATCGTATGTCATTTCCTGTCTAAAGAATTCACAATATCCAGCAGTTGGACATTGACATTCATCTATTTCTTTCATTCCTTACTCCATAAAGATTATAAAACTAGCTCCTAAATCTCTTCTAAATTCGTGTGGTGCTATTTCAGGACTTCCAGAACTACCGCCGCCAGAGTAAAGATCGGCAGGGGAATCGTCTCCCGATCCCGCAGTGTCAGATTGATACGTTAAAGTTAAAACTCCAGACCCAACTATAGCGGTGACTCTGTAATGGTAAGTAGATAAAATAGTACTACCGGTTCCTGCGCCAGCAGCCCTTTTTTTAACAACAACCCTATCGCCAACCTGAACGCTAGTTATACTATCGTAATACTGAACGTTATAACTAGGACCGGACCCAGAAACGACAGCATAAACCTCTGCCTCGGCTATAATTACTAATTGATTCCTACTGCTCATTTTATATCCTAGTCATGAAGGTCTTGACCAACAATAAATCCATCAAATTCACTACCTGCATTATTAGTGCAAAGAAAACCATACACGTCTGTGTGAGAAGTGGACGTGGACATTGTTGGAGTTATGTTTCCAGCCCACCTGACTGTTGCAGCAGCGCCACCGGTTGTATAATCCACATTGCTCCAAGAAATTGTTTTTGCCGAAGAAGCGTTTTGAGTTATCCTTAATATAAATCTTTGTCCACGTTTTGCATTTGTAAATTCAAATTTAGTAACATTTTGCCCCAAAGATATATTATGAAAGTTTCCTGTACTTAGGTCTAAGGTTACAGTGGCATCTTCTGCCGTAGGCGTGTCGTTAGCTGGCACAGCCTCTTGAACAAAAGCGCCCCCCGTAAGAGTTATACCGGAAGCGCCAATAGTAACACCGCTAGCAGTGACCCTAGAGTCAAACTCATTAAACACACCATGCTTAGTTCCAGTAAAGCTTTTTGCGGAATCTAATACTAGAGCTTTTGAAGCAACGGCAGTGCCTGCCGATGAAACATTTACCTGACCACTAGCGTAAGTAGCTATTCCAGAACTGGCGATCAGCGCAGTCGTAGTGCCAGATGTTGCTATTAATGAAGTAGCAACTCCAGAAACGGTAAGCAAGGAAGTAGCAATACCAGAGGCTGTGTTCAATGCGGTTATATTACTTTGATTAGATATAGCCTGACCGCTAGCGTATGTCGCAAGACCTTCATTTTCGATAGCCTGACCGCTGGCGTAGGTTGCAATTCCAGAACTAGATACTAAAGATGTTGCAGTACCCGAAACAGCTAGCAGGGAAGTAGCTATACCAGACGCGGTGTTTAGCGCTGTGATATTGCTTTGATTTAATATAGACTGACCAGAACTATAAACAGCTATACCTGAAACATAGTTAAGTTGAGCGGTGGTAACATCTCCACCGCCGCCACTCTCGGCTTCCCAGTTAGGTACATTTCCGTTCATTTTTAGAATGTAATCGTCAGTACCCTTTGCTAATCTGATAAAGCTTGTACCGTTATGATAAAGAATATCGCCTTCGGCATTTGATCCAAAACTAATATTAGCCGTGTTGCCAGATGCGTATGTGGCTATCCCTGAACTAGCAACCAATGAAGTAGCCGTTCCAGAAACTGTCAATAAAGAGGTAGCTATTCCAGAAGCGGTGCTTAAAGCGGTGATATTACCTTGATTTGATATAGCCTGACCGCTAGCGTATGTCGCAAGACCTTCATTTTCGATAGCCTGACCGCTGGCGTAGGTTGCAATTCCAGAACTAGCAACTAACGAAGTAGCAGTTCCAGAAACAGTAATTAATGACGTAGCTATACCAGAAGCCGTATTCAATGCTGTGATGTTAGACTGATTTGATATAGCTTGTCCAGATGCATATTGAGCAGTAGTGCTTGCGCCACCAGCACTAGCAAGCTGAGAACCGTTAAAGTAAAGCGTTCCGCCGACATTATATAATGTGTCAGTAGTAACACCGGGAGTATTTCTAACAAGAATAACACCAGAATTACCAACACTAACGCCAGTACTATAAACAAAGGAATCAAACTGAGAAAATCTTCCATGCTTAATCCCAGTAAAACTTTTTGCCGAATCTAAGATTATAGCCTTAGAAGCCTCTACTGTACCATCCGTTGTAATATTAACCTGACCAGAAGCGTAAGTGGCTATACCAGACGTGGCAACTAATGAAGTGGCCGTTCCAGAAACCGTTAATAAAGAGGTGGCTATTCCAGAAGCGGTATTTAAGGCTGTAATATTACTTTGATTAGATATGGCTTGTCCAGATGCGTAGTTAGCTATACCAGAAGTTGCAACGATATCACCTTCATTTGCTATAGCCTGACCGCTCGCGTAAGTCGCGATACCAGAACTTGCAATTAACGAGGTCGCCGTACCCGATGCCGACAAAAGCGCGGTAATATTACCCTGATTAGATATAGCTTGACCGGAAGCATAACTAACTCTAGCTGTATTTGTAGAAATGTTGCCAGTATTTGTTGATATGTTAGAAGCGTTAGTAGTAGCGCTAGATTGATTAGCGACAGCTTGTCCGCTTGCATATGTTGCTATGCCAGAACTAGCTACTAATGAAGTAGCAACACCTGAAACAGTATTTAGAGATTGAGACTGACCAGAAGCATAAACCGCTATACCGGAAACGTAATTAAGTTGTGTTGTGGTTACATCGCCGCCACCACCGCCGCCGCCAGTAGTTAAGGTTACTTGACCTCCACCATTATCTGTAAGCGTACCATTGCTAACAACTATTGTTCGTACATTACTAACATTTGGACTGTTGTCCGCTTCTTTAACCGTTAGTGAAACACCAGAAGCGTAAGCGGCTATACCCGAAACGGCAACAAGATCGCCCTCGTTTTCAATAGCTTGACCAGAGGCATAGTTCACCCTAGCTTCGTTTGTAATTGCCAAACCAGAAGCATAGTTTACCCTAGCTTCATTAGTAATAGCTAGTCCAGACGCATACGCAGATATTCCAGAAGCTGCGACAATATCGCTTTCATTAGCTATAGCCCGGCCAGAAGCATAGGTAGCTATACCAGAAGTAGATATTAACGAAGTAGCCGTGCCAGATACTGATAGTAATGATGTCGCTATACCAGACGCAGTATTCAACGACGTAGCTTGACCAGAAGCGTATTGAGCAGTAGCACTTGCACCACCAGCGCTAGCAAGCTGAGAACCGTTAAAGTATAAAGTTCCACCAACGTTGTATAAAGTATCCGTAATAACACTAGGAGTATTTCTCGCCATTGAGACACCGGAGTTTCCAACACTTACACCAGTACTGTAAACAAAAGAATCAAACTGAGAAAATCTACCGTCTTTAACTCCAGTAAAACTTTTTGCAGAGTCGAGTACTAACGCCTTAGAAGCCTCTGCCGTACCGTCTGTTGTGACATTAACCTGCCCAGAAGCATAGGCGGCTATGCCAGAAACATACGTTATATTGTTAGTATTTGTGGTTATATTTGCCTGATTAGAAACCGCTTGACCACTTGCATAATTTGCAATACCAGAACTAGCGATCAAAGAGGTTGCAGTACCGGAGGCTGTTAAAAGTGCCGCAATATCACTTTCATTTTCTATCGCTTGACCAGAAGCGTAATTAACCTTAGCAGTATTAGAAGAAATATTGCCAGTATTGGTAGATATGTTTGACGTATTTGTTGTAATGTTAGACTGGTTAGAGATAGCCTGCCCAGAAGCATAACTAGCAACGCCAGAAACATACAAATCGTCATGAACGTGACCGCTAGCATAAACAGCTATTCCAGACACATAATTAAGTTGTGCAGCAGTAACATCCCCCGTTCCGAGGTTACCGGAAGCGTAGGCAGCAATTCCAGACACCGCAAAGATGTCGCCTTCATTTGTTATAGCCTGACCGCTAGCATAGGCTACATTTAATTCATTACTAATAGCTAATCCAGAAGCATATGTCGCTCTGCCACCATTAGTAGATATGTTACTAGTGTTGGTAGAGATATTTGAAGAATTTGTAGATATGCTCGACTGATTAGATATCGCCTGCCCAGAGCCATATGCGGCTATACCGGAAACGTAGGTATCGTCATCAATTTTCAAAAATGTAGAATCAGACCAGCCGCTAACGGCTATTATCTCTGACTGATTAGATATAGCTTGACCGCTAGCGTATACAACTCTAGAAGTATTTGTTGATATTGCAGACTGGTTGGACACCGCTTGACCACTAGCATAAGTAGCTATTCCAGAACTAGAAATCAAAGACGTGGCGGTTCCAGAAGCTGTTAGCAGCGCAGTAATATTACTTTGATTTGCTACCACTTGACCAGAACTGTATACAGCTATGCCAGAAACATAATTAAGCTGCGCCGTACTTACGTCGCCGCCACCAACGGCAGATCCGTTAAAATAAAGCTCACCAGAATTATTATAAAGCTTATTAGTAGTAGAAATTGGAACAAGACTCGCTATTTGTATACCATTTCCAGTAGCTATGATTTCGTGAGCGGAAACAACCCCATCTTTATTTACAGAAGCTAAAACACCGTCAGCACTATTCTTCCAACTTGTTAAGTTAGAAGCCTGTGAAGCAGCCCCTTTCACAACAATACCTTCATCATTTGCAGAATTTACACCAACAAAAAGAGTGTCATCAAGCGTAACATCTGCAACACCAATCGCAATTCTTTTAGCATCCATATCACCCTTTACTAAACTACCGTTAGTAGCAGGAGTGGAATTACCTATAAATACAAGATTATTACTAGAGTTAGAAGTACCAGCGCCTTCGCCTATATAAATACATTCAGCACCAGAAGAACTTTTACCAGAATTTTTACCTATACCTATAGATTTATTTGAACCCGTGGAAGAATGTCCAGCCCCTTGACCTATCCATACAGAAGCTTCTCCCGCCCCATTGTAACCAGCCTGATAACCCAGTGCAACCGCATAGTCTTCTGCCAAAGTTCTACCAGCTTGATAGCCTATGACTGTGCTATAACTACCAAGACCAGAACCTACTTGATAACCTATACCAATAAAACCTATTTCATAAGCATGTAAAGCAGCTTCATAACCTATAGCTACAGACTCATGCCTCATTTTGTTACCAGCAGAATAGCCTACTGCAACGCTATTGTATACAGAACTTGCAGCATCTGAAACTACAGGACCAGCTTTTGAGCCAATATGAACATTATGCTGGCCGGTCTTATTTATCGTGGAAGATTCAGCGCCTATAATAACACTATCACTACCAGTAGTTATGCCACTACCGGCACCATAACCTATAAGTATATTATTACTATTTGTAGGACCAGTTAGATCACCTATAGACAAAGATTTATTAGTAATATTTAAATCAAATACACTATTTTGGACAGGAGTACCGCTAAGATTAACATCAGAAAGCTCTACTAATTTAGCATCTTTTATTACAGTACCATTGCTAAAAACAAGACCCGAAGAAGGAACCGTAAATTCATCGCTCTCACTAGCAAAAAATGCTTTAGCCGCTGGATAAGTTATAAATACAACACCGCTTCCACCAAGACTTATCTTGCTGCCGGAATTGGAACTAGATAGTACAGTTGTTCTTTCTAAGTTGTTTGATCCGTAAGTACCTATACCAACTTCAAACTTATCATTTTCTTCTAAAGAATAGTAAGTAGTATCTCCGCTAGCTAAAATCGCGCTAAACCTTTGAAAACCTGCTGGAGCGCCAGTTAAAGATAGCCCACCAACACCTGTGCTGGATGTGTTTTCCCTAACTCTATCGCCTATTTTTAATGCCATCTAGACATACCTCCACTATAAATGTTAATGTTTTAGTTAGGGTCTGTAATATTTGGAGGAGTTGGCTGTGCTATGTTTTCTTTTTGTATTTTAAGCTCATAAGCTACAGTGTTTTGCATCAGAAAGTCTCTTGTTTTTCTATTGGCAAACTGAGATTCTGTTTCAGGATTAGAAATAAGCTCTGGGTTTGTTTGCAAGTTTACAGCTAGAGATGGATTAAAGCTTGGGTTTTCAATTTGGGGTTGGTAGCCATAGTTGCCGCACATGGCAGTAATAACCCTTCCGACATCTTGGTCTGAAATATTAACAGAAAAAACCGCCATTCCTATCTCCTTGCATTAAAGTTTATTGTTTTGTTTATTTTTAAACCGTGGTCCTGCTGTTTATTTATGTTTAGGGAGTAGTCTATTTGTGTGTTTATTTTTAAACCGTGATCCTGCTGTTTATTTATATTTAGAGAGTGGTCTATTTGTGTGTTTATTTGTAGTGGAAACTTTAATACATCTTTATTAAAATATAAAACAACAAGCCCACCACCATATGGGTCTGTTCTCACTAAGCCATCGTCTGCAACGGCAGCTTCAGAAAAAGCACTAAAACCAAACATAAAAACCTCCATGACTATATACACAAAACACGGTACATAATAAAAAAAAGCCGCCCAAAATGAACGACTTTCTTTTTTTGTTTAATATTAAGCTTTTAAGTGACCCAAAACTAGAATGAGCCAGCCAAAACTCTACGGTTATCAAGTACGCCGAATCCGATTTCAGCCCAACCATAGTAACCTTGGCGTTGATGACGATGAAGACCTTCGTCCTCATAGATTTCAACACTTTTCTTGACAGGCATAACGAAGCTGTCGTTAGCACCTTGGTCAAGACCGATAACAAGCTCAACATCAGAAGAAGCAAGTGAACCACCAAGATCGCTGGTGAAGTACTTCTGATACTCTTGACCATCACCAAACTCAAACACATCGTGAAGGTTTACACCAAACACTCTAGTAAGAGCAGGACCATCGTCGTTAGCAACATAGATTTCTCTACGACTGACTTCGTCAAGTTGATCAATACCCCAGTTGCGGATATCTTCGATAGCCTCTGGAGAAAGATAAAGATCACTTAAACGACCCGGAGCAGTAACACTATTACCACCACCGTTACGACGCATAACAGTTTTCATTAAGCTAACAAGACGCTTAGTGAATTGACCAGCAGCAGCATCGGCATCGAATACCAAGATGTTACGGTCAACTGCGGAAGCCAAAAGCGTGTGCCATCCGTCATCGTTAATTTTCTTAACAAACGAAGCTTCAAGCACCTGCATAGCTCGGCCAACAATATTCCAGTTTGCTTCTCTTGCATATCTCAGCAAGAAGTCAATTGAACTAGAAATGCCATAAGTATTAATCATGACATAATCACCTTCAACATGACGCTCAGGAATACGTCCGTTTCCGGGATTTGTATAGGCGATATGCTCACCTTCTGTTCCGGGCGCTAAGAGATCCAATGGAAACTCTGGGCTTGCTCCCGGCTCAAGAGGCATAGCCTCATAGATATTTGTAACAACATCACCAAAAAGAACACCCTCTCTAAGCGGTGTTTCAAGAGCTTTGGCGATTTCACGCTGCGCTTCGATAGCGATAGCCTTATCCGAGCTACCCGATCTTTTCAACAGAGTGATAAACTCTTCTGAAGGTCTTTGTTTAATAGACATGGTTATAATTCTCCTTTATTTATTACTTATTGTTAATAGATCAAACACCACCAGATGGTGTTGCGGTATTCGGCAGATCAATATACACTTTCGCATATCCGTCTTGATCTACTCCACTCAAGAATCGTCCAACGACCTTAGCGCTACCGGTATGATCGCTACTATCCGCAATAATATACGAAGTAGAAAGATTACCACTATGTGCTAGGTAAGCCAAATTGCCAGCGGCAGGACTCGTCCCTTCCAAGTTATTTGTTACAACATACCCCTTTTGGAGAAGTGTAACTTTTCCACCCTTTTGAACTTCATCTTTATGCTGGTTCAAGTGTTGACGAGTTAGATCAATACTAACCATGTCATTTATCAAAAGCCCAACGGGAACTTTACCAGAACCAGTTGCAGCATAGGTTACAAGCGCTGCGCCTTGGTCCATAGCAGCACCAGAGCCACCAGTACTAAGAGCGACAACACCGCCGCGAGTAGCAGCTTCATTCATGAAGAATGAAATGTCAGTTTGAAGCGTACTTCTGTCAGTTTTAAGAGCCATTATGAATCTCCTTTATAAAAAATTACTTATTTTGTTTGGGCAAAGTTTGTAAAACAGAACCAAGCCACTCGCTCGCTACGCTGCGAAGAGATTCCGCTGGATCTTCTTGTTCGTCTAATTCCGCGATAGCGACTTCCTCTACCGGTTCTACTTGATCAAGAGCTTCTTCGCCAGCTTCTGCGGAATCAACTTCCTCTTCTGCCTTTGCGTCTTTCTCTTTTTTCTTCTTTTCAATTGCTTCCTTTAGCTCTGGAGGCATGGTGGCTTCTGCCTGCTTTTTAAGCATTGCGACTACCGCCTCAAAAGCTTCTTCGCCAACTTCGTCGAAAGAATCTAAAGCCGATGCGACTGCTTCTGAATCAAGTCCAGTTTCTTCAAGCTGGGCCTTTCTTTTCATCATGTCGGCCTTTTTCTTCATTTCTTTCATCGCCTCTTCTTTTTCTTTAGCATCTTTTTCTTTAGCTACAATTGTTTCTTGAGCCTCTGTTAAAGATTGAGCAAGGGTTTCGCATTCGCCCGATTTTTCATCGAGTTTAGCTTGCGCCTCAGAAGCGATGCCTTCAAGCGCTTGAATCTTAGACTCAAATTCGGCTTGTTGCTCCGCAACTACTTTTTCTTTTAAAACTTCATTAGCAGCTTTAGCTTCTGCTAATTCGGTTCGCAAATCGTCAATTTGCTTATCTACGTCTGACATATCATTCTCCTTAGTTGAAGATATAGTTAAAATTTGTGCCTCAGATTCATCAAAAAATCTATTTCCTTCCAATATCACACTACGAGGATTAGCAGGTTTTGAAACTAAGCCTTTACCAGAGAACGATAAGTTTCTCAGAAGTCTGCCAACTCTGTAGTCTTCGTATTTTCCACTTCCACCATAAGATCTTAGGTGCTTAGTAAGAAAGGCAGAACTTTCTTCTCTGGGTACAACCCTAGTACCGCCTTCCCCATCCACTAAAGCATAATCAAAATTAGGAAATAGACATTCCATAGAAACAAACCATTGTCCCTCTTCGATTTCAGCTAGTATTTTTTGTATTCTTTGTCTTTGGTCTACATCGCTCCACTCTTTGTAAATAACGGCGGTGGTTAATATATTAAATTCAGATGGAGGATCTTGTTCTTCAGCCATAACATTGCCTTCAAAATCAACAACACTATTGCCAGTTATATGACCGATTATATCTTTTTCATCGTGCATGTAATTAAACGGCTTATCTTCTGGCGTAGCTCTGGCCGCCCAAGTTTCCTTTGGATCAAAAACATCATCATTTTTATTCCAGCCGGTGCTAACAAGTACGGACTCAAGATAAAATAAATCTATTTGATCTTTATTTTCTGCAAAACATTTGTCAGCGATATTGACTGGAACCTTGAAGGCATCAGCCTGTACAGCCTCAGAACAATACGCAACACTAGCCGTACTCTTTACGAGTTCGCCAATACCGTCATTTATTTCTGATTCATATATTTTCATAAAAAAACCTCCGAAAACTAATACACAAATTTTTTAAATAATAGAATTTATTACTAAAAATTAGACATTTCTCCAAATGTAGCAGAGTATATAAATCTAATTTCAGAAGTATTTGGCTCTCTTTGGTTACTATCTACAAAGTCTAACTTCTTGGTATTTGCCAAAGTGTAAAATTCGTCAGAAGGTTTAGTTTTATTATCTATTAACTGTTTTATAACACCTTCATTGATATCCATAAAGGGTTGCATACCAGTCAATATACAAAGTTTTAGATGCTCTAGTTGGTCAACCTCGGCTTTATTTAGACTCCTGATATTCTTTTTACCAAAGTGTCCCAAGGCGATAGGGGATACTATTTCAGATATCTTCGCCTGAGCCTCCATAGCCCATAGGGTTTTTGAAGTAGCGTCAGAACTTCTGGGTAGAACCCTTTTCTGCTTTCTTTTTTGTGTATCTCTAGAAAATTTAGGTCTACCATTATCTTCAATAGGTTTATTTTCACTATCTTTAGGGCTGTTAGAAGCCGGGGGTTCTACGACTGGAGGATCTGTATATGGAACCCCCAGATTCTCAAGATACTCAGAATCTAAAATATCTTTTGTTAAAGCTATCTTAGCCATATCATCCTTATGTTGGGGATTATGGTACGGCCCAGCTTTCTTTGGTGAAGCAGAATCGTTAGCCCTTTCTCTCTCTTCTCTTCTAACTCTAACTCTTTCAATGTTGGGTATTTCTCTAAATCTTTCTAATAGAGTTTCTTGAGATATAATATCCCTGTCAGCTAAATCCATAAGCAACTTCTTTTGCGCGGCTTCATCCGAAAGAATAATAGAATCAAAATGTATCTCAGCAGGAAGTCTGAATCCCATAGCCTTTTGCACTATTTTAATTTCATGCCTCCAAAACTGCGATAACACCTCTCTGCCGTATTCTAATCTTTCTATAAGAGTTTTCAAAGAAACAAAGTTATTGCTATATCCTCCACCGCTAGAAGCTCCAGTTAAAGTGGGAGGAATACCAAGTCCAGCATATATACTTGTCAGTACCGGTTGATACTTGTCACCACCCAGAAATCTATATACCTGAGACTGACTTTCTGTAAATTTAAGCTCTGGCCCCCAAACAAGATCCATCGTTCCACCACCGACATTACTAGCTAAAATATCTCTAAGCTTATTTATAGCGGCTTTTGTAGGTATAATCTTATGGTCTAGATCGCCAACCGTCCATAGTCTGACATTAGATATAGCGCCGTCAAGCGCTGCAACATCAGCAAGCTTCATCTTTTCTAGCATTATGATATCGTCCAGAATAGCATAAATCATAGGGTTTGCCCAAAGAAGCCAGTCATCCTTCTTGTAGTAGAACATCTGTACGTTCTCTGGATCTAGAGGTATTTTTCTATCTCCATTTTTAAGTCTTTTTTGTATATCTAATGGTAAAGTCTTAAATATTGTATTTGGAGTATTGTCGGTTTTAACCAAAGCTTCGTAACTATTCTTTGATAAGTTTAATACAAACTCAGGCTTTCCAATCATCTCAGAGCCACTGTTTTTAATATCTACGGCTAAGGGATTTAGAAAATCATAAGACCAAGGTATTTCTCTTTTTGAAACTTTTAAAGTTTCTATCTTAACATCAGCAGCTAGTGAGTTTCTTAGATTTTTTTCTTGCTGCCTATTAATTTTTGCCGTATGCCTACGGACAACTACGTTTCCACATCTATATAGATAGTTTAAAAACCGTTCTGACCTATCTACGCCACCAACCTCTTGCCACCACTTTCTGTAAAACTTTTCAATAGTTTTATTTGGGTGAACCAGAACAAGACCCTGAGAGGAAAAATCACTCATTAAATCAATAACATTTCTAATGATACCGACTCTGTCGTAAGCCTGCATACATTGTTTTATTATTCTCTTTTGCTTGTTAGATACGGATTCTCCGGGCCTAAAACTATCGTAGTCAGATCTAACAAAAGAAGTTCTCACAGAACGGCTAGGCTCAATATCTATATAGCTAGTTCTTCTTCCATAGCCTACAGATTTTTGAACACCGTCATAAGCATTGACATTATCCGAAGTTTGTTCATAAGCCTCTTGTTTCTGTGAATCATTACCCCAAGTACGGTAAAGTGATGAATCTTCAGTCATTTGCATTAATCTCCAGACAATAGTATTGTTAATATGATTGATATTACATTATACACAAATTAGTAGATATCCTGCACTTTATCAGAAAACCAAGATGGTCCATAATACATTTTTTCATTATCGTACTTTGCTGAGTTATCTTGTTGAGCAAATCCCCCAATAGCTCCATATTCTATAACCTCTTTTTCTACAGAAAGAATTCTAGCTGACATGTTAGCCATGATCAAAGACGAATATCTGTCTTTTCTTAACCTATTTTTCTTTCCTGCTGCAACCTTTACTTCTGGAGTATCCCACCTTTCACGACCAGTTGATGTCTGCGTCATTATGATCATAGATAGCTCATCTTTAAGCTCCTCTATTTCCATAACACAATCTTCAAGGGTGTCATACTTCCTGTTAGCAATTTTATCGTCCTCGATAGAAAGACCGATACTAACAGAGTCAAAATACGGGAAAAGAACAATTCTATCTTCAAAGTCTTTTCTAAGTCCATGATTTGCTTCTGCTAACCACGTAGCTTTTGCAAACTGACAAACCTGTAATATATGTAAACCGGCTTTATGATCCGTCTCTTTCTCTTTCTCTTCTATCGTAGGATATATAGCAACCTCACCCTCTCTTATCTTGTCCCTGTCTTGAAGAGCTTCCATTATAGCTATACCACCGCCCTGAGCGTCTAACGCTATTTCGGCACACGGAAACACTTTCATAAGATCCCGAATCTTTTTGGCACAGTAGGAATAAAAATCATCTTCGTCAACCATTCTTGACCTAAGTTTATCTTTATGCTGTTTCCTGTTGGTTGTCCAGCAGTGAACTACTCTTCTGTGGTCTTCATTTATTTCCATAACTACAATACTGAAGTTATCGACTTCAGAAGCGGGATCAACTCCAAATACATATTTCTTTTTAGGGTTCCCCTTTAACATTGAATCGAAATAAACTTCACCAGAAGGAAAACTTACGGGCTTGGTAGGAGAGGTACAACAAGACTCGATAAGACTTCTTTTAAAGAAACCTTGGCTATCTGTGGTAAAACATGCTCCATACTCCATATTAAATATACCAGAGTGGATAGTAGCTTTAGCTCTTGCTACTTGTCCCGAATCCATAAATCCATCAGGAAGGTTCTGGACAGGCATCCTAATTACTGAATACTCAGTCCAATCAAAATCTTCAGGAACGTCGCCACCAAAAACATCTTCTAATGCAGACTCTTTACCTCCGCTATTTACTATAGCTCTATATCTTTTCCAGTAATCTGCAAAGTGGTTAAAGTCATAGTAAGCCGTACCCGATAGTATTATTTGGTTTGATTTATCTTGAGTGCTATCTGAAGTATCTTCTATTCCTATATCTAATTCCTTGGCTCTTTTTCTTTTGGCTTTACTTTTTACCTTTTCTGCTGGAGAAGAAGCTACCGCAGCGAAACCGGCTACAACGTTTTCAAAAATATCTCTAGGTATAGATGCAAACTCGTCCGCTATGATATCATTAGCTCTTTGCCCCCTGATTTTACTTCCGTCGCCAAGAGGTAGGCAAGTTACCGTGCTTTGGTTTATATGCATAACGCAGCGGTCTACATCTCTTCTTGGGCCGCTATTAGATCCACATAGATCCCTAAGAACAGGAGCGTTTTTCCATATTGTATCCATATATTCAAACAATACTTTAGACTGACGGAAAGCGGCGCCAACAACGATAATTTTTCTTCCCGGCATAAATAATCCGCGAAGAAGCGGGTATACAGAAAGTATGAAAGACTTACCCATACCTCTAGTACCTATAAGCATTGGGAACTTCCTATTCCACATCTCATAAAGAAGAAGCGACTGAAATGGTAATAGTTCTATATTTAGAATATATTTACATGCGAAAGAGAAATACTCTGGTCTCATCATTAACCAAGCTATTCTCTCCAAAAGTTGGTCTTTGTCCGCACCCTCTGTTATAAAGTCCATAGGATTAAATAGTAGTTTTTCATCTACATCTATTCCTAACCAAGCGTCTTCTAATTTTTGTTTATCACTTATCATCTAATATACCATCCACAAATCCAAATTGTACAGCTTCATGTGAGTTAAGATACCAGTCTCCATCTTTCATCCTTCTTTTTATGTAAGATTTTGTCTTAGACAAATTATATCCCCTCTCTTGAAAGAATTTTCCATTTACGCACTTTGAAGCAAATATATTTAGCATGAGTTCTAAGTTGTACTTATCAAGCTCTGCCCAATTCTGCGAGCTTTGATAGTCTCCGCTACAATCTGTTGAACCAAAGTGCGTCATAAAGTAAGAGCTTGGAGACATAAGCCTGTTGTCAGCCGCCTGCAATATTATGCCACTCATTGACTCGGCCTGCCCGTAAACCACAATAGTGACGTAAGATTTACATGATGCTATGGCGTCGTATATGGAGGTTCCAGCGCCCCAAGAGCCGCCGATGCTCTGCATGTTTATTCTTATCTCGTCATTGTTGAATGAGTCCAGATGTCTTATGTTTTTTACAAAGTTTATAGCCATCCTGTAATCAACTCCGGGGTCTTCATCTCCGTTATCTTTTGCTGGATGTAAATAAATCTCCCTATTTTTAACATCAATTCCATAATTGTGGATTTCTCCGATAGTGTCTCGTATGTTTGACATTACTGCTCCTTGTGGAATGATTCATTCAACCTTTTAAAAATACTATTACACATCATAAATGCATTATGTTTATTATCGCAAAACATCACATTCACATCGTAGTGTATAGATATCTCCATAAGCGCTTTTAACAAGTATCTTCCAGTTATCTTGGTTTGTTTTACAACTTGAAACCTTTTGAAGTTAGGAAGCTGTATTTCTCCAGCCTTATATCTTCTGTATATCTCTTTGTCTTCTTCTGTCTTTAGTAAACTATTTGGATAGTCTATTAAATCGGAAGCAGAAAACTCCAGTAACACATACCGAAAATGGAAATCTCTCATTCTATCCATTTCCTTGTAGAAGGCTGTTTTCTTCTTTCCTAGATTCATAGCAACTTCGGACACGGAGGCTTTTCTCTCTATGCAAACAACATCCTCAAAACCTTCAAGAGTGTAATCTCCGGTATTAAGAGTTCCGACTTCCATGCCAGAACACTTATCGTAAGGAGAGAAGAACCAGCCGTCTTGTTCTCTTGTGTCTTTAATTACTTTATATTTAGGTATCATTGCTTGTATTTTATAATTCCTTTAACTTCGTCCCAAGTTGGCTTAACTCTACCAACAGCATTGTAAACTTGGTTAAAGGTAGAGCCTGTGCAGTTTTCAAAAATAGCAGCCTTGCCCGGATTTTGGTTTATCGTGTCTATGATAAATCCAGCGTCGTTTGAAGGCTTGGGAGAATCTTTAACCAAAAATACTTCATCTGCAAAATTCTTAACTTTTGGAGAAGCGGGTAGTTCTGGGCTGGTTTTAGGTTTTTCTTCTTTATTAAACATAATTATTTCTTTCTATTAATTAGTTGTGAAAAATATGAAACATAGTGAGATTCCTTTCCCGTTACAGACTTATGACAATTACTACATAAAGTTATACCATTATCAATGTCGTACCTAAGAGAAGCTGCCGAAGACCATTTCATTATATGATGAACGTTCAATCTAGCTCGCTTCCCCTTCTTTTTACACATTTGACATGTATATTTGTCTCTTTTTAAGACTTTTAGCCTAAACTCTTTGTAAATCGGGTCGTTGTAATCTCGCCGTTTCGACATCGCTATCCACCATTCTTTCTACCAGTTTCTCAAATGAAATATGTGGTTCCCATCCTAGTACACGTTTTGCTTTTGTAGGTATTCCTAGTAAATAGTCTACTTCTGCTGGACGATAGAATTCTGGGTCAATTACCACAAGATTTTCCCAGTCGTCAATTCCTACATACCCGAAGGCGATATCTAGAAACTCTCTAACTGAATAAGTCTCGCCCGTAGCTACCACGTAGTCGTCTGGTGTTTTGTGCTGTACCATCTGCCACATACCCCGCACATAGTCCTCTGCATGGCCCCAGTCTCGTTTTGCGTCTAGATTGCCTAGTCGCAGCTTGGGAAACTCTTTATCCATACCAGAAGCTACAAACTCACCAATCCACTTGGTAATCTTTCTTGTTACAAACTTTTCCCCCCGTCTTTCACTTTCATGGTTGAACAAAATGCCGCTACAGGCAAATATCCCATAACTGTCACGATAGTTCCGCACAAGATGGTGAGCCGCTAATTTAGCAATAGCATATGGACTCTGGGGAGCGAATGGTGTTTTCTCGTCTTGGAATTTAATCATCTCCGCAAAACCTTCTCGCAGATTGTAATTCTTACCAAACATTTCGCTGGAACTGGCCTGATAAAACTTAATACTGTCTTTTCTGCCCGAATATCTTATTGCCTCTAGAATATTAAGCACTCCACCGGCGGTTACGTCCCAAGTCAGGCTAGGCTGCTTGAAACTCGTCCCAACATGAGATTGTGCAGCAAGATTGTAAATCTCGTCAGGCTCTTCTTCTTTGATTACATTACTCACACTGAAAGCGTCCGTAATATCGCCTTCGACGATCTTAATTTTGGGCAAGATATGATTAATTCGATTTAATGTAGGTACGCTAACCCTTCTGGTTATACCTACTACTTCATATCCTTTTTCTATCAATAGTTCTGCGAGATAGCTTCCGTCTTGTCCCGTGATTCCAAATATTATTGCTTTCATTCTTCTTCCTTTAGTGTCTCTGGTGTTAGAAACGGCTGGTCCACTATACCGTCCTCGTATTGTACATAATCAGAAAGTCGTTCTTTCTCTAGTTCCATAGATAATCTCATTTTTTCCATTTCTACCCCTACATCACTTCGATACTGAGGGTCTGTAGCTAATTTTTTCACAAGCGATGCAAATGTTAGCTTTGAGTCTTCAATGGCTTTGACTCGCTGCTCTCTTGTGCCTTTTAGATCCTTCAGCATCGTCGCCTTGCGCGCCTGAAGATCTTTGTAGTCTTTGCTAAGGGTCTCTTGTGAAGCTCGTAGGATCGCAATCTGGCGCTCTATATTCATAATCAGATCAATATCGCGCTGATCTTTGTCTCGCGCCTTTTCGTTCTGTACTATTCTTTCATTTGCTATAATGCTCTGTTGGTTTTCGTGCTGTGCCTTTAGAATCCTATTCATCAATAGCTCAAGCTTGATTGTATCAATTATTTGCATTTCTTCCGTGTGAAACACATCGTCTTTAAACTGGCTCCACATTTTCTTGAAGTGGAATTGAAACATCTCCAACTCTTCTGGCGTGAATTGGTTTGAAAGCTCTTTGAAGTAAGGCTTCTCTTTTAATTCGTTAGCGACAGCCGCCTCTTTCTTTTGCTTGGGAGAAAAGCCGACCTTCTTTTTGATCCAATCACTAATTGAGCCGGGATCGCGATTTAATTCTTTGGCGATTGCTTCAGGAGAAAGAACCTCGCAATTTTGCTCGATATAAGACATTTCTTCAAACGAAAACCTACCCTTCTTCATGTTCGTCCCTTTCAATAATGTCCTGTATAAAAGATATAACCTTAGCTTTTCTGCTTTTAGGTAGTGTAGCGTTATTTTTTAATTTAAGGTAATCACTACGCATATTAGATGGTAACTCTTCATCTATTCTTTCAAGAACCTCAGAAAGCTCCGCATCTTCACTGATGGTATCGCCCGTAGCGATATGGTAAAGCTCATGAATATCCAAAGGCTCTAAGATATCTTTTTTGGACTTTTGTATTTTTTCAGCAGCCCCATGCTCTAACCTATAGTAATTATCTCTTTTGAAGGTTTTTAACCTATTGTTAATATGCACATACATAAAATTCTCAAGAGGCCGCCCTTGGTCATATTTACTAAGGCCCGCAATACCAATCAAAAACGCCTCTTGCTCTATATCTTCAACTTCATAAGAAGCAAACGTATATTTATGCGCAAGTTTTTTAGATATCTTTAAGATTGTGTTAACAACCTCAGTTTCGTTCATCCCCTTGGGTATCTTCATCGTTTTCATCATCCTGTTGTAGTTCCTTTGGTCCTAAAGCCGCCGCAGCCCCTAGTGGGGGATCTGGTATGTTGGCCGCAAGCTCTTTTTCAATTTCTTCTTGCAACTTAGCCGTAGCTTTTGTTTTCAATTCTGAATCTATCATTGTTTTCTCCCGTAAATGTAACTCTTCATATAATGATATACACTATTAAGGCGAAATACACGATAATTTTAGCAGAAATAAGGCCAGTTCACTATAATAGAGTGACAGGTAACTGTCGGGATATTAGGAATTGAAGGTTTTGTATAACGCTGTCACGTAAATAAACTGTCCTGTTCGTGGCGCTTGGACGATTTTTAAAGATCAGATACAAATACTTGATAGGATGGTTAGAAGTTGGAAGTAGGTATTACCCGTGCCTATTACATTTGGCAGACGAAACGGTTTTCAGTAATGAGAAGATCCTAAACATAATGATTGTTTGAGATTGTGAGTTCTACGGCTCTCACCCAAACCACAAAGCAAGCGTCTGATTGGTGGCTTACTAATTAATATCTCAGTCATATCAAGCAACACTAGACTTGCTTGGTAGGATAAAAGCCGGGGGTACGTAAATAGGAGACTTTATGAAATCACCCTGTATTGGTCATTGTGCTATAAATCAACAACAAATATGTAGTGGTTGTGGCAGAACAAGAAGTGAAATATCTAATTGGAGGACTATGAATGAGCAAGAGAAAGAAGAAGCCGCCCTTTGTGCCAAGGATCGTCTCAGGTTATCCTCACTGCAAATGCGGAACAAAGTTGGCGAAGATGATAAGTGAAACAAAATTTAAATGTGTTTTATGTGGGGCTATTTATGGAAACCGTAAAAAAGTGTAAGATTTGTGGCATAGAAAAGGCAAGGGGCGATTTTCCTAAACACATACATTATAAGGATAATTTAGACTCTAGATGTCGGGCCTGTATAAAAGAGCAAACACAGTTACGTAAAACATTAAAGAAGACCGCACCAGCAATGCCTGAGAGGTGCGAGTGCTGCGGTGAGGTTCCGATAAAGTCATTAGTATTAGATCACTGCCATGAAACAGAAGCGTTTAGGGGCTGGATCTGCGAGCCTTGCAATACCGGGATCGGAAAGCTTGGCGACAATTTTACAGGGGTCTGGTTGGCTGCAATGTATCTATCTAGGTTCAGTCTGCAAACATTGGATAAGACATAATATTTTGTGTTTGGTCAATTTCTTCTAAACCACCCCGGCACACACGCAAAAATAATAGACATTTTTATTTGAACAAAAAACTCCGATTTTAGCTATAGGGGGTTGACAATGTTGCCGATATGTATATAATAGAGACATACAAGAGACAACAACAACTAAGGCAAACAACATGACTAACCAAGAAATCGCAAACAAGATCATCAACCGCAACATTCAATCGGCATTCGTGGAAACACTTGCGGTTCTCGCTCTTAACCTTCCAACCGATAGCCAAGAAAAAGTTATCGAAATTCTTGACAATCGACGCAAGTAGGCTTGACAGGATAGCCGATAACTGTATAATAGAAGCATACAACAAACAACACCAACTAAGGTAAAAAATTATGACTAACTTTCAAAACTTCATCAGCAGCGTCGATTCCACCGCCAATATCACAATTAGCGGATCGGCTTGCAAGATCGGTTGGGTTCACACAACAACCGCAAACAATGTCTCGATTGACAACGGACGTGTTATGTTTTACGATCACAAGATACAACGTTGGATTCACACCCAAATAAAAGATCTGAAATCTTTTGAAATAGCTTAAATAGCTATTGACAATCGTGCCGATATCTGTATAATAGAAGACATAACAACAACACTACTAAGGTAAACACTATGAAATTTTTAACTGCGAAACAAACTGAAAACATGACCCTTGCACAATTCCAAGCAGCAATGCGGGAAGGGAAGGTAGAGGTAAAGCGGGAAGGTTCACACAAGCCTACTGCTGATCAGGTTACTATGGGCGGGCGATTCGGTTCAAACTGATTCGCGGCATTTACAAAACCACCTTACACTAGGAAAAATTATGAAAACTTTAATTGACACAAAAACAATCAACAATGCTTTCGACGGAATTGTAACCGTCTCAATGTGGAAAGTCGGAAGCGTTTGGTTCATTGGCAGAATTGAGGATGAACGTAACACTATCTTCCACAATAGCAGAAACGAAAAATATATCCGAAAACAATGGGAATCCGTGTGATCCTGCTTGTCAATAGCAAATCTAGGAATTAACTATGATTATTGAATTTTATATTTATCTTGCAATTGTTATAGGATTGGTAACGATTGGCATGATATTAGCCTGCTCATTATACAATGCGTTTAATTGACGTAAGTCCTTTGGTAGTAACGACTTAGGACGGCGGGGCCGGGGCTTGCCGACGTAAGTCCTTTGACAGTAACGACTTAGGACAAAACATAGAATGTCTTAGCTTATCTTGACAGAATGCCTAATGGGGGGTACGATAACCTCGATAGGGGGGTTAAGCATATGTCAATAGCAAATCTTTATATTAATGCAAATAAATAAATGTCATATAATTCTGTTATTAGGCTTATGGGGGCTTGACAAAACTGCCGATATATGTATAATAGAAGCATACAACACACAACACTACTAAGG
>Ga0257114_1000803_pt1 | contig 23891 bp, 7 predicted proteins | sample SI112_10mmetaG_FD_190149 | JGI IMG/M metagenome (GOLD analysis project Ga0257114, IMG submission 190149) | Marine microbial communities from Saanich Inlet, British Columbia, Canada - SI112_10m | ecosystem: Environmental > Aquatic > Marine > Inlet | place: Canada: British Columbia | collected...
GTTTCTGCCAGGGGCCCATAGTAGGAGTTTATATAAGGGTTTGAAGTCCAGTGATTGCGAAAGACCTGGAAATAATATGATCTGTACATTGTTGCGCCTGGGGCTGTTTGAGGATCTGGAATAGTTTTACCTGGTCCAGCATTATATACAGCATGTAATGCTTCAGGTCTTACCCAACCATAATGTCCATATGGTTGACCGAGTTGATGGCGGATGTCACCTGAATTAGTATATTTCGTGTAATACCTGCAGTTGTAATCACTGGCCATTCTGCAAAAATATCGAGTCGCGGCAATGCCCGTGCTGCGCCAGTAACCTGCGTAATATCCCCAATTTCTTCTACTGTTAACGGCGCTATGATTACCCATTAAATCCGAGTAAGCAATTGCATCCCTTCCAGTTGACAACGTATAATTATAATTCTGGGTGACCGGGTGAATCACTCTTTCACCATCAAAAATTGATTCCCATTTGTTGTCCATATTAAATTCTGGCGTTTTTGCGTCTGCCCATGTGTCGCTGTACATCCACGTGCTGGCATAGCTTCGCCCATAGTTTATAGTATCTGAATAAAATCCTGTTGCGTTTTCATAATGGCTAATAGGCGACTTTGTAATAATCACTTTAAATAAATTATTATCTGAAAATCTAGGAAAAGGATATGCGCCTATATATTCGTATTCACTAAAAACAAAAACAGTTCTGCTAGATTCTGATATTATATATTGTCTAACAGGCACCTTATAATTTTTATCCAGATCCTGGATTCTGCGATAACCACCACTAGCATCTCTGTTATATGGATAAACTGCGGCGCTACCAGGAGAGCCAGGTGGTGTTGTCAAATTTTTCATAGGACTTTCAGAATGAATCCTTAGTTCGTGATCGCGACCGTTGGTGCCTAACGAACCGAGGTTGGCATCATCCATCACTAAACCATCACCGTATTGAGACTGCCCGCCACTTCTGAAGGCGAACCTACCCGAAAATCCATTTGCCGCATAATAGTTTGCATATGTAGGATGTGCTCCAGGATCTGGGGTAGAGCTAGGGTTACCACCACTCTTCCAACTACCAACATTTGTATACCAAATATTTTTGCTTTGGCCATCCGAATAAAAATCTGTATCTTGTGTAGAACTTGCGCCTAATCTTTCTTCATATGGATCTCCGTTTGAATCCACAAAAGGTACACCATCTATCTGAGTAAAAGCATCTGCGGCAAGTATTAACCTAGTTCCAATCCTCCAATCATTAGTTCCTTTTTTCTGCCTGAGCCATTTATCAAGGTATGTTGGGGTTTGTTGTTCCATTTCAAAATAATAAGTTTTATCTCCGCCATAATTTTTTATGGTAATATCGTCCATAACGGCATAGCTGCTACCTTTATCAACATATCTCTGTTGCTGGACACTGCCATACCACCACCTGAGGCCCGGGCCATATCTGGGGTGAAACTGATGACTCCAACCGGTATATTCAGCGTAAGGAGCGGGTCTACCGCCAAATCTTTGTGGTATTTCTTGCGTAATGTTGAATTTAAATTCAGCGGTTCTTTTATCAGAATGCTTAAATACATTGGGATAATATTTGTAATAAGTAAAAGTACCATCTTCATTATCTTGATATGTATCATTAGGAAAAATATTATGATCATATTGTTCGGCACCATCAGTTCTATCTTGAGTAGACTTCATTAACATTGTAGGTGAAGGAGTTACTGTTCCAGTATATGGTCCTGAATGATCTGATAAAGGAGTAAACAAAGGTTCTGCCCATGTGTTTCTTGAGAGACCTGAATTAGAAGCACTGCCTTGATAAGAACTATCTATCCACAATCTTATTCTTCCCGGTTTTACACTTACATCCCAAGATATTGTATGTGAGTCTGAAGATAATGAGTCAGATGTTACAACTAGAGGATTACCATCAGCGCCAGCAGATAATCTAACTTTATTGCCTGATTCTACAGTTTCTACTTTTACTTTATTTAATGCTGAACCTAAAGAAAATATGTTGTAATTTTGACCAGGAACTATTTTTGCCTTAATTGCAAATGCCGCATCATTTTCTCTGCCGAAACTATCTAGTGATGTAATAATTGCAGAATCCGTAACAGGGTGAAAAAACGTATAGGCAGACTCCCTAATTAATTCTATTTCATTTTTATTTTTAAATAATTTCCAATCAAAACCGTCTGTAGATATTGCGTTATGTGTCCAAACACTTTTATCAAACGTGTCTATACCATTAGTGCTATATCTAACACCATGCACAATAATTCCATCTTTATCTAATTTTAGTACATCTTTTATATGATTTTTAACAGAAAATGGAGTATCGCTATCATATGCATTTTCTTTATTATACCAATATTCTACTGTCAAGCCTTTATGAAGTTTGGAACCTTGAAATGCACTATCTGCAATAAAATAATCATTTCTACCATGTGTAAGCATTATAGACGATTTTGCGGAATCATATGGTGCACTGAAAATTACTTGAGGTGAACCTTCTGTTGATGTAAGTACAGAACCAACGCCTGATATATTTGTATTGCTTCTATCTCCCGAAGCAGTAAATATTGAATGTGCCGGCTCTACTTGTCTAGGCGTATTCCAAAACTCTATAGAAAAAGAATCCACAGAACTTAAATCGTCTGCTATGGTTGTAGAGGGACCACCTGTAGAATTTATTCTCCAGGAAGTTATCTTAACTGTTGAAAAGTCCATTCTTTCATAGAATGCTCTATTTTCTTTTACTAAGGCTTCATCGCCAACATCAACACCTACTTCTGGTAAATCGCTTTTATTATCATATACTGTAAAACTCATTTATTTCTCCGTGAATAACCACCCGTTCGCCACATTGTAGTAGACAAGTCCGAATGCTGCACGATTAACATCAATTGTTAAATCTGAATCGCTACCTTCAATCTTATGTCCATTTCTATTTATCGTAATATTATTAGTAGCTGCATTGCCAGTTCCGTCAATAATTCTAATTTCATCTCCTAGTGTTGCTGTAGAAGGAAGATTTACAACTTTAACGCCGCCCGAGGTATCTAATATAAGTCTTTGATTCGCAACTGCAGTAACAGGTGTTGTAGTGACTTCACTCCAAGTATTTGGTGTTGATACTCTAGCAGAAACATAAGCACTATCAATCATATTAATAATTGAGGCACTATCTGTTCCAGCTGATACTCTAGCAGAAACATAAGCACTATCAATCATATTAATAATTGAGGCACTATCTGTTCCAGCTGATACTCTAGCTGCAATGTAAGCACTATCAACAATATTGGATACTTGAGTTAATGCAAGTTCTGGACCACTAGGATTAGATTTTACCCATTGTGCAGTTCCATTACTATCAACATAATAAACATAAGTTTCAAGTACTTCAGGATCGAACCACATGCTACCAGCTACAGGATTCAGTGGAGCATTTACAGATATCTTGAGACCGCCACCGGATCTAGCTGCAATGTAAGCACTATCAATAAGATCGACAATTGTGGCACTGTCTACTGCAGAAGTGTAAACAACTGTTCCAGAAGCGTGTTTGAAGCCCATAATAGTAACTTCGTCATCACTATCAACGCCTGATAGGAATGTAATTCCGGTTGAATCTTGTGATGTATAGTCTACATTTTGTCTTTGTAACGCACCATTCAGATATACCATAGGCGAATTATTCATAGCAATAAACGAAACTGTTCTATTGAAAGTATCATTTCCACTAAAGACTGTTTGGTTTGCAGTTGCATTGAATGTAAACAGATCAAATCCAGTGTTCATTCTTTGTGTAACGTATGAACTATCGATCATTCCTTCAATAAGAGAACTATCTAAAGAGCCTCCGCCGCCTGATTGTGTTACCCAAGCATAATCACTTCCGTTATAACTTAATACTTGGTTTGTAGTTGCGGTATGAAGATTTAAATGACTATCAATGAGTGTCATTACAGCATTACTATCGGTTCCTGCAGCCGATCTAGAAATAATATATGCACTATCAACCATTCCTATAATAGCAGCACTATCTATTCCAGATTGTCTTGCTCTAACATAAGCACTATCAATGTTAGTTACAAAATCAAATTCTGGGCTTCTAGCAAGCACATATGCAGAGTCAATATTTGTTGGAATATCTGCTATATTAAGTTTTAATGTTAAACTATTTGCAACTGTTGTTGAGAATGCAGAATCATTTCCTAGTGAGGTTGCTAATTCGTTTAGTGTATCTAATACTGCAGGTGCACCATTTACAAGTGCTGCCGCTGCACTGTCTGCAATGGCTCTAACATCTACAGACCTTGCAAGTTCCATCCAGCTGCCGCCGGCACCAACTTTTGCACGATCTACAGTGGCATCAAATACAAACATGCCTTTATAATCAACAGCACTAGGTAGTGTATTTGTAGTGTAAGTGTTGTTATACAAAATTTTGTTTAGACCAAAGTTGATATCATCTGAGCCAATGCGTGTTCTTTCTTGAATATAAGAACTATCAACAATAGGAGTAATCATAGAAGCTTCTATAGATATTGGAGGTGTTCTTACTGCAACATAAGCACTATCAATAAACACTGACAAATATGCACTATCAATCATTCCTGTTACATATGCGCTATCTGCTCTTGCTCTAACATATGCACTATCAATAAGATTTCCTGTTGCGTCAGAATCAACTCCAAATACTTTTAGTTGAGCGCCTGAATTATCAGCAATTTTAATTCCAGCAGGAGATGATGATATTCTAGCGCCGCCAAGATTGATTGTGTTTCCGCTTAAATATAAGTCTTTAAATTTATGAGTAGGACTACCAATATCATATGTACTATCTAATGCAGGTAAAATATGGCCTGTCGCAAGCAATTGGCTTAAAATATATGCACTGTCTGCCGCAGTAAGAATATAAGCACTGTCTGCAATACTTTTTACATAAACATCGGTTACTGCAGTGAGAATATAAGCACTGTCTGCAATACTTCTAATATATGCACTGTCGGCAATAGATGCAATATAAGCACTGTCAACCATTCCAAAGATGTACGCGCTATCGGCTCTTGATTGAACATAATCTCTAGTAACAAAAGATGTAACTGCATTAGAGTCTATACCTACAAATCGTAATGTATTTCCATCACTATCTTTTGCAACTAATCCACTGGCATCAGATGTTAGAATTGTATTACCTATATGTATAGATTGTCCACTCAAAAATAAATCTCTAAATCTATTTGTGGGACTACCTAAATCAAATGTAATATCTGTAGTAGGTATTACGCTGGTATTCACATTAGCAATATTAGACTGTATATAATCAGAGTCAATAAACGATCTTACATAACTAGAGTCTATAACAGATATTATGAAATCTGAGTCTAGTGTATCAAATATGTTTACCCCACCGATAAACAATCCACTATCAGCATTTAATCTACCAGCAATATCGACGTGGTGTTGAGGTGAAGCATTACCTATCCCTATAAATTTTGTTGGATTATTATATGTGGTAAAGCTTGTGCCTACTTCAAATGTTTTAGTTAAATCTAATGGAGTACCATCAATTTCAATATGACCATTATATATTTGAAGTGCAGCTTTAGACGGCACTAGAGGCGCATCTGGATCACTTGGACCGTGGATTTGAAGTTTACCAGCTAAAGAAAGCCCAGAGTTTTCATAGCCAAATTTACCTGTCAATGATCTAACAGCATCATTTCCAGCTACGGCTCCCGAAACGGTTGTTCCATTGGCATCTCTACTAGTATATGCAAGCTTACCAATACCAACTTTTGTTTGAACTATTGCCTCGAAACCAGGAATAGGATTAGTATATTGTATTTGACCTAATCTTTCTGAAGCACTAAAGCCATATGCGCTTGTTTTATGCTTTGAATTTCTATGTCCCGATGCGGTTTCTGCGCCAATCACAAGTTCTGGTTGAAATGCAATGTGTGCGTCTGTTACTGCACTATCAACTTTTGAAATTATTTCATTTTCTGTTAGCCAAAGCGGAGTGATATTGTTGTCGATATATTGTCCGTCGATCAGTCTAAAAATTTGATCTGAGTCATAAGTGTTGCTTGGGTTCATACCAAAGTTTGATCGGGCATGAACATAAGCCGAATCAAAGAAACCTTTTGCAGATGCAGAATCTGGACTTATAACATAATTTGTAAAGTTTCTATAATGATTCAGATAAATTGAACTATCATAGGGTCCTACTGGAAGAATTAAATCACCTTGATATGTAAGACCATCAACGTTTAGGTTACCAGCAATATCTGCTTTATATGTGATATTATCTTTATTTGCCGCGTCTGCATATCTTGATCTGCTAGGATTACTAGTTCCTATACCAACACTGCCGCCGCCAGTATAAAGAATATTATCCGTTGGGCCATTGCCCTCTGCTTGGAAGAATTGATCCGAAGTTTCGGTAACTCTCAAGTATTCTTTAGTAATAACACTTTTTATATAATCACTATCTGCAATATCTAAAACATAAAGTGCATCTGCAGCAACATCACGAATGTAATCATACATTCTCATACCCTGCATGAAATATTCGCCGTTATTGCCTCTTACATTTACAGCACCGTCAACTTCTAATGCAATAGTTGTACCTACTTGGTCTACACCAATAGTGCCTCCTACACCAAATCCACCATTTGATGTTGTTACAGAAATTCCTACATTTGTTCCAGGCACATGTTTTGTTAATGTTGCTGTTGATGGAATTACATTAACTTCATCTTGATTTACGGTAACTCTGCCGCGTAAGGCAAGAGTATCGTCTGTAGATACTGTATTAGGTCCTACACCTGCAGCAATACCAATACTCTTATTTGCTGTATTGGTTGAAGATCCTACAGTAACATTATACCCTATTGCGAGTGCTTCTGTTCCATATGCAGTAACACTTCTACCAATTGCTATTGCATTTTGTTGAGCGTTATTATCTCTACCTAATGCTATACCACTAGTTGCAACTGTATTACTTCTACCAAATGCCATACCCAAAGTATTTGCGGTATTATCTCTACCATAAGCAAATGATGCTTGACTGAAGCTACCGCCAGTTGAGTTATTGACAGTATTATCTCTACCAAATGCTAAACCTTCTGCAGCTACAGTATTGTCATCGCCATATGCAATAGCTGCAGATGATACCGTGTTGTTTTTACCGTAAGCTAATCCACTTCTAGAAGTGATTTTATTAGCAAAACCAAATATTATAGATTCGTTAATATTATTTGCGGAAGAGCCGCTAGTAGGTGCTACCGAACTAGTATTTCCAGAACCAAAGATAGTAACGTTTTGGTTATTAGTGTTATTTTGACCAAATACATTAACTCTTGTATTACTTCTATTGGATATACCTACAGTAATTTGACTTGTATTTTGACCATTTACCTGATTATTATATCCAACAATAACTGATCTAGCACTACTACTACTGCCTGTTGCATTGTTGTTTGCACCGATAACGATAGCCTGTGTGCCACCTACATTTTCTGCGCCTATTGATACTCCGTATTTACCGGAGCTAACATTTCTACCTAGAGCAACTGACCAACCAGAACCGCCAATAGCGCGGCTATTTTCACCAATAGCCACTCCAGTTCTTGAGCCAGATGCAGTATTTCTACTACCAAGAGCAATAGCAGATTTGTGAGTTACATTTCGTGAACCTATATTTACCGATGATTGGCCAACGCCTGTTAATGAGTGTCCTATAGCAACAGAATTTCTACCAGCACTAGGAATTGTCTGACCAATTGCAAGTGCGCCTCTGAAACCCTTAACATTATGACCAATTGCAACACCAGTATGGCTACTGGAGTGAGTTGATGAAACATTTCTACCAATCGCAACACCCGAACCGGCGCTAACTGATTTACCAATCGCTGTACCAGATTTTGATACGTCAATGTTTGTACCTAGTGCCAGACCGCTATTAGATCCAGACATGTAAATATTCTGACCGAAAGAGACCGCACCAGAATTAGTATTGCTTAAAGTAATATTTTTACCCATTACAAATGCAGAGGAGTTTCTACTTGTCAGATTAACATTATCACCTATTGCAAATGCTGAAGGTGAAATGCCACTTGACACAATCTTTCTACCAAAGAAGCTACTGGATGAAGATTGATTACTTATCGTAATATCATCGCCCAATGCAAACATTGTGTTTTGAGTTCCAGTAACGCTAATATTTCTACCTAATACTGTAGTATTTGTTTTAGTACCAGAACTAGAAAAAGTAATATCTCTACCAAATGCTGAGTTATTATTAGTATTAGTGCTGCCAGAAAAAGTAATATCTCTACCAAATGCAGTATTATTAATACTACTAGTATTCGTGTTAGTGAAGTTAAGATTTTTACCAATCGCAGTTGAATATTTTGCATCTTGTTTAATGTCGATTTCACGACCTATCGCAAGAGACTCTTCCGCATTTTTAGAGCCGTTTGTTTCACCAGCAATCTCTAAGTCAAAGCCAATTGCAACACCTTTGTTTGCTTTGTTATGAATAGTTTTACCAATAGAAAGTAAATCTTCTCTAGGATAACCTGTTTTGCCAGGATATATTGCATCGCCTAAATTATGTACAATGAGCGTACCAATTGCAACGCTATTATGTTCTCTATTTACAATATCTTGACCAACAGATACAGAATACATTCTGTCTGAATATAATGGATCGGATGTACTATCTCTTGTTATACCTGCTTGTGTATTATAACCAATCGCAGTTGAATAATGGCTTGCGTAAGTATTGCTACCTATACCTATAGAGTGAACACCAATATTACTATCGTCCCAATTTTTGTCATTACCTAAAAGATCAAGTTGACCAACTCTAAATGCACCTCTTGTTGGTATCCACATCATTCTTGATTGAGTACCGTAGCTTGGCACAACATCATGTGTGATATCGTTTTGACTATCTGCCATTTGTGTTGGGCTACTCAAGAATATTGCATTACCAGAGTCAATAATAAACTTTGTTCTGGTATCATTATCTGGTATCAAATTACTTTGACCAATAATAATTGCCGCACCTTCTTCTGAATAAATTCTAGGTGTAACGCCTTCAGTTGCAGTTTTCAGTTTCCAAGGATCATTCAGTCTACTACCAATAAAGTCTGAATCAATAATTCTAACAATATGAGAATCAAGGCCGATCTTGTGAATTTTTTGTGAACCATCTGCGTTATACTCATAATGAAGTATTCCAGTCGGTGTAGGATCAGCGTGTGGTTTTGATGGATATATTGGAGAACCATCAGATTCAATTTTGTATGCTATATTCTGAGCATCAGCCGCAGTTGAGACAAATGTTTGAAAATTAAATCTTTGTAATTTTTGGTCCCTTAAAAATGGTTGATTTGCAGGATATGAGTTATTTCCTACTTGACTTGCTGGCCAAGTTGTAAGATTGCCAGCACCGGTTCCGTCTGATTCATACTTATAAAAATATGTTGGAGTGCTTAATGTAAGCTTATAAGAAGAATCCACATGAAGATCATTTATAACTTGAACTTTTTGCTTAAAATCGGCAGGACGATCAAATATTAGTTTTTCTAGAGGCGGATTTTGAAGAATTTCAACAACATGAGAATCAAGACTAATTTGATAACTTGAGTCACCGGTTATATATCTTCTTCTAGAACTATTTGCACTATCAGCGGTATTTGCAATAGTTGTTGCATCTGTAGTGTCTGTCCACGGTCCTAGTGTACCATCAAAAGTACCATCGGATTCAAGTTTTGGTTGTCCAATATTAGATCCGCTAACGTGAAGTAAAACGTTGCCAATACCATCACTATCATATTTAGGATAACTAAATGGTCTTGTCTTAGCAGGTCCGTAGTACCAGGTAGAACCAGGCGAAACACTAATATCATTTGTTGTAAGAATTGGTGTTGATAGTGTTATATGATCCGTTTCTGCAGATAAGAATCTAGCAATGTGGGAGTCCATAGTGACAGGTTGTTGTAACGTCTGTACGACTTCTTGATTAATAAGACTAACGCCAGTAGTTCCAATGTGACCAATTACGTGTCCTCTACCATCTGTGCCGCCAGCGGAATCTGAATGTCTGTGTTTTACACCAGTAATTGTTCCAATATAAGAGCCGTCAGATTCAACTTTAGATGTTAAGATGGGTGGTGTCGATAGTGTTCTGTCAGATTCAAATACAAATTCATTTATTACAGAAACAATAGAAGTGACATTCTTTTTAGCACCAAAGAAGAATGTTTTATCCGAGTCAACATGAATATCAGATTTGAATTCAATTTTTGTACCGCCAGGAGCACTTTCAACTAAGAAACCACCCTTAACAACAAAACTATCATAAGTGGTTAATGACGCACCCACATGTGGATATCCAGGTCTTACAGCATTTGCCATCTCGGGTGTGCCGAATGTAACTTTACCATAAAGATTTGTTTCACCAAATAGATTAGTTTTACTAATAATTTTATTTGATCTATCTTGGATTTCAATTTTATCACCCATAATGATAGAAGCAGATTCAGTAGCATCCCAATATTCTGGATAAGCACCTGGAATAATTTCTAGATTACCAAAAATTCTAACTTGGTTATTTGCAACAATTGTAAAATCTCTATGATGTTTTAGTCTACCCTTAAAGTTACCAGAAGCATCTCGCAAATTAATGATAGGATCAGTAACGCCGTGAATAGCTTTTCCAGAGTTGATGGCAAGTATGTCTCCACCATCAGAAATTGCTTGACTATCAAATCCTATAATACCAGAGGTTGTAGTTTTTAATGGACCTACAATAATAGAACGTCTAGATGTATTATCTTGGTGTATTGAAGCTGAGTCTAATTCATTATCAAACCAGAATATTGTTACAGAATCATCAGATGCATCTAAAGAAGTTTCGTGAATATAAACTTTTTTCAGACGATCAGCATCGTTCATCAAGTCGTGCCTTGGACGACCAAATCCATAAATTGCAGAATCAAACAGACTTCTATTTCCTAAAGAATCCCAGTCTGTACCTTTAACCAAAATAGAAGAAGCTGAAGTTGTAAATGCAGGAGTATTTGCTGTACCTTGCATACCTGCATGATATGCACAATTATAATATAGTTGTGGAGCACCTGTTGGAACTGTAAATACTAGCGTTCCTGTTTCGGTTCTTGATCCAGTTATTCCTGTAGTATATTCACCCACATAAGAACCTGAAGCATGATTTGAGCCATCATCTACTGTAAAATAGAATGGATGTCCGCTTACATTTAGATTAAATGTATAAGTGCCGCCTTCTTTTAGATTTAATACTGGTTTAACGGCGTTTGAAAATTCACCGCCGTTAAATGAATACTGATTTCCGCTACCGGTATTGACAACTGAAACCGCATATGTTACATTAGGTAAAGTTGATGCTGTAGTGCGTATAACTCTAAGTCTATCAAAATCTGGCGAATCTGTAAATGTTAAAACTACATGAGAATCGTCTGGATTATCTAAATTATATTGAGTTGCTATTTGAGAATTATTCAATGTTGGATTATTATTACCATCTTGTCTATATTCAAAATAATGACTATCAAGAGTAAATGTAAATGTTGAATCTAATACATTTGCATGACCAAGAACTAATAGTCCATCTCTAAGGTGCGTACTATCACCGACATATAAACCTCTATTTGGTGTAATTAACTGACTTGCACCGTCTACACCATCATTATGTCCATTGAAAGAACCAATCATCAGACTGGCTTCCATCTTAACATCACTATCTACATTCAGTTTGCTTCTTAGGTCTACTGTACTTGAAACTTGTGCAGTACCTTGTACATCTAAATTGTGTGTAGCATCTCTACCATATTTGTTAATAGCAACTTTCAAGTTACCATCATAATATGATCCTCTAGCATGGGTGCCGTCATATAGCTGACCAGGAACACCAATATAAACAGCATTAAAGCTATCATGTTTCCAATAATAATCAGAGTCCCAGACACTAATAATATATGCAGAGTCAAGCATATTTCTAAAGAATGCTTTAGCATTTGCTGCCGTGGAAGCATTTTCTGTAAATGTATTTAATAGGAATTCACCGGATATTTTACTTCTAATATAAGGCTGATCGATATAATTATTTTGTCTTAACCATGTTGAATTTGGCCAACCTTCACCGTTTACTAAAACCGGGGGTAATGTCTTGTGGTCATCTAAGCCAGGATTAGATCGAATATTAATACGACCCAATACATCAATACCTATAGAGTCTCCAGTACCACCACCAAAGTTACCTCTACCAGCATATGCAGCACTTGTAATTGTTGCATCATCATCTGCATAATCAGGTGTCATACCAGTCATGTAGAGATTTGATGTAGTTCCTAAAGAAGGTTTCCAACCAGTCCAAGTTTCGTTGTTCGATCTTCCTACAGCAACAGTTTTACGTCCTGTCGCAGTTGTTATAGGATTATAAACTAATGCATCTGGGTGTATCGTCCAACTATTGAATGAGTCGACACGTTGTTGTACATAGTCTGTATCAAAATGATCAACAACAGCATTAAATATCTGACTTCCAGGTCGTAAAACATAACTATCAAAAGTCATATTTCCAATATAAAAACTGTCCTCAGTAGCATTATTTAACCAGTAAACAGATCCACCTATTCTCATACTATCTCTAAAGTCTGCTGGACCTTTTACAGTTAAACTTTTCTCTATAGTTGCACTATCACCAATTTTTATTTTGCCAACTAAATCAATGTTACCTACAATAGATACACCAGCAGCATCGCCCGTTAAGGATTTACTTACTACCATAGAGCCGCCGGCAAGACTAAGATCACTCAAAAATGTACTAGGTTGAGAGACAGTTAAAGAACCTCCGGTAGTAATACTTCCAAGGGGCACTTTCAAATTGCCTTTTATCAATGCATCATTGCCAATTGTCATGGAATCTGCAAAAGATCCAGCACCTTTAACAATTAAATCACTATCCATAAGAACGGTTCGTGGGAAGATACTAGGTGCACCTGAAGTGACAATAGGTAGTTCTTTTAATGTTAAATATTGACCATATGCTATTGAACTACCCCAATTATCTGAGTCGTAGTCACCAGCACCCAAAACTAGTGCAGTACCGCCTTTATCTCTGGTTGCACCTTTTGTTAAATCTACCCCAACAGTATTAGTTGAGTTAAATATTTCAAAACTATCACCTATAGTGGAAATAGGTCGAAGTGCGTATATAGAATCTGCTAAGAATGATGTAATTGCTGATATGCCAGGTAGATCAAGTTGAACAGTTGTGCCATATGTGAGAATTCCAGATGGAGTATTTCTTATGATAAGAACACCAGGATTTTCTTGTTTAAGATTAACTACAGTTGCCGCTGGAAGTATTCCTTCTGGAGTTACAACTTGACTTCTATCAATTTTAAGTATGCCACGTTCTATTAATACATCATTACCAACAGCCGCAGCTTGCATGCCAGATAAACCAAAATCTGTATTAAGATTTAGTTGACTTGCTTGATCTATTGCAGCTTCAGCGGATGTCGTTGCGCTTGAAGAAATTGCCGTAGTTATTGTACTGCCACCAGTAATTGCAAGTGTAATTGTTGCTGTTGTACGATCTGTAATTGTTACTGTATCTAAAGATCCATTAGTAACAACTCCTATACCAGTAGCAGAAGGAACCGCAGTTGCTTTTGATTCAATTGAAACAGCAATACCTTCAGCAACTAGATCGGCATCGGCAAGAATAGCTGTTCTGAGTCCAAGTAAAGTACTAGCTGTGAAAATTTTGCCACCACCTAAATCGATTGTAGCAGTAATTCCTGGCTGAAAAGTAATTTCATCTTCAGTACCAGCAGCATTAGTTGCAACACTTACTCCTGCCGAAACTGCTGGAGTAGGTGCAGAAGTTGGAGCACTTGCTTGTTTTTCAAGCAATTCTTGCATACTTTGTTGAACTTGTTCAATTGTCAATGGAGTATTATTAGGATCAATTCTCTGTACATAATCTCTTATATCTTGTCCATTTACGATAATGATTGCACTACCTAGTGTGGTACTATTATCACTATCATCTCTGCCAATTCGTACATTGCCATTAATATCTAATGCAAATTTTTCAGTCTGAAGAACGCCCCTACGATACCAGTTACTCTGACCAGTTTTATAACCAATAGAAACTTTTGTATTGTGTATTCCCGCAGAATCGCCAGAGTAAAGAATTATTTCATTATCCGATGTGCCATCAATTTCTGCACCACGACCTATGATAAAGTTTCTTTGTGCAGATCCTGTTATTTTATGATTTTCACCAAAAATAAAGTTTTGTTTAGCTGTGGATGTTCCACTCGTATTACCCATATCATTATTATGACCGATAATAACATTTGTTGCACCAGAATTTTTTGTTTTTATAACATTACTATGACCAAAAATAAAGTTTTGTTTAACATTACTTGATGCAGAATCGACTCTGTTATCATAACCAATCCAATAGTTTTTCTCTTGAGTGCCACTATTGCTACTGTATGTAGGCCAGCCGCCCTGGTGCGAATCGGTGTTATTATAACCTATAAAGACCGAATTATTACCAGAGATATTATTTTTAGTAGTACCAGCCGCAATAGAAACGTTATTGTCTCCATGAACTCTATTGCCAGATTTACCACCTATAGCAATTGAGTGTGAACCTTTAACATCGTTTCCTATACCGCCAATACTCATAGCGTATTCTGCCAATGACGGATTAGCGTTTACTCCAGGTATGCCTACAGTACCTTCTCTACCACCAATAACAGCACCGTAATTTGAGTAAACTTCTCCTTGTCTGCCGCCAATAACTAAACCATAATCGCCCAAAACAAAATTTTCATTACCAATACCAATTGAGTGTGCACCCATCGAGTCGTTTGTATTTGTATTGTGTACTTTAATATTACCGGCGCGAAGAATGCCACCTTGAGGATAATAAGTAAATAAGCTTATCTTTTGACTTGAGGGAATTGCTTGTCCAAACGAACTGCCGGATCCAATAGAGTCAAATAAGTCTGGTAAATCTGTATAAGCACCATTATATGCACCTCTTACCATTATTTCACCAGCTAGTTCAAATTTACTATTTGGTATGGTTACGTGAGCACCAATATTTTTGCCACCATTATTATATGTTATTTGTGTGCCATCGTCAATCCATGGGGAAGAAGTTATAACTCCGCCATCAACTCTTTTGAAAATGTCACCATCATAAATGATACTACCTTTAATATAAAGGTTGCCCGTACCTGTAGTGATACCAGCTGCAGTAATATCAGAATCGGTACCTAAACTAAGATTACCACTCTGAATAGACATAAGGTTATCATCTTGTATAGGTAAAAAATAGTTTGCACTTAATGGGTCAGTACTACCTACACTTAAGTTAATACCAATAGCACCTGAAACACTATTACCTATATTTACATATCTACCTATTGCCATAGATTGTGTTGTAGTTGAATTAAAGGTTGCGTTCTCTCCAAACGCATAGTTTCTTGCACTAGAACTTGTGGCAAGATCATTATGACCATCACCAATAATATATGATTTACCAGATTTTACGTCATTATTTTGACCAATAACAAATGAATTTGCTGCCGTATTTTCTGTGGTATTATCTTTACCTATAACTGTAGTGATAGTAGATTTAATAAAGTTATTTTTACCAATAGCAACAGAATTAATAGAGTGGACTCCATCACCTTGTATTTTATTATCTCTACCAATAGCAACGCCGTCAGTACCATAAACTGAAGTAGTACCTATTAAGTTTCCTTCACCCAACGCAATCGCTGATACTGAATTGTATATAACATTTTCTTTACCAATTGCTACTGCACCAACTGAAAGTGCAGTAGATGCTCCCTGATCAATAGTTGATTTTTCTCCACCTACAAAGCTATAAGCTGATCTTGTTTCGGTAGAATCGCCAAATGCAAAAGAATAGTCTCCAGCAGCTTTAGAATTTTTACCAAATGCTGCCGAAAAATTTCCCATTTCGGTTTCTGTAAATGAACTTCTTACAAAATATCCAGCCCTAAATCTAGCTTTGGCAGTATCAAAGAACATTCTAGATTTATCGCTATCATCAACTTTTACATAGAATGGCGATCCTGCCAATGAATTAGCTGTCGTATCTGGGAGCAAACTAGTTACAAGGCTAGCCTCAAGTAAACCTCCGGAAACACTAAAGGTAGTAAGATCGCCTCGCATATCAAAATCGTGTGTGGGATCAAATGATGGTTTAGTTTGATCAAAATTTAATGCTAAATAGTTACCCCCACCGAATGCACTTCTTTTCGTTTGATCCGGTTGATAGATTTGATTTCCAGTATCAGGAGTGCCTGTAATGCCCAATTTCTTTTTATCAAAAATACCACCGCCAGAAAATGGCTCATTTTCTTTTAAAAGACTTCCGGTAAAATTAATTGAGCCGTCTTTTCTTAATTGAATAAGATCAGCGCCCGAATTATCCTTAACACTAAGAATATTAATCGAATCTTCTGTGGTATTTAATGTTGTTGCATCTGCTTGGCTAATGTCGGATTTAAAGAAATTTCTTTGTAGTGTAGAAGTGAACTCTGCAGAATCTACTTGAATACCATAAAAAGAATGTGGATTTGTTTTAGTTCTACTGAAATGAGGTTGAAACCCCTTTCTAAGATAGTCACCAACTTTTAAAGTTTCTGCAGATATATCGCCAGAATCTGTAACAGAAAAATGATAATAACCTGAGTCTACACCACCAGGAACAACAATTTCCCTGTGACCTAAATGTAAACCATATCGACTTTCTCCAGGCTTAGTAAATCTTCCTACAAGCATATCTGTTGTTTTATCAAATTTTAGATTAGCATGAGTATCAAGAGCACCATTAGTGCCTGCAAAGAAAATTCCCTGTTCTAATGCTGTATTTACTAATGCACTATCATGAAAACTTACTTTGAAAGTACCATTATTATAGTCAAGAAATGTACCGGTCAGAGTTGTGATTCTTGCGCTATCTGAGATTAATTGATCAAAAGTTCCGCTGTATATATGGGCGTGATCATATATTACGTTTGTTCCTGAAATTTCCGTTATTCTAGCACTATCAGCATCAATAGATGGAACTTTAAGTCCTATAGAAGTACGCCACTTATTTAATGTCGCATCATAGAAAATAGATGCTCTACCATGAGCACCATCTCCGTAAACTGTGATTCCAGCACCATCTGCAGCCGCACTATCAACTGCACTATCAGCAATAAGAATATTTCTATCATTTGTAGAAACTGTTGTTGAATTAATGATAGTTTGTATACCATCAACTTGTAAATTACCTTTGATAAGAACTCTACCAGTATTATCGCCAATAGCTGATGGATCTATGACAATTTGTTCTGGACCAGTAATTAAAGGTTGATAAGATGTTGCAATAGTAGCTTTTGTTAAATATGCACTATCACTTCTAAGTAAACTAATATCAGCACTATCAACACTTGCATATGTTATATAAGCACTATCAACAGTTAATTGACTTATTTGGGCACTATCGCCTACTAAGTGTGTAATGTAAGCACTATCAACAGTTAGTTGACTAATATCAGCACTGTCAATTTTTGCATAATCAATATATGCACTATCAACATCTAAGTTATCAATATGGGCACTGTCAATGTCGGCATATTTGATGTAAGCTGAATCGACTGTTAAATTATCAACATGACCACTATCAACATCCATAAGTTTGATTTTAGCAAAGTCGATAGTAACATGATCAAAGTGTCCGCTATCCACATCAAGATAACGTATATAAGCACTATCAACAGTGAGGTTGTCAATATGGGCACTGTCAATGTCGGCAAATTGTATATAAGCACTATCAACAACAAGATCATGAATATAGGCACTGTCTATCCCCGCAAATTGTATATAAGCAGAATCAATGCTAATGTCAGCAAAGGTCGCACTGTCTACCTGTAAACTTTCAATTTTTAAATAATCTGTATTTCTATCGGCGCCAAGAATTAATGCTCTATTAGCAACAGATATTCCAGGAATACCATTTATTAAATCTGTGAAAAATTCACCACCAATTACAGAAATTGAAGCCGCAGTTCCATTTTCATCTACTTCTGGACCTATTCCGATATAAAGCTTTTTTGAATCTGTTGCATAACTATATGCTAATTCACCAACTTTTAGAGATGAAGGAGCAAGTGTGGTGCCTGATCTTTTTATTCGTATTGTTGCTGGCATAAAAACTGGACCTTAATATTTCAATATTTTATAGTATTTATAATCTTTAGAACGTGTCTCCCCCATCAATCGTTTGAGAATTTAAAATAAGTCCTGTTTCATAATTGCCAGTACTAGTATTAAAAATTAAAAGTTGACCGTTGGTTTGCTGATCTGATGGATCAGTAACATTTTTTAGTTCTGCAACATCTGTTACAACTTGTATTTGTGCAATTTGAGGTACTGGTGTTCCTACAGTAATCTTTTTAATAATAGTGTTTGATGATATGACTTTTATTTCTGACATTTTATTCCCCTAAGTCACACTTGGATTTACAGTTAAATTTCCCTGCAATATTCTTTCTACAACTGTTGTACTAGTTGCAGAGTCTAAACTTGATAATTCAATATCATACACATATCTTCCAGCCTTCATTGTTTCAGTGACGGTATTCGTTAAACTCACTTGTAAAACATTGGGTGTGCCTAAATCTAAAAATGAAGTATCAAAAGATATTGCGGTTGAAGAATCTGCTGTATAGCTTTTTTTAATTTTTCCGGTTGCAGTAAAAGGTGTAATCGTTGCTCCAGTATTAGGATCAATTCTTTTAAATTGTTTTATACTACCATCAGTATTGAAACATTCAAGACGAATTTGTACATCCGTACCCTGATCTACCATAATATCTTCAGATTGTGCCATATTTTTTCTCCAATATTTTATCCAGCAAATCTTGCTAATGTTCTAGTGTGGTTTACTGTGGTATGCTCTGCATCATCTGGATCATAAAACATAATTCTCACAAATCCAGGACCACCTTTAACGGTGTTAGGCACCGTCATTGTTGATGCTCCTTTTCCGCCACCGCCGCCAGAACCATATCCTCCGCTCGCCAGTCGCCCAAAAAGTTCATTATAACCTTTACCGTCGCTGCCGTTGTTGCCACCATATGGCCCGCCATACAGCAAGGCGCCAGTGGTTTCCGTGTTCCAGTCTTGATAAGCCACACGCCAACCAAAACCCTTACCTCTTACATCACTATTCCCGCCATCGGTTAGTACGTCAACACTATAAAAACCAGGAGCACCACCACCGGCATATTCACTTGAATTATAGTTAAAACTTGGACTACCATTTAGTGTACTTCCGTTAGAATTAAAACATCCTACTAATCGACCAGTGCCACCTCTACCACCAGCGTAATGCAATGCTAATTTTGAACTATCATATATGTACATTCTATTTCCAGTACCTGGTCCATTAGAATAACCAGCTATAAAGAAACTATGAGTTTCTAGACTTCTACTATTGCTATCAAAAGCTGAAATTCTGTGGTAGTTTGTTGACTTTTGAGCACCTACAATCTGGAGAACATCAACTCCATTTTTACGCACATAAGAATTGCCACCGCTTTTAGCATTATTCGTGCCTTGATATCCCCATTCTCCACTACCAGGGGTTGGCGGCACACCACCTGCACCGGCTTGAATTGTAAGTACATCACCACCAGTTACTGGAACTGGTAATGTTTCCGCATAATCACCAGCATTACCACCTGCAGGCGCACTTATAAGACTTGCATTCACATTGTATCGTCCAGACCAAGCCCATGCACCAATGTGACCTGATGCGCCAGCGCCTTGAATAAAAATTTTCATATGCGAAAATCCACAGTTCTCAGGAACAGTAAAGGTAAAATTTTCATCACTGACCTGATTTCCAAGATATACTATATCATAGTATGGCTTCATTCTAAAATCGCTAAAAGATATTTTTCCTGATGTTGGAACATTTGTCAATACATTACCATCTGAATCCGAAACAAAACTACCACCTCTATAAAAGCTTGATAATGAAACTGCCTCGGGATTACTACTTAATATCTGTGGAGATCCCATCTGAATAGATTTAAAAACTTCCCAAAGATTTGTTTTACTGAGTGAATTTTGTTCACCAAGACCATATCTTTCAGAATGGAAGTTTGTGGGTTTAAATGGATTTGGCATTATTAATTAATCTTTTCTTTCAATTCATTTATATCAGATTTTAAATCTTTGATTGCTTCAATAATTAACCCCATCATATTGCCATAACGGACAGCTTTATATTCACCATCAAATTCATAAACAACTTCTGGCAAAACGGATTCAACTTCGTCTGCAATTACTCCTGACATTTTTTCTTCACGACCAATATAGTTGAATGTATATCCAGAAAGCGACATTACTTTATCGATAGCATTGTCAATGACTTCTATATTTTCTTTGAGTTTTCTATCAGATGCACTATTGAACGCTGTAATATCACCATCAGATGTAATTGCACCAATTGCATGTAGTGTTGATGAAAGTGATAATGAAACACCAACATCATGTACATCTGATCTTAAATACTTTGGATCAGTTATAGTATTTATTATTAAACCTGAATCGACTCCAACAGGAGATCGTGCTATTACATATGCAGAATCAATTTGACTTGATAGATTTGTTTCATCAATTAATTTGTGCCAGCCTCCGGCGTGAGAAAAATAGCCTTTGCCGGTTCCATGCACATGTGCAAACATACCATGATATGTTGCCGCAGAGGGAAGATCACCTTCTGTGGAATACATATTCGCATATAAAGATTTGCCAGTTGTGATAATATCATTGCTTCCCATATTAAGATCAGAACCCGAAATATGGCTAGTAACCCTTGCGTTTGTATAATATAAGTTTGAACCTTCAGTTAAATCCGACGTAGTTGCCGCTGTTATTCTAGCGTCCGCTCTCGCATCTGTATAATATAAATTAGTTGAACCTTCTGTAACTGTATCTGTATTGCCTTGTGTAAATGATATAACACCCGTACTATTATTATAAGATAAACTACCAGTCGCGCTAATTGACGCTCTTGCCCTGGCTGTAGTATGATAAAGATTAGTCGAACCTTCAGTCATTTCATCTGTGTTATCTTTTGTCTGAATTGCAGAGTCTATTGCTGTTGTGATTGCTGAAGTGGTCATTGCATCAGTAATACCATAACCACTAATCGTTGTCGGTATGTTTGTAAGTTCGCCAAATGAATCTGCGGCTGATAGTGGAGTAAATGTAAATAAACCGTTACCGTTGTATGTTAATGTACTTGCAACACTACTAGGATTATTTTGTGTTACACTAATATCAGTGTATCGTATAACGTCGGTAATTCCATATCCATTTCTTGTAGTTGGCTTACTTTGAATAGATGAAAAAGGAAGTCCAAGAAGTTTTGATTGCACATAATTACTATCAACTAATGCGTTGATTCTAGCATTAACACCTGCGGTATCTAATGCAATAGTGTCATTAAAAAATCTTCCAAATTGACCAACTGAAACTCTTTTTACTCCGATGCCATTAGAGAAACCGGTTACCAACATATAGTTGCCACTGCTATCTAAGTCTGAAGAAACTGCAGAATCTAAATCTATTACTCTAACCATGTGTTTTTCTTTCTTTAAAGTATCTTAGTTGCAACAATTCTAAGCTTCCATTTACTTATGTCAATAGCAAAAGTAGTGGTGGAACTCTTATGTGGATATCTACCAGGACCACCAGAATGTATTCTCAACCCAATTGTTGAAGAAGTGATATAGCTTGCGAGGCCAACATTTGATGACAGTGGCTGAAAGTCTCCGCCGCCTGGTGCAAAGTCTAGTATATCACCAGCAGAATATCCACCATCAGACGCACCACTGTTTAAAACTAAGTAATATTTTATTATATCTGGCACAGCACTTAAATTATGAGAAACCGTTAGTGTACTACCAGATGACATTACTAAATCACTAGAAATAAATCTTGTTGCAAGACCTCCAGTACTTAAAGATCCACTTGCTGTTCCATCTGAAGGAGTTGTAGCAACTCCAGCAGAAGTTATTCCAGCTATAGCGTTTTTAACTCTAAGAGGAGTCATAATCTTCGTATTATTTGTTCCTGTAGTTGCTTCAGATGCAGATGCAAGCATATTACCTGAAACTGTAGCACCAGAAATTGCACCCGAAAATGTTCCGGTTGAACCTGAAATTGCACTACCTGAAATATTACCAAAAGTAACTGCAGAACTAGTGCCTACAGCTTGGCCAATTGAAACAGTAGTACCTGAAACTGTAACACCAGTTCCTGCAGACAATGAAGCTGCTCCACTTCTCACTGCATTTGCTTGCGTTTCACTAATTGTAAGTGTAAATTTACCAGTTGCAGGATCAATATTGATACTACTATCGCCTTCAAGAGAAGTCCAAACTCTAGCAGAATCGAAAAATAAATTAGTTGAACCTTCAGTTAAATTATCTGAAGTAACACTTGCTAATTGAGAAGCCGAGATTGTACCACTCAAGCTTCCTACTGGAGGCAAATAAGCTGCAGCAACAATTCCTGATGTTATTTTTGTTCCTGCTAAACCTGGTATTCTTTGAGTATTAAATGTTCCTGTTGTTACATCACCACAATCTAAATTTGAAACATCTCCTGCATCAATAGGATCAACTTGAAACGAAAATATTCCTGTATTTGAATCATATGATGGTGTAATATATGTTCCGGATCCATTCTTAACTAAAGAAAATTTACTTCTAGTAACGTCATCTCCAACTTGAGCATCAATTTCGTTCATAGCTTGAACTAAATCAGTTTTAATTGTAGTGGTAAGGTTGTCAGGTTCGCCTACATAGTTAGATAAACTATTACTCTTAGTTCTCCAACTTTCAATAGTATCTGTTAAATTTACTGTTTGTTTTCTAGCCATGTGATCATCTTTACAATGTTGCAGTTATCTTTATTTATAACTTTTCTAAAGCCAATTTAAATTCATCTTCATAATATTTTCTAACATCTGGTACCATACCGTTCATTTCAATAGGAAATTTTATTTTTTTGATTATATTATCATAAGTTTTGATATCTAAAGAATATTGAACAAAGTGAGGATCATTATCTGCAAGCAACATTTCGTCATTCAGTACTTCCCAAAAGTTTTCGTCAAAATCCTCACTCAACCAATAAGCATAACATATAGCAACAAAATAAGATTTAGCTGGATATATCCATTCATCTACATGTTCATTAAAATGTTTTACCACCCAATCAACGATATCATTTTCAACCCAAGTTATATTCACTCTATTCAAATCATCTGAATGATGTTTATGAAGCAAATGATAAACTTGACTCGCCACTCTCCAATCTTTCATGCCAGTCCAATAGTCCTTTATATCCGTTACAGCCATTATCTAAATCCTTTACATATCTGTAATGCTCGGTAAGACATTTACCGAAATATTTACAAGACGCACAGATAGGACTTACCATTTCTTTCTTTTCTTTATCTGCCCAATCTAAGTAAGATTGAAAAGAATCCAGTTCTTTAAAGTATTCTCTATCGTGAACATCAAACTCCAACACTCCAAACTTACCGTTAGGAGTAATGTAAACATGATCATCCGAAAATGCATTGTAAAGTCCATTGTAAGACTCCTCTATTTTATCTCCATTTACAAATTGAAAATCCATCTGATCTTCTAGTTCTAGCCATTCAATAACAAAATTTTCAAAGTCTTTGTGCGTCAC
>Ga0257114_1000808_pt1 | contig 23792 bp, 20 predicted proteins | sample SI112_10mmetaG_FD_190149 | JGI IMG/M metagenome (GOLD analysis project Ga0257114, IMG submission 190149) | Marine microbial communities from Saanich Inlet, British Columbia, Canada - SI112_10m | ecosystem: Environmental > Aquatic > Marine > Inlet | place: Canada: British Columbia | collected...
GACTAAATATCGCCGGGGGACATAGGTGATCTTACCCGTTCGGGAGATGTTGCATTTACGGTACAGTTTACCTCCGGTATACCGCAATATAGAGATCTGTACTGGCGTGGTATTACTCTTGACCGATTTGATGGCCGTGAATGGAGTAGAGGTGGGGGCAGGGGACGTTTCCAGGGTTTTCAGGATCTGGGTCCAGGAGCGCAACAATTTAACCCCTGGTTTCGGCAGATACAGTATGAGGGTGAGCCGGTTTCCTATAACGTCATTATGGAACCCACCCAGCAAAACTGGATTTATACCTTGATGGCTCCGCAGATAGTTGATGAGCGTTTATGGATGCGTCGGGAGTTTCAGGTAGGCACCGTGCGTCCAATCTCGCAGCGCTTCACTTATGAAGCAGACTCCTATTTTGAACATAAAGTTGATCTCACTCTGTCGTCACGAATGGTGGAAAACAGCACTTCACTTCCTGCTGAGGGTAATGTGCAAAGTCATGCCTTTGCACAGCAGCTTCGTGCACAAGTGGACTCTGATCGCGAATATGTTAATGCTGTGCTGGACCACATCAGAAACGAAGAATTCTATTACACCTTGAGTCCCAGTCTTCTTGGTGAAAATTCAATAGATGATTTTCTGTTCAATACCCATGAAGGTTTTTGTGAGCATTATGCCAGTGCATTTACCTTTCTAATGCGTTCTGTAGGTATACCATCCAGAGTAGTACTTGGTTATCAAGGCGGTGAATTTAATAAATATAACGAAACACTTATCGTGCGCCAGTATGATGCTCATGCCTGGACAGAGGTATGGCTGGAAGGAGAAGGCTGGGTACATTTTGATCCTACTTTTGCCGTGGCACCAGGCAGGATTGAGTTTGGTAGTCAGTCTACTTTACAGGAAGATGAAGGTTTTCTGGATGATGAGGTGTTTTCTCTACTAAATCTGCGCAGCAGTAGTTTTTTGGTAAATGATCTTATACTGCGAATGGAAATGATTGATTATGCCTGGAACCGATTTGTCCTTAATTATGATGTGGGCCAGCAGTTCGCCTTGTTCAGTCATTTGTTCGACAGTGTCTCTAAAACCAAAATTATTTATTCTTTGCTAGGCATGTTTTTCCTGTCGATAGGCCTGGTGGCTTTAATTGTGTTGCGTAAACCCGCAGAAAAACCTCAATCTCCAGAAAATGCTTTGTACCTCAAGTTCTGCAAATTTCTGGCCGATAATGGAATAAGCCGTCAAGCTGGCGAAGCTCCAAGCCATTACAGTGAAAGAATAGCTGTATTACAACCACAATGGTCAGATGATGTTTCAAGCATCACAGCGATTTATATGGATCTTGCTTTCAAAGACAGCAATATGAACAAGCATGAAGAACAGCTAAAAGTATTAAAAAATGCTGTTCGGAAATTTAGAGTAATCAATTAACACGCTTGCTTAGAGCACGGAAAAAACAGCTAACGTTATAATTATTGCCCGAGGCAGAAAGACTCCAGTAAAGTATAGACCGATAATAATCTTTGAAAACCCGTCAGTCGCAAGCAAAAACACATAACAAATAAACAGGAAATTTCATGAAGTCATTGATAACGCCAGGGCGCTACCGACATTATAAAGGCATGGATTACCAGGTCATTGGTTCGGCCAGGCATACTGAAACTGAAGAAGACCTGGTGTTGTATTTTCCTTTGTATGGTGATGAGAGTGAGCGTAGTTACTGGGTCAGGCCGCTGGGAATGTTCAAGGAAAGTGTTATCGTCGACGGCAAATCCATGGCCAGATTTTCTTTGCAGCAGGAAATGGGTGCAGAAACTGTCAACGGAATTTAGGACTTAAAACTTTAAAATTCGTGGCTAATTTTCACTGATGATAAGACAAGTTAGAGAAACTGATATTAATTAAATAAGCGCCATTTAGAACTTCTACATGGAAAATGCAGTAGTGGGTTTTCAATAAGCATTATTGATTAAAAGTAAAGATTGACAGAAAAGAACCTGAAATATTGAGACCATTATGCAAGTACAGTTACCTATATTTATTCTTTGTCTGCTTCTGCATACAGGTATTTTTCTGACCTCAGGAAAAAGGGATAGAAAGCCACGATTTATTGCCGCTCTTTTATTTTTATCGTGTACCTGGCCAGTCTGGTACGCAGGTTTATTACTGGAAATATCTGATGTGAGCCTCTATCAATTGCTAGGGCTTTTTTTGGAGAAAGCTCCCTACTATTTACCCTTTTGTACTTTTTTGGTGTATATCCGTCGTCGCAATAATCCATTAAAAAATTGATCTGGCTAAATCTATTTTTTCATCCTGTCCCTTGAATTAAATTTTCAGGCCCATACATAGTTAATACGAAGGCTCATGTGAGCTTCGTGTGGCCGGTAATAATCCGGCTGTTTATCTGTTTCATTTCTGCTTTATCGGGACAGGTATGACATTAACTATATTGCTTGAAAGCGAGGATATACGTATGACATCATTTGATTTTTCCCCCTTGTATCGTTCGGCCATTGGCTTTGATCATCTGGGCTCACTACTGGACAGCGTTTCAACAAATGAAAGAGCTGCTTCCGGCTACCCCCCTTATAATATTGAATTAGTTAAAGACGACGAATACCGTATCACTATGGCTGTCGCCGGCTTTGTTGATGAAGACATCAGCATAGAAGTTGAAAACAGTACGCTGACGGTGTCCTCTAATAAAGCAGAAGGCAACAAGGTATCAGAAGGGAATTACCTGCATCGCGGAATCGCTGAAAGAAATTTCAGACGCCAGTTTAAACTTGCCGATCACGTCAAGGTTACTAAAGCGGTTCTGGAAAATGGTTTGCTGCATATTGAACTTGAAAGAGAAATTCCTGAAGCCATGAAGCCACGTCAAATAGCTATTAATGGTAAAAACAACAGACTCTTAAAATCAGCCTGATAAAAAAAGCCCGGTAATCCCGGGCTTTTTTTTTAAATTTTTATATTTAGACCAGGCTCTAAATAACTCCATAAGCCAGCATGGCGTCTGCGACTTTAATAAAGCCACCAATATTAGCCCCTTTGGAATAATTTACATACTCCTTCTCAGTGCCATGGGTTACGCATTTTTCATGGATGTCGTGCATGATTTTTTTCAGATACTGCTGTAATTCGGCTTCAGACCAGCTCAAACGTGCGGAGTTCTGACTCATCTCTAAACCTGACACAGCGACACCACCGGCATTGGCTGCCTTGCTTGGCGCAAATAACACTTTATTATCTTGAAAAATTTCTATGCCTTCCTTGACCGTTGGCATATTCGCACCTTCAACAAGCGCGATACAGCCATTCTTGATTAGCGCTTTGGCATCGTCTTCAGAAATTTCATTTTGGGTGGCACAGGGGATAGCAATATCAGCCTTCAAGTGCCAGGGACGTTGGTCAGCTACAAACTCTGCATCATAGGTATTGAGGTACTCAGAGATGCGACCACGGCGATTGACCTTCAGGTCTTTTACCAGGGCAAGTTTTTCTGCATTAATGCCTTCCTTGTCATAAATATAACCGGAAGAGTCAGATAGAGTGATCACTTTGCCGCCCAGGTGAATAGCCTTTTCTGCAGCGTAGATAGCCACGTTGCCAGAACCGGAAATGAGAATTCGTTTACCCTCTATGCTCTGTTTGTGGTGCTTAAGCATGTCATCAAGCATATACACGGCACCATAACCGGTTGCTTCTTTTCTGATCAGGCTACCACCGTATTCGAGACCTTTGCCGGTGAGCGTACCGCTGAATTTATTGGTCAGCCGTTTGAGCTGACCAAACATATAGCCAATCTCTCTCGCACCTACGCCTATATCGCCGGCTGGCACATCAATATCGGGACCGATGTAACGGCCAAGTTCGGTCACGAAGGACTGACAAAAGCGCATGACTTCAGCATTCGACTTTCCTTTCGGGTTAAAGTCAGAACCGCCTTTTGCACCGCCCATCGGAAGACCGGTAAGAGAATTTTTAAAAGTTTGCTCGAAAGCCAGAAACTTCAAAATACTGAGATTTACGCTGGAGTGGAAACGTAGACCACCTTTGTAAGGACCAATGGCATTGTTGTTCTGCACACGATGGCCGCGATTGGCTCTTATATTGCCCTGGTCATCCACCCAGCAAACGCGAAAACTGATTACCCGGTCAGGCTCAGAAAGCCGTTCCAGTAACAGGGCGTTTTGATATTTTGGATGCTTCTTGATGAAAGGAATGATGTCAGTAGCCACTTCATACACTGCCTGATGAAATTCTTTTTCACCACGATTACGTCGCTTCAAGCCTTTCATAAATGGAATCATGTTTTCCTCAACATTCATGATATTTTGTCTTTAGTTTCAGGCCGTCTCGAAGTTAAGAGGCTGATTGATTAATTATTGATATTTAAAAATCTATTTTCTAATTTTTATACAGTGGTGGCAGGCCGTAATCTTTTTTTGATTTCTTGTTATGGCTGCCTTTTTGATGAACCTGAATAACGAAGGCAAGCAAGGCATTTTTGTCGAATGCTTCAGCATCCTTCCCGACACTGTAAATAGATTGCTCCAGGCTCTGAAGTAGAGCGTCAAACTCTGTATCACCAACACGCTGACTCAGTTGTGAAAGTGAAAGGACTTTTTCATCCTGGTAAAAGGCGTCTGCCCATGCGATTAGGCAGCGTCTGATTTCATCTGCATTTCCTTTATCAACAGATGTTTTAAATACTTTCAATGCGGCCCCCGCATCTGGTGACGCTACAGGCGTTGATTTGGAGCGTTGTTGCGGCATCATCGCCGGTGTTGCTGTTGTCATAAAAGCCAGTTGACGTCTGTTTCTCATCCACATGGTCGTGGAGAAAAACCAGGCAACAGCAAATACCGCGGTTGTTGATATCCAGAATAGGGTAAGACCGGAATTATTTGTGCTGGATTGTGGATTTGAATCCGGTGCGTTCTGCCCGTTCAGAGGGATAGCCGGAAAGGCCCCGGGCTGAGGAATATTGGCTGTTGCTCCAGGCAATACGGTAATTGTTCTGGCAGGAATAACGGCGCGTTCCAATGAGTCCGTAGTGGTGTTCCACCATGGGATGACCAGTTCCGGGATGACAAAATCACCTGCTTCAGAGGGGACAATCGCGGTGCCTTCAGTACGTGACCCTGTTACTCCCAATTCATTAGCAGAATCTTCCCGTTCTGGTTGATCCGGGTAAAACTTCAGTCCCGGTGCATCATCATAGCTAATCCCGGGAAGTAAAGAACTACTGAGACCATTGGCCGCAATCTGGATATTGCGGGTGACAGATTCGCCTATAGACAAATTTTCAACCGGGCCGCTCCAGCTTTCAATAATGCTTATATTGCTTGCTGGCAACCAGGTCTGGCCGGGGAAGCTGGCTGGTTTACCCTGCACATCAATCAAATGAATATTACTGGAGAGGTTTATTTCACGCACACTGGTGCGGTTATTAAAGAAACGGGTAAGACCACCGCGGCGACCGACGGTTGCGGTGAAGTAGACTGGCGGAATAGTTAACTCGCCACTGCTTTGGGGGAAGATAACAAAATTTCTTTCTGTGACGTTATAACGTACGCCTTCCACTATTTCAGAGTAGGTTTCGTCGCTACCCAGCTGTTGTACGACAGAATCAGCAACCTGTGGCGATGTAAGCTGGGCCCCCTGATCAAAGCTGATGGAATAATAGAGTTTGATTGTGTAAAGCAGCTGTTCCTGCACATAAACGCGCTCCTTGCTGACCTCGGAAAAAATGAATATTTCATCATTACCAGCATTACTGAGCTGTTCAGCTTCGCCCACAGAAATTGTGATAGGCGTAGTGACTTCGCTGCTGATGCGAAAGGAGGGGATTGTCAGGGTGCCAGTAGAACGCGGGCGTACCTGTACAATATAGTCAACAAATGACTGCACGGTGCCATTGATGTTGCTATATGAGCTACGCGTACTGACATTACCAATTTGCTCAAAATCCCGATTCAGTCCGGCCAGAGAAGGGCGGGTATTACCCAAAGTATTGTCTACCCTGATAGTCAGGGTAAGAATTTCGCTGAGAGTAATCTCGTTTCTATCGACAAAGGCACTTAGAAGCTGTGCTTGTGTTTGACTCTGCGCAGGCAGGGTCAGGCATAGCAGGCTTAGTATAAATATTATTCGCTTTACCATATCTGTTCGTTTTCTTCCTGTTCAGCCAGATTGGGGTTCTGAATTTCTTCAAATCTGCGTCGTGCAGCCTGGTACTGGAACTTTCTTCTCAACAACTCACCAGGGTCATCAGGGATACGTCGCAACCATTGTTGCATAGCCTGTTCTTCTTCGGAATCGGGCTGCTCTCCATCTTGTGGTTCAGGAGACTCTTCGGTTTCCGACTCGTTTTCAGTTTCCTCATCGGATTCCTGCTGTTCCTGATTTTCCTGCTGGTTTTGCTCTTGTTCCTGCTCCGATTGCTCAGACTGATCCTGGCTTTGTTGTTGCTCTTCACTTTCCTGTTGTTCGCCTTGTTGCTGCTCGTCCTGATTTTCACCGTCACTATTTTGCTGTTGTTCTTGCTGCTCCTGCTCTTGTTGTTCCATGATTTTTTCCAGCAGCTCTTTATTAAACTGAGCATCTTCATTGTCGGGAAGCAGAGCCAAAGCCTGATCATAAGCAGCGATGGCTTCCGGATAGCGGTTCAGACGCGCCAATGAATTCCCACGATTATAGTGCGATTCTGCATCTTCGAGGAGACTAAGATCAGCTATAGCATTTTCAAAATTTCCGGTGCGGTAGTTTGCAGCAGCTCGCCAGGGTTCACTTTTAAACAGGCTTGCTGCCTGTTCATAGTTTTCTCCCTCAAATGCTTCAGTAGCCTGAACATCCTTTTTCACCCATAAATCTTTTAATTCCCAGGCGAGGGCATTTTTTTCCGGTAAAAATATTACAGCCAGGCATAAACCCAGCAACCAGCCACGACGAAAGCTAAGTGCGGCCAAGGGTAAGACCAGCAGTAATAACCAGGGACCTGCTTCATACCAGATATCAAATTCGCGCTCTACCTCGATCAGGTTGTCATTTTCGTCGAATACACTTTGATCCAACAGATATTCAATATCCTGGTCGATTAACTGGGCATCTGCATAGCGCCCACCGGTGGCCGCAGCGAGCTCCTGCAAGAGTGAGCGTTCCAGGCGGGGTATAACGATAGCGTTAGTACTATCCCTGAGAAAGCCGCCCTCAGCCATGGGGATAGGGGCTCCTTCATCAGTCCCAATGCCGAGGACCGATAAGGTATGCAGTGTGCCACGCAATTGATTTCTAACTGCACCTATATCATCAGCATTGATGCCGTCGGTCATCAATAAAATCTGCGCTTGTGGCAGAGAGCTGTTTTCCAGCAGGGTCAAAGCCAGCTCGATTGCGTATTCAGGTTTACTGCCTCTCACCGGCATGATGTTGGGCTCTAGAGAAGACACCAGGTTATTGATGGTTTCCACATCATCGGTCAAAGGCGTTACGGCATGAGCATCACCAGCATAGACCACAAGTGCTGTCTGACCTTCATCACGTCGTGTATTGAGAACATCAACTATTTTGCGCTGTGCCCGTATTGCCCGATTGGGGGCCACATCGTTGGCATACATGGACAGTGACATGTCAGCCACAATGACCAGAGCATCTTCACGTTCCTGAACCGGGACAGGAATTTGTTCCCATACAGGTCCGGCGAGAGCGATAAGTCCCAAAGTCCATAGCAGAAGTAAGCCAAACAAGGGATAGGTGCTGCGTGGAGAGCTGTTCTTGTCAAGAAGGAACGGTAACAGTGCGGGATCAATGGCACGGGTCCAGGTGCTGCGATTGCTTTGTATAAAAAGTAGCAGGCAAACAATGATCAGCGTGGGAATAAGACCATAAAGGAACAATGGTCTTAGAAAATGAAAATTTTCAATCATTTCAGGACTGAGAAGCGGCATCAGGGGCTCACCTCGGCATGACCGGAATCTACAGCATCGAGTTCTTCAGCGGCTTGCCGGGCACTTACAGCAAACAGAATAGCCCAGGGCATGCGTAGCAAGGCGATCAGAAAACTGAAAGCCATAGCCAGCCCCAGAGGGAAGTAAAACAGGGAAGAGGTAGGGCGAAAGGTTTCTGCTTCCTGATCCACTGGTTCGAGCTCGTCCAGAATATCGTAGATGCCTTCAAGTTCTTCTCTGTCTCTGGCACGAAAATATTGTCCCCCGGTGTTCACCGCAATACTGGTCAAGGTGTCTTCATCAAGATCTGCGGATGGATTGATGGTGCGTGGACCAAACAGGGAATTTGTTGTTGAGGCATCGGCACCAATACCAATGGTGTATATTTTAATGTTTTCTCGCATCGCCAGGTCGCCAGCCTGTACCGGGGACACTTCACCCGCATTGTTTACACCATCAGTGAGCAGAATCAAAATGCGGCTGGTCTCGGGGCGTTCGCGTAAATGTTTAACGCCAAGTCCTATTGCATCACCGATGGCTGTAGCATTTTCTTCAATGATGCCGATTTCAGCTTCGTAAAGCAGGGTTTCTACTGTCTCTCTGTCGAAGGTAAGAGGCGCCTGTGTGTATGCCCTGGCCGCAAACAGAATAAGTCCCAGGCGGTCACCGGTACGGCGCTCAACAAAGTCTCCTACAACAGACTTTACTACCTGCAAGCGCGTGGCATTTTGACCACTTAGCTGAATGTCCTGAGCCTCCATGGAACCGGAGATATCTACGGCCAGCATTAAATCCCGCCCTGTGGTGGGTAACTGCACAGGATCACCAACCCATTGAGGACGGCTGGCGGCAGTCACCAGTAATAACCAGCTTAGGATGGCCAACACAGCAATCAGTCGGTTGCGTGCGCCAACACGTGGTGCCGAGGCTTCAACGCTGGACATGGATTTGAAAAAAGGAACGTAAAGGGAAGCATCCCTGTTAGCCGCTTTGGGCAGCAGGATATGGCATAACCAGGGTAATGGGAGAAAGAGAAATGCCCAGAGCCAGACAAATTGAATCATGCGCTTTGCTCCACTGCAGCCAGGGAAAGATTACTTGCAGGTTTCTTTTCCTGATAGCGCTTTTCTATCCAGGCTTTTGCCAGAGCCAGGAGAGCATCGGCATCAGCATCAAAAGTACGTCGGTAAACCCCTTCAGCCAAAGCGCTGCCAGCGCCTTGAGTAAAATCGGTGGAGTTATCAAAACTGTCGAGAAATTCCAGCCACTTGTTGCCACTTAGTTTCTCCGAGGGAGCATCAGGGTATTTGACCATAACCACCCGGTTCAAGAGGCTATTGATGGCAGCAAGAAATTCCAGCCCCGCCTGATTGCGATTTTCGGCATCTTGAGACTGAACAGTGAAATGCAAATGGGCATCATTTAATTGTTCCAGTACATTTGCCAGTTTTCGACGCTGAATCATGGTGATAATGGCCTGACGATATACAAAAGCCAGACCAATTAATAAAAGCACAAGCAAAACCCACCACCCCGGTGCGGGTGGCCAAAAGGTGACAGCTTCCGGCAGATGTATATCGCGCAGCTGGCTTAACGGGTCTTCTGCTTCCATGTTTCCATTTGATCCAGGACGACCTGATCGGTACGCAGGGCGATTAAAGGGACTTTCATTTTGTTAAATTCATTTCTGAGCATCTCGAGACGATCTGCAAACTGTTCGTGATAATGTGACCTGACGGTTTTTTTATAGGTATTGATTGTGCTGCGCTGGTTGCCATCGGTAATACTATAAACGCCGGGAATCGGCAGGTTTTCTTCGAGGGCATCGTAAATAAAAATACACGTCACGCTGTTATGAATAGCCAATTGATGGAGATATTGCCGGCATTTATCGTCAAAGGTCTGAAAATCACTGATCAGATAAACATTGGAGCCGGGGCGAGTGATGCGGTACATCTGCTCCAGCGCATCAAGTAAATAGTTTTTGCTGTTAGCGTCAGTTTCGGCATGGTGCTCAACCAACTGCTGATTGTAGCGCGCCAGAGTGTCAAGAAAACGCAGCGCAGAGCGCTTGCTGCGCCTGGGCTTTATCAGCTCATTACCCCCATCGTTGAAAACCACGCCGCCGACTCGATCGCCATTGTCCACTGTGGTCCAGCAAATGATCGCAGCTGCTTCTGCAGCAACAACAGACTTGAATGCCACCTGGCTGCCGAAAAACATATTGTGGCACTGATCTATACCAATAATTACTGGCCGCTCTCTTTCTTCACGAAATACTTTGGTAAAAGGACGCCCGGTTCTGGCAGTTACGCGCCAGTCGATTTGCCGGATATCATCTCCGGGCTGATAAGCCCTGAATTCTTCAAAATCGACACCGCGTCCCTTATGTTTTGAAATATGGGAGCCCGACATACCCAGTCGGCTACGTGACTGATAATCCAGTTCAATAGACTTGGCCACATGACGCTGGTCGAAGAGCTGCTCAAGCGTGATGAACGCTCCACGACTGCGGTATTGGTCCTGATGGATATTAAGCTGGCGTTTACGAGACAACGTGGATTCCTGTTTTTGCTGTTCTGGAGTGATTCAGTGTCAGGCAGAAGGAACCAGTTCCAGAATTTTGTCCAGCACTGTGTCGGCATCGACCCCCGCAGCTTCCGCTTCAAAGCTCAATAGCACGCGATGACGCAGTACATCATGGAATACTTCATGGATATCTTCCGGGCTGACAAAGTCTTTTCCTTTGAGCCATGCATGTGCACGAGAGCAAAGATCAAGAGATATCGTGCCGCGTGGGCTGGCTCCAAAATCTATCCACTTTTCCAGATCCTCAGAATAAGGCCCTGGATTTCGTGTCGCCATAACCAGTTGCAGGATATATTCTTCGACGGCATCCGCCATATGGATGTTCAGTACTTCCTGGCGCGCCTGGAACAGTGCTTCCTGAGCCACCACGCTGGGTGGATCCATATCAATATTTTTTGCTTCATTTCTGACCAGGTTAAGAATTTTTCGTTCCGAATCAGTATCCGGGTAGCCTACTGTCACATGCATCAAAAAGCGGTCAAGCTGAGCCTCCGGCAGAGGGTAGGTACCCTCTTGCTCAATAGGGTTTTGCGTGGCCATTACCAGAAACAATTTCGGCAACTGGAAGGTTTCTCTGCCAACACTGACCTGGTGTTCTCCCATTGCTTCAAGCAAGGCAGACTGGACTTTCGCCGGGGCACGATTTATTTCATCAGCCAGGACAAGGTTATGAAAAATAGGACCCTGCTGGAAACGAAAGCTGCCATCTTCAGGACGATAGATTTCAGTGCCGGTGATATCGCTGGGTAGCAAGTCAGGAGTGAACTGAATACGGTGAAAATCACCTTCAATAGCTTCCGAAAGGTTTTTGATCGCCTTTGTTTTGGCCAGTCCCGGTGCCCCTTCGACCAGTAGGTGACCGTCAGCGAGCAGGGCAATCAACAGGCGGTCAATTAATTTTTCCTGGCCAATGATGTGTTGGGCCATCCAGTTTTTAAGTGTGGAAATTACTTCGAATTGCGTCATGGATAAAGTCTCTTACTTCTTATTTACTACATTAATTTTTACAGTATTCACTGCAGGGCCTTAATAAGTTTGCCGGCCGACATATTCGTATATCGCTTGAGCCTTATTATGGCTGAGCTGAGAGCGCTTTGCGCCCGCAAAAAGATCGATTCTATAGTGAATCCGTACGCATTGAAAATATTAGAAAGCACAGATTCCAAACAGGCTTGAGAGGGAATGATTCAAGTTATATAGTGTGACCGCTTCCAGGCTGGTTCTATCCCGGGAAAATGTGAAAAATTGAAGGAAAACCAATAGGATGACGGCTATTAATAATACTGAAGATATCACTAGTAGAACCCTGATCCTGTATTCCACCTCCGCTTGCCATCTTTGTGAAACAGCACTCGCCCTGATTGCACCACAGCTGGATTCTTTAGTAATTACTCTGGAGGAAGTTGATATCAGTGAATCCGACGCATTAATGGCGCGTTATGGTATTCGCATCCCGGTACTGAAGTTTGCAGCGGGAAAGGAAGAGCTGGGATGGCCTTTTAGCGAGGAACAATTCCTGGAGTTTGCCAGACTCTAAATAATCTTGATGTGCCAGGGTTCGTAACGGACCCCATAACGATTGGTATCAGTATACCGGATATCCACATAACCCAGCGTTATCAAACGCTTGAATTCTTCTGTGTTGGAAAAATCAATGGTGAAATTGGCTTCACCGAGACCGATCTTGCCTACATCGAAATCACCAATGCCGTGGAAAGAGTAGCCAGGAGGCGCCAGAGAGCGGGAAGCCTTGGACAAGTTGCCCATGGACTGACGGGTTTTTGATAAAAACAGGTGCATTTGCTTGACCACATTGCGAATGCCGGAGGTCAATAGTAATTCGATACCTACATCTTTATGAATCAGATTGTATTGATTGAGTGATTCACCTTTGAGAAGGTAATGACCGCTGCCATCAATTTTTTCAACTTCTGACTGTGAGATACGGTGGGTCATATCCGGGTTGACCTTTTCGCCAAAAAAAACCATTGTCAGTAGCATCGTTAAAAAAGACTTCTTCCAGAAAAGCCAATTCAGCAGGGTCAAATTCACCGATTTCCTCGTAATTACGCGCGAAGTACAGCATTTCATCAATGCCAATCAGGTTGAAGTTGCCATGCCCGATAAAGCGCTGCACACGTTCCAGTCGATCAATTGTGGGAGATAAGAGCAGCTGATTAATTTCACTTAAATAGATATCACCGGGAAAGTCGCCATCGAAATTGCGAATTTTTTCCAGATAAAAACTCACTTCGTCTTCCTGCAGGTTGTCCAGCTCAGCGTCACTTAGGGTGCGCTCGGAATGTTTGAAGCCTTCCTGTAAATCATTTTCTGGCGCTACGATGATGGCAGCAGAATTGGCAGTGGGCATATTTTCTGCAATTAGTTCCTCCACAGGCGTGGAATCGGGGATGGCAGGGTTAAATTGGTCAAGGCCAGGCAGGTCGGAGAATGAAAACTGATTATTTCTATACTGGTCATAGAGGCGCGAACTCAGGAAGGAGATACCCCCACCGGCCAGTAATGCTGCTAAAAAATCTCGTTTATTCATAATTTCCATGAATATAGCAGAGTTTACAGAGCGAAAAAATCCCTAGCGTTCTGACTTGTCTTTTCTGCGACATTTTTTTCTGTTTTACCCAAACATTCTGCCACTTTTGCCAGAACATAAACAAGATTGGCAGGCACATTTCTTCGCGATTTGGGTTTCGGTCGAATGGTACGGGGAAGAAGGTAAGGGGCATCCGTTTCCAGCATAAGTCTGTTTTCAGGGATCAGATGGATAAACTCGTGCAGATGATGTCCCCGGCGCTCATCGCAAATCCAGCCGGTTACCCCGATGTGCATATCCAGCTCGAGATAGTCCCTGAGCTCACTTTCTGTCCCGGTAAAGCAATGAACTACAGCACGGGGCAGGGCATTTCGATATTCTCGTAACAGGCCGATAAAATTTCCATGACCTTCCCGCTGATGTAAAAACACCGGCATGTGCAGATCTGCAGCCAGCTCTAACTGTCCTTCAAGAGCCCTTTGCTGGGCGTCGCGAGGTGAATAGTCTCGAAAATAATCCAGGCCTGTTTCGCCCATCGCTTTCACTCGGGCATGGCTAGCAAGCTCGCGCAGGGCAATTACAGTCTGATCGTCATAATCTGCTGCTTCGTGCGGGTGAACCCCGGCAGTGCTGGAGCAAAATTCAGTATATTTTTCTGCCACCGCTAATGCTGCACGGCTCCCCTCAAGCGAGGTGCCCGTCACCATAATATGTTCAATGCCCACCTGCATGGCATCATCGATGATCTGCTCAAGATCTGCACTGAAACTGTCGTGGCCCAGGTTGGCACCGATGTCTATCAGCGGATAAGAATTCTTACTGGGCATAGGTGGGATAAGTGACAGTTTAGGAACGTCGGTATATTACTAGTCCCAAGTCCCAAGTCACAAGTCCCAAAGCGTTTAAAGTTGTCTGCTCGGTCGGAATTTTCATTTTTACTCTGGAACAAAAGTCACAAGTTAGTAATTAGCAGGTTTCCTTGCGACTTGAGACTTGTAACTTGAGACTATGTTTTTTCCTGCAAAGCCGGAAAAAACATGAGAGAAAACTATCATTGCCCGTTATAATACGCGCTTTTTTGGGCTGGATAATTTCTCGTAATAACATGAACGCACAACAGAAACAGGCAATAGACTGGAAAAGCCTTGGCTTTGAATATACCAAGACGGACTACCGCTTCAGTGCCCGCTATGAAAATGGGCAATGGGCTGAAGGCGATCTGAGTACTGATGAAATTATCCATATCCATGAAGGATCGCCTGCCTTGCATTATGCCCAGCAATGTTTTGAAGGCATGAAAGCGCAAACAGCTGAAGATGGAAGGGTATTGCTATTTCGTCCGCAGCTGAATTGCGAGCGTATGCAAAATACCGCTGATCGCCTGTCCATGCCGCAAGTGCCGAATGATTTATTTCTGCATGGTGTAAAAGAAGCCGTACGCGCCAATTTATCCTGGATCCCACCTTATGGTAGTGGCGCCTCCCTCTATATCCGCCCATTGTTGATCGGGATAGGTGAGAACATGGGATTGCGTCCTGCCAAGCAATATGAATTCCGTGTCATGGTTTCCCCGGTAGGTCCTTATTACAAGAGTGGTGGTCTGTCAGCCATCAAGCTGGCAGTCTCTGACTTTGACCGAGCAGCACCTCATGGTACTGGCGATGTTAAAGCGGGCGCAAATTACCCTGGCGGCCTGTATGCAACACGCAAGGCACAGGAACTTGGTGCCAATGAGGCACTTTATCTCGATGCTGGCGAAAGACGCTATATAGAAGAAGCAGGATCAGCGAATATCATCATTTGTACCACCGATAACAAACTGATTACTCCCCAGTCCGCTGCTATATTGCCAAGCATAACGCGACGCTCAATCATGGATATTGCCAGGGTAGATCTTGGCATGGAAACCGAGGAACGCGCTATTGATCTGCGTGCAGAAATGGACACCTTTGTCGAGGTGGCAGCCTGTGGCACCGCTGCAGTCTTATCTCCTGTAGGGAAGATCTGGTTTGATAATGCCTGGCACAGCTTCTATGGTAATGGCGAAGAAGTAGGTCCTGTAATGCAGCAGTTATATGACCTTTTATGCCAGATTCAAAATGGCGAAAGGGAAGATAATTTCGGCTGGACTATGGAAGTCCCGTTGTAAAATATCCCTGAGCGCCAAAAAATTTTCTCTTTTCTTTTCTCAAAACCGGTGGTTTAATGCCCGCCTTTTTACGGGTGTGGGCAATAAAAACTTTTTTCTGCTCAAAAACACCGGTATTTACAGCATATTTCTTTATAGAATTGTGCGTGTATGATCAATTTGTAAAAATAATTAAACAGAACTCTTGACCAACACGGCGCTTGTCATTAATTATGGCGCCTGTTTTGGTCGCTAGATATTACAAAAGTGACCTAAATTTTCTGCAAAAAAACGGGATACGAAATTTAAATGGGTAAATCACTGGTTATTGTTGAGTCACCTGCAAAGGCCAAAACAATTAACAAATACCTCGGCAATGACTTCATCGTTAAGTCATCTGTTGGTCATATTCGTGACCTGCCTACCAGCGGATCCAGCACCCCGGTTGACCCTAAAGCCAGGGCCAAGGCAGCTGCCGAAACCCGTAAAATGGATCCTGAAAAGAAGAAAATCCATAAAGCCAAAAAAGCCAAAGCCCAGCTCATTGCTCGAATGGGTATTGATCCTGAACATAACTGGAAGGCCAACTACAAAATTCTCCCAGGCAAGGAAAAGGTCGTCAGTGACCTGAAAAAATTCGCCAAAGACTCCGATACTATTTATCTCGCGACTGACCTTGACAGGGAAGGGGAAGCCATTGCCTGGCATCTGCGCGAAGCTATTGGCGGAGATGACTCACGTTATAAGCGCGTTGTATTTAACGAAATCACCAAAAAAGCCATTCAGGATGCCTTTGCTGAACCCGGCGAAGTAGATATGAAGCATGTTGAGGCGCAACAGGCTCGTCGTTTCCTCGACAGGGTCGTGGGCTTCATGGTGTCGCCATTGTTGTGGGCAAAGGTCGCCAGAGGCTTGTCAGCAGGTCGTGTTCAGTCTGTTGCTGTGCGTTTGCTGGTGGAACGTGAAAAAGAAATTCGCGCCTTTGTACCGGAAGAATACTGGGAGCTTTATGCCAATTTGCTCACCGCAAATATGCACGGCAAAGATGGGGTCGAGCCCCTTCGCTTTGAAGTATTGAAATATCAGGGTAGTGACTTCAAACCCAGGACAGAAGAGCAGACACAAAACGCCATGGCTGCACTCCAGCCAGCCGGTTTTAGTGTTAGTGACAGAGAAGACAAGCCTACTTCATCCAAACCACGTGCCCCTTTTATTACCTCTACCTTGCAACAAGCAGCGTCTACCCGATTGGGCTATAGCGTCAAGAAAACCATGACAATGGCCCAGCGCTTGTATGAGGCGGGTTTTATCACCTATATGCGTACTGATTCCAAAGCTCTGAGTAATGATGCTGTGGCCATGGCGCGCAATTACATACAGGACAATTTTGGTGACAAGTATCTGCCCAAAGACCCGATTCGCTATAGCAGTCGTGAAGGGGCACAGGAAGCTCATGAGGCGATCAGACCATCAGATGTCAAAGTGCTGGAGAATTCATCGCGCATGGATGCATTGGACCGTGATGCGGTTCGTCTCTACAACCTGATCTGGCAGCAATTTGTTGCCTGTCAGATGACACCAGCGCGTTATAAAAGCAGTACATTAAAAGTGACTGCAGCTGACTATGAAATGCGTATCAAAGGCCGCATTATGGAATTTGACGGCTACACCCGCGTGTTACCGGCAAATAAAGATGGTGATGTTGAGCTGCCTGATTTGAAAATAGGCGAGAGCCTGAATCTGCGTGATCTCGATCCGATGCAGCATTTCACCAAGCCACCACCACGCTATAACGAAGCAAGCCTGGTGAAGGAACTGGAAAAACGCAGTATTGGCCGGCCATCCACATATGCTTCTATTATTTCCACTATTCAGGATCGCGGTTATGTGAAGCTTGAAAATCGCCGCTTCTATGCTCAGAAGATGGGCGATATTGTGACCGACCGACTGGTGGAAAACTTTACCGACCTGATGGATTATGAGTTTACTGCCCGCATGGAAGGTAACCTTGATGATATTGCCAAGGGCAAGAAGCCCTGGCTGGATGTTCTTAATACCTTTTACGATGATTTCACCCGTCAGTTACAGCAGGCCCAGTCAGAAGAGGATGGGATGCGGGAAAATAATCCCACTGAAACTGATATCAAGTGTCCGACCTGTGAACGCAATATGCAGATCCGTACTGGTGCAACCGGAGTTTTCCTCGGCTGTTCCGGTTACAACCTGCCGCCAAAAGAGCGCTGCAAAACCACCCTGAATCTCACTGCTGGTGATGAAGCGATCAGTGTTGATGCCGATGATGAGGCTGAATCCAGGCTATTGATGCATAAGCATCGTTGCAAAATTTGCGATACCGCCATGGATTCCTACCTGATTGATGAAGATCGCAAACTGCATGTTTGTGGAAATAATCCTGGTTGTTCAGGCTTTGAAGTAGAAGCGGGTAAATTCAAGCTGAAAGGCTATGAAGGACCAACCCTGGAATGCGACAAATGCGGCGCTGAGATGCAACTGAAAAATGGCCGCTTCGGAAAATATTTTGGCTGCATGTCAGAAGATTGCAAAAATACGCGCAAGCTCCTGCGTAATGGTGAGGCTGCTCCTCCGAAAATGGATCCTGTGCCGATGCCCGAGCTTGAATGTGAGAAAGTTGAAGATACCTATATCCTCAGAGACGGCGCCTCAGGACTCTTTCTCGCCGCCAGCCAATTTCCGAAAAATAGAGAGACACGCGCCCCCTTGGTAGCTGAACTGCTTCCCCATAAGGATGAAATTGATTCCAAGTATGCTTTCCTGATGAAGGCACCGACGGAAGATCCAGATGGTAACAAGACAGTAGTTAAGTTCAGCCGTAAAAACAAGGAACAGTTTGTGCAAAGTGAGATAGACAAGAAACCCACCGGCTGGAAAATGTATTATCGTAAAGGCAGCTGGGTTCCGGATGGAGAAGGGACTCCCGCGACTATAAATCATTGAGCGAGCTATCAACTAATCGTTAATCAGAATTTTTCGCTAATCAAGAAACTACTGACGCCAGAAGACCATGTTAACTTCACTGCTGGACTGGATAGAACAAAATAACTGGGTAATTCATGTCTTTGGCATAGTGCTGGCCACAGTGCTCAGTAATTTCGTCCTGCGCCGGGTTCTCCTGCGCATTCAACAAAAAGCCGAATTAACCGATAGCCTCTGGGATGATACTTTCCTCGATGCGATCAAACGCCCCTTGCTGCTTTTTGTCTGGGTCATTGGTTTGTCTATCGCCGCTGAAGTTGTCGAAGCCGTTTCTGACAACGAACTGTTTCAGCTTACCGGGCTAATCAGGCATATCGCGATTGTTCTACTGCTGATGATGTTTCTCCTTAAACTCATTGCCAATGTCGAAGAATCCATTGTAAATAAACGCGCCTTGAAAAATGTTGATACCGATGAGGTGACAGTCAAGGTGTTGGGAAGACTGGTGCGGATCTCAGTACTTATCACTGGTACCCTGGTGATATTGCAAACCCTGGGTATCAGTATCAGTGGGGTGCTGGCTTTCGGTGGAGTAGGGGGTATTGCTGTAGGTTTTGCGGCAAAAGATTTGCTGGCCAACTTTTTTGGCGGACTAATGATTTATCTGGATCGCCCATTCTCAATTGGAGATTGGGTTCGCTCTCCTGATCGAGAGATTGAAGGCACTGTAGAAGATATTGGCTGGCGCTTAACCAGAATACGTACCTTTGATAAAAGACCTTTATATATCCCAAATGCTACCTTTACTACCATTGCTGTAGAAAACCCTTCGCGCATGACCAACAGGCGTATCAAAGAAACTTTTGGCCTGCGTTATTGTGATTCAGGAAAAGTCCGCTCGATCATTGCCGCAGTTAAAGACATGCTGCAACAGCATGAAGAAATCGACGCCGAACAAACCCTGATCGTTAATTTCGATTCCCTGGCTGCTTCAAGCCTGGACTTTTTCATCTATACCTTCACCAAAACCACCAACTGGATTCACTTTCATGAAGTGAAACAGGATGTGCTGTTAAAAGTAATCGACATCATTCACGAGCATGATGCTGATGTCGCATTCCCCACCAGAACACTTGATGGTCTGGAACAATTAAAACTTACTTAATAATATTTACTTCTAATAGATGTAGAAAAAATCGTACTTTTCATCTGGCAGGATCAGGTTCTGCCTTTAACACCGTAAATATTGGAATTTTTTAGAGGAAGCTCGACGACCTTGTCATACCCGTTTATTCTTACTAGACACAAACTGTACGTATTTACAGACTACTATCCTCAGCCAGGCTTACGAAACACAAAATGGCTGAAATACCCGCGGTTTGATTTTCCTAGTACTGGCTTGTAGGTGATGCAATGAATAGAACAGTTGATGTGCTGCCTGTAGTTCTTTCCATAATGATTGGTTGGAGTCCTGTAGCCATCGGTGGTGATGAAGCACCAGTGAGCGGGGATGTTGCTCACGCACGGCTCGACGCCTGGGCCGAAAATAGTGATCGGGAACTGGAAGTCCTGGAGCAATACTGCTTTGAATGCCACAACTCCTCGGATTGGGCGGGAGAGGTAGCCTTCGACATCATGTCCTTGCAGGATATGGATCACGATGCGGAGATCTGGGAAGAGGCAATACGCAAGCTTCGTGCGGGGCTGATGCCCCCACAGGGAAATCCGCGCCCGGCACGTGCAGTACTCGATGACATGGTGCAGTGGCTGGGTTCTGGTCTGGATCTGGCCTGGGAGATGGCGCCCAACCCGGGTGCAGAACCGTTTTCCCGCCTCAATCGCACTGAATACGCAAACGCGGTGAGGGATTTACTGGCCTTCGACGCGGCGGGTCTAGTAGGCACGCTTCCGGCTGATGCAACCACCGGCGGCTTTGACAATATCGCAGAGGCCCTCAGCATGTCGCCGACCTTGCTGGAGGGCTATCTCTCGGTAGCACGACAGATAAGCCGTCAAGCGGTGGGCGATATAGCTACAGCACCGACACAGGTTGAGTACCAGGCGGGTGGCAGGGTTAGCCAGCAGGATTATGTCGAAGGACTTCCGCTGGGCACACGGGGGGGCATGGAGGTCGCGCATTATTTCCCGGTTGATGCGCAGTACGAGTTTCAGGTCGCGGCCAATATCCCCGTCGCTGGTCGTGGCAACGATACGGGACGGATGATCTGGTGTGGCGGGCCCATTCTGGAAGTCATGTTCAATGGCGTACCCATTCCGGTGCAGGACCCCCAACGTTTTCGGCTTCAGGTCCCCGCAGGTACGCATAACATCGTCCTTGCACTCATTGATGAACAGCGCTGTGTTGGCGCTGGCGAGCTCTATCTTGCCGAAATCAGTGCGTTAAGCGGAAGCGTCCAGGGCCTGGAGATTGATGGGCCGTACAACATAACCGGACCAGGGGACACGCCCAGCAGAAGGGCGATCTTTGTTTGTCAGCCGACACAGACCCAACAAGAACAGGCCTGTGCACGGCAAATACTCAGTAAGCTCGCCACGCGAGCCTATCGGCGCCCAGTGGGTACCGATGATGCGGAAGTGGATACCTTGATGCGCTTCTATGCGATGAGCCGCAGCGCAGAAGGCGGAAATTTCGAAAGTGGCATTCAGGGTGCTCTGACGTGGTTGCTGGTAGACCCAAGATTTCTGCATCGCTTCGAGAAAGAGCCGGAGGATCTGGCTACCGGGGAGGTGTACCAAATCAGCGATCTGGAGTTGGCCTCCAGGTTGTCTTTTTTCTTGTGGAGCAGTATTCCGGATGAGTCATTGTTGGCATTGGCGGCGCAGGAAAGGCTGGGCGATGAGGATGTACTGACGCAAGAAGTACAACGCATGTTGGCAGATCCGCGCGCGGAAGCCTTGCTGGAGAATTTTGTCGGCCAGTGGTTGAAATTGCGCGAGCTGGAGGAAGCGGCGCCACAAGATGCGGCATTCGATGAAGCCTTGCGGGAAGCCATGCGGCTGGAAACCCTGAATTTTGTCCGGAGCCTGCTACACGAAGACAAAAATCTGCTGGGCCTTTTGGACTCAAACTATACCTATCTCAACGAACGTCTCGCAAATCACTACGGCATAGAAAATGTGTGGGGCGGTTACATGCGACGGGTCGAGCTGCCAGAGGATAGCCCTCGCCGTGGACTGTTGGGACACGGGAGCATACTGACCGCGACGTCGGTACCGGATCGAACCTCCCCGGTAATCCGCGGAGCGTGGATCGTGGAGAACATGCTCGGAGCCCGCGTGCCAAGCCCGCCCCCCGGCGTCGAAACAAATCTTGATGCAGCGGCACCGGGTCAGGACGTGCAAGCAGATACCTTACGGCAGCGACTGGAGACACATCGTGGCGATCCGGCCTGCGCGTCTTGCCACAAGATCATGGACCCCGTTGGCTTTGCATTGGAAAACTTTGATCTGGTTGGTCGCTGGCGATCATTAGACAATGGGCTGCCAATTGATACAAGCTCCGAGATGGTAGACGGTACTTATGTTGATGGGCCTGCGACACTGCGTGCCGCTTTATTGGCAAGACCAGATGCCTTCATGGCTTCAATCAGCGAGCGCTTGCTAACGTATGCACTTGGCAGGGAGTTGGAGCACTATGACGAGCCTGCGGTACGGCGCATAATGAAACAGGCGGATTCTGAGGGGTTCACAATGACTGCACTGGTGAAAGCGGTGGTGATGAGTGATCCCTTTCAGCAGCGCATCAAACTGGAGCCAGTGGCCCCCATCACTGCGCAACTTTCGTCACCTCAGCAATAGTGGCAGACAGGACAGACAACGGAGAAGAACATGCATTTTTTAACCAGGAAGCATTTATCCCGCCGCAAGCTACTTCGCGGCACCGGCGTGTCACTGGCTTTGCCGCTTTTGGAGTCCATGCTTCCTGCCGGGATGGCGCGTGCTGCCGAACTGGCTACGCCCAAGTCGAGGCTGGCTTGTCTCTATGTGCCGCATGGAGCAATTCATGACAGGTGGGAGCCGTCGAGCGTTGGCAGGGATTTCGAGTTTACTCCGACGCTGAAGACCCTGGAGCCATACCGCAACTATATCAATATCGTCAGTGGCCTGGATTTGCCGGTGGCATATGAAGGTCCTCCATCAGCCGGTCAACATCACAATCGTTCTTCCCAATGCTGGCTTACCTGCGTTGCGCCCGGTACCGGCCCGTCGCCAACATCGATGGATCAGTTGGCTGCCGATTACATTGGTCAGGATACGCAGCTGCCGTCGTTGGAACTCGCGCTGGAAGCTCGCGCCTCGATATCTTATCGCACGCCGAACAATCCGATGCCCATGCAGATCAATCCGCGCGTGGTTTTTGAACGGCTGTTCGGTGACGGCAGTTCGCCGCAAGAGCTCGTCGCGCGTCGCGAGCAAACGGGAAATATCCTGGATATTGTGCGGCAGGAAATAAACTCATTGCAGAGCACATTGCCTTCTGGCGACCGGATCCGTATGGAGCAGTACCTGAACGATGTCCGCGAAGTGGAGCGGCGTCTGAGCCTTGAGACGGACTCCTTGCCAGCGGAGCTGGAATTGCCAGACAGGCCGGCAGGCATTCCAGAGAACTTCGAGGATCATGCGAAGATGATGTTCGATCTGATGACGCTTTCCTGGCAGGCCGACCTGACACGTGTGTCCACGTTCATGTTGGCGCGAGAACTGAGTAATCGCGCATTCCCGGAGAGTGGTGTGAACGAAGGATTTCACAATTGTTCGCATCACATGGACACGCAAGAGAATATGAAGCGTCTTGCGCAACTGAATGCCTACCATTTACGCAACACCATGAGCTATTTCGTGGAAAGGCTCAATGCCACTCCAGACGGCGACGGCACTTTGCTGGATCATTCCCTGGTGCTTTACGGAAGCGGAATGGGAAATTCGCAGGATCACAATCATAGCCAGCTGCCGGTCGTGCTTGCGGGTGGGGCATCAGGAAGAGTGACTGGCGGAAAGCACATACGCGTAGACAGCGGCACCCCGATTTCAAATCTCCTGGTGACGATGCTCGACAAATTGGACGTTCCTGTTGGCGGCTTTGCGGACAGCAACGGCATCGTGCCACTTTAGATATCTGAGAACAGAGCATAGAGAAGAGGCGGTAGTGAAAAAATTACAGAAAAAGATTTCATGTTACCCGCGTCAGCTGAGCGGGGTCCTGGTGATCTGCGCGATCGTCCTGTTTGGCGAGCCACTGACTGCCCAGCCTCTTTCTGTACCTAGACCTGATCAGGTGCAGGCATCGCCAGTAGCCAAAGCTGCCAGGCAAGGGGACCGGCAAGCAGTTCAGGCCCTGCTACGACAAGAGATGGACGTTAACGCCCTGGGTCGGGACGGCACACCGGCATTGCATTGGGTGGTACGCGTCAATGACCAGGAATTGGTCGACTTGCTGCTCGATGCCGGGGCGCTGGTGAATGGTGTCAACCGGTATGGGCAAACCCCGCTGCATGTAGCCTTGGAGAACCGTCATACAGACATGGTGCAGCGGTTGCTGGAAGTTGGCGCGGACCTGGAACAGGCGAATCTAAGTGGCGAGCCGCCGCTGCTACTG
>Ga0257114_1000810_pt1 | contig 23780 bp, 29 predicted proteins | sample SI112_10mmetaG_FD_190149 | JGI IMG/M metagenome (GOLD analysis project Ga0257114, IMG submission 190149) | Marine microbial communities from Saanich Inlet, British Columbia, Canada - SI112_10m | ecosystem: Environmental > Aquatic > Marine > Inlet | place: Canada: British Columbia | collected...
CGTAGAAGATCTTGGCGGTCCTACCCCAGAAAATTATAAGCCTGATGATGATTCAGCAAAGCTGAAGACTCCAGGTGCTACCCTCAAGCAAGTCAGAGATGTTGTTAACCAGGGCGCTAAGCCTGCGGAAGCAATGCCTAGTGGCATGAAAGAAGAAGAGGAGTCTGAGATCGATGACGATCAAGAAGTAGTTTCCGAAGAGGAAATTGCTGAAGAAGAGATCACAGAAGAGGAAGAAGTTGTTGAATTAGACATCGATGCCGATGTTGCAGCACTTCTCCAAGGCGAAGAACTCTCCGAAGAGTTCCAGGAAAAAGCAAAGACCATCTTTGAAGCAGCAATCAACGCTAAAGTTGCTGCAATCCAAGAAGACCTGGAAGCATCCTATGCTACTGTTATTGAAGAGCAAGTAGCAACATTCAAGAGTGAAATGACCGAACGTGTCGATTCATATCTTGAGTATGTCTCATCCGAGTGGTTGGAAGAAAACCAACTCACTGTTGAAGACGGACTTAAGGCAGAAATGTCTGAGTCGTTCCTCACCGGAATGAGAACACTTTTTGAAGAACATTATGTTTCAATCCCTGAAGATAGATATGATGTACTTGAGAGCATGGTAAATAAACTTGATGAAATGGAAGGAAAACTCAATGAGCAGATCGACAGAAATGTCGTTCTTAATAAAAGATTAGCAGAATCCACATCTGATGGAGTCTTAAGTGATGTTTCTGAAGGACTTGCAGTCACTCAGAAAGAGAAGCTCGCTACTCTTGCCGAAAGTGTTGAGTTTGATAGTGAAACAGACTACCGTGAGAAACTGGTAACCCTTAGAGAGGCATATTTCCCCTCAAGACCCAGTGCTCAAAGAGATTCTTCTGAGTACATTGCAGAAGAAGCAACCATGAACCAGGAATTAACTGGATCTATGGGAGGATATCTTACTGCTCTGCGGAGAGTTTCTAAAAAGTAAGTTTTACATTATAAGATAAACCACAAACACTTTTAATAGAGGAAAAATCAAATGCAAATGTTCAACGGTGAACAGCTGCAGGAGAAGTGGGCACCACTACTGGACTATGAAGGCGCTGATGCCATCAAAGATTCACACCGTAGAATGGTTACCGCAGTTCTCCTGGAGAACCAAGAAAAGTTTTTAAACGAGGAAAGAAACTTCCTCTCCGAGGCACCTACCAACGCAGCTAATGCTGGTGGCGCTTCAGGCGGTTTCGGTGGCGGTGCAACCGCTGCGGGTCCAGTTGCAGGTTTCGACCCTGTTCTGATCTCCCTGATCCGTCGTTCTATGCCTAACCTGGTCGCTTATGACCTTGCTGGCGTACAACCAATGAACGGTCCTACTGGACTCATCTTCGCAATGCGTTCACGCTACACCAATCAGTCTGGAACAGAAGCACTGTTTGATGAAGCAGATACCGCATTCTCTGGTCAGAATGATGGTGGCGATCTGGAGCAAGGTCTCTATACCGCCCAAGCATCTGACGGCGCTTCTGTTGGTTTCGGTACTGCCGCCCAGAAGACAAACGAAGCTGGCACTAACCCTGCACTCCTTTCCAACTCTGCTAGTGATCAACTTGCCTACAACGTAGGTCAGGGTATGCATACTGGTGACTCTGAGGATCTTGGAGACGGTTCAGGCGACCAGTTCAACCAGATGGCATTCTCGATCGAGAAAGTCACTGTAACCGCTAAGTCCAGAGCTCTGAAAGCAGAGTATTCCTTGGAACTGGCACAAGACCTTAAGGCAATCCACGGTCTGAACGCTGAAGCAGAACTTGCTAACATCCTTAGCACTGAGATTCTTGCTGAAATCAACCGTGAAGTCATCCGTACCATCTACAAGGCTGCAGAACCTGGTGCTCAAACCAACACTGCTACCGCTGGTACTTTTGACCTTGACGTTGACTCCAACGGTCGTTGGTCTGTTGAGAAGTTCAAAGGACTTCTGTTCCAGATCGAGCGCGAAGCGAACGCAATCGCCCAACGCACTCGTAGAGGAAAGGGCAACATGATTCTGTGTTCCGCAGACGTTGCTTCCGCACTCACCATGGCTGGTGTACTTGACTACACCCCCGCACTCAACGCTAACCTTAACGTTGATGACACCGGTAACACCTTCGCTGGTGTTCTCCAAGGCAAGTATAAGGTCTATATCGATCCTTATTCTGCTAACCTGCGTGCTTCCCAGTACTTCGTTGCTGGTTATAAGGGTTCTTCCCCTTATGACGCTGGACTGTTCTACTGCCCTTACGTTCCTCTTCAGATGGTTCGTGCAGTTGGTCAGGACACCTTCCAACCCAAAATCGGATTCAAGACTCGCTACGGCATGGTCGCGAACCCCTTCGCAGAAGGAACCGCTCAAGGACTCGGACGCCTCAAGCAGTCTTCTAACCGCTACTATCGTCGCGTTAGAGTCGAAAACCTCATGTGATATTTGCCTACGGGCATTTACATTTCATCTGGGAGTCTTCGGACTCCCTTTTTTTGTCTAAATATAAGTAAATAAATAAGGCGAATGAAATCTTTCGATAGGTTTATTGAAGAGGCAGCAACAAAAAGATGTCCTGTTGGATCTTACTATTGTTTTACTGATAAGAAGTGTAAGAAGATGCCTCGTGGTTATCATGTGGGTCGTGGTGGTTATCTAGAAAAGGATAATGATTCTAATTCCGAGGATTCAAATGGATCAAAGAATGGTAACTCTAATGGTGATAACGGTTCTAATGGCAATGGAAATGGTGGAAATGGAAATGGTGGAAATGGAGGAGGAGAATGAAACCCTGGAATAATCAACTCAGCAATAGGAACTATCTGTCTCCTGTTGGATTTAAATTTACAATTACTAAAGTACCCAAAGCAGATTTCTTTTCTAATTCTGCATCGATTCCTGGTATCAACCTTGGATTTGCAGAGCAACCAACTTACCTGAAGAATCTTCCTGTACCAGGTGATAAGTTAACTTATGCAGATTTCTCTCTTCGTTTCTTTGTAGATGAGAATCTGACTAATTATCTTGAAGTGCATGACTGGTTAAGAGGACTTGGTTTCCCAGAGAGTCTTGACGAGTTTACAGCACTTAAAGAACAAGATAGATATAACCCATCTAATGATGCAAGAAATGCTTTAGGTGAATACTCAGATGCAAGTCTGTTTATTTACAATAGTAATTACAATGAAGTTGCAAGAGTTGATTTCTTAGATGTATTTCCTATCAGTTTATCTACAATTAACTTCGATGCAACTGACTCTGATATCCAATACGTTACCGCAGAAGCAACCTTTAAATACAGCATATATAATATAACAGTTTTATGATGTAATGTATGAATCTTGATGAAATTCAATTGTCATGGGAAGAAGATTCAAAAATAGACGAAGATAATCTACATACGGAATCAACCAAGATTCCTTCTCTTCACGCAAAATACTACAGGATATTAAACAATATTCTTCTAATGAAAAAGTTAGAAGAGAACAAGTTTAAGCAAATCAAAAAGGAAAAGTGGCAGTATTACACGGGTAAGGCAGACCCCGAGGTGTATATTGAAAAACCATTTGACCATAAAGTGTTGAGGCAGGATGTAGACAAATATATGGATTCTGATGAAGACCTCATCAAAGTTCTGAACAAAATAGATTACTTTCAGGTAATGCTGAGTTACTTGGACAGTATCCTTAAGTTAATCAACAATCGTACTTTTCAAATAAAGAACTCGATTGAGTGGCAGAAATTCATAAGGGGTTATGACTGATCTTGTTATACGCAAAAAGAATGAGGTTTTTATTACCATAAAGGCAGAACCTTATATTATCCAGGAACTATCGGATCATTTTACATTTGATGTGCCTGGTGCAAAGTTCATGCCGCAATACCGTAGTAAGTATTGGGATGGTAAGATCCGCCTATTCAGTTCTCACACTGGAGAGATCTATGTGGGACTACTTGATAAGGTCATGGCATGGGCAAAGAACTATGACTATAAGGTAGAATTTGAAGATAACAAATTCTATGGTCCTCCATTTGAAGTCAATAAAATGATTTCAAGGGAGGGAGTCAAAGAATACATGACTCGTATTGCTAGGTTCAAACCTAGAGATTATCAGGTTGATGCTGTGTATGATGCACTTAAGTTTAATCGTAAACTGTTAATATCACCAACTGCATCGGGTAAGTCATTGATGATTTATTCTGTGGTGAGATACTTTGCAGAAAAAGATCATAAAGTTCTTTTAGTTGTTCCTACTACTTCTCTGGTAGAACAGATGTTTAAAGACTTTGAAGACTATGGTTGGAATGCTGGAGACTATTGTCACAAGATATATTCTGGTAGGGAGAAGACAAATCAATATCCTGTAACGATTACTACCTGGCAATCTATCTACAAATTACCTAGAGCATTCTTCAAAGACTTTGGTGTCATCATTGGAGATGAGGCACACTTGTTTAAGTCTAAGTCTCTTGTAAGCATTATGACCAAGATGGATAGTGCAAAGTATAGATTTGGATTCACTGGAACATTAGACGGCACACAGACCCATAAGTGGGTGTTAGAGGGATTGTTTGGTCCATCATATAAAGTTACTCAAACAAAAGAACTCATTGATAAAGGTCATCTATCTCAATTACAGATACATGTTCTATTGATGAAACATGACCCACATGAGTTTGAAACTTATGAAGATGAAATGCAATACATCATTGGACATGGTAGACGAAATAACTTTATTAAGAATCTTGTTTTAGATTTAAAAGGAAATAGTCTTGTTCTATTCAGTCGTGTTGAATCACATGGTGAACCACTTTACGAATTAATAAATAATTCTGTGAAAGGAAAGCGTAAAGTATTTTATGTTCATGGTGGAGTAGACGCTCAACAACGAGAACATGTAAGGGAAATTACTGAAAAGGAAAACGATGCAATCATTGTTGCATCTTATGGAACATTCAGTACAGGCATCAATATTAAAAATCTCCATAACGTAATCTTTGCGTCACCATCCAAATCAAGAATTCGTAACCTTCAATCCATTGGTAGGGTGCTGAGAAAGGGAGATAATAAGAATCAAGCAGTCTTATACGACATTGCTGATGAAATAGTCTACAAGCAAAGAAAGAACTATACTTTAAATCATCTAGTTGAACGAATTAAAATTTACAATCAAGAAAGATTTAATTATGAAATCATACCAGTCGATCTTAAGAATAAATGAAAGAAGAATTCTATGCAGCAATAAAATTAATATCAGGTGAAGAAGTCTTTGCACAAGTAACTCCTTGTGAAGAAGAAGATAGAACTTTACTTATACTAGATACTCCTGTAATATTTGAATCTATAACGATTAAACATATGGGAGTGAATGCTATGAAAGTTGAACCCTGGATATCCATGGGTGATGACTCTATGATATTAGTTAATATGGATAAGGTAATTACGATTACTGAAGTTAAAGATGAACAGATCCTTTGTATCTACAATAAGTATCTAAGAGATAAGAATCGTGATACTAATCAAACAAAAGTAAATGAAGATATGGGGTTCCTGTCCTCTATATCTGATGCAAGAGTGAATTTAGAGAAGCTCTATAAAAGTAGCTAAGCCATCCCTATGAACCCTGACAGAGTTATTCTACACAGATATTACAATCTTGTCAAGCCCTATCATTATGTGCTATAATGTGAACATAACTCACTAGGAGAACCATGAAATGTCTAGAAAGAAATCTGAGCATTATGTAAACAACAAAGAATTCTTAGATGCACTTATTGTTTATCGAGGGAAAGTTCAAAGAGCAAAGGAAGCAGGAGAACCACTTCCACGTATCACCAACTATCTTGGTGAGTGTTTCTTGAAGATTGCTACGCACCTTTCTTACAAACCAAACTTTGTAAACTACATGTTCCGTGAGGACATGATCTGTGACGGTATTGAAAACTGTGTTCAGTACATTAAGAATTTTGATCCAGCAAAGTCTAGCAATCCATTTGCTTACTTCACACAGATTATCCACTATGCATTCCTGAGAAGGATTCAGAAGGAAAAGCGTCAAATGGATATCCGCACTAAGATTGTGGAACGTTCAGGATTTGATGAAGTGTTCTCCAGTGATGGTGACATTTACAGCACCTCCGACTATAATACCATCAAAGAAAACATCCAGTCTAAACTTTATTCATGAAACTGACAAAAGAACTTGCTGTCCTATTTGAAAAATTTGGATGGGAAGAGGGAGATGAAATTTCTGTTGAAATGGCAGGAACTCAAGTCTCAGGTATTGATGTTGGGGAAGAGTATAACAAGAAGTGGCAATCACCTATTGGTACTCGTAAAATCAATAAAGATGCTTTTATTGTTATCAAGAACCAAGATCGTAGAGACTTAACTAAATCTCAACCGATGGACAGAGAACATCTACCACACCATTTAAAGGAAAAGCAAGAAACATTATCTAATGACTAAAGTTGCATTATTGACAGATACACATTATGGTGCGAGAAAGAATAGTAAGTTATTTCATGAGTTCTTCAAAAAATTCTATGATAATATCTTCTTTCCTACTCTAAAAGAAAGAGGTATCACAGAATGCGTCCATCTGGGCGATGCTTTCGACTGCCGTAAGTCTGTTGATTTTTGGTCACTCCAGTGGGCAAAAGAAAATGTATACGATAAGTTCAGAGATCTAGGTGTCAAGGTTCACAATATTGTTGGTAATCATGATGCATATTACAAGAATACCATTGGTATCAATGCTGTAGATGCTCTGCTTGAGTCCTATAATAATGTAGTAAGAGTTTCCGAACCAAAGGAATACAAGATTGGTGGTAAGAAAATCCTTCTATTACCATGGATCTGTGAAGACAACGAGAAACAAACTTTTGACTTAGTAACTAAATCAAAAGCAAAGATCATGATGGGTCACCTTGAACTGAATGGGTTTGAGGTGATTCCTGGTATGAGAATGGAACACGGTCTGGAACCGAGTAAGTTCAAGAAATTTGATACGGTATTCTCAGGTCACTATCATCACAAATCAACCAAGGGTAATGTCACTTATCTTGGTAACACCTACCAGATGTTCTGGAATGATGTGAATGACGTAAGAGGATTCCATATCTTTGATACGGAAACCCAAGAACTAGAGTTCATTGGTAATCCATTCTCAATCTTTGAAAAGTTCTACTACGAAGATACACCGTATCAATTGTTTGATGCATCAGACTTGAAAGATAAGATCGTAAAGATTATTGTCCGTAAGAAATCAGACCAACTTGCATTTGAAAAGTTCATTGATAAGTTGCATAAGTCTGGTTGTTCTGATGTAAAGGTCGTTGAAAATTTCTCAATCGATGATGAAGATGTAGATTTTGAGGACGGTAAGTGCGAAGATACATTGACCTTCCTTAATAAATATATTGACGATTCTGAATTCAATTTAGACAAAGACATTGTTAAAAAATTGATGCGGGATGTTTATCGAGAAGCATGCGAAATGGAGTAATGTATTTACTTGCGATATCAGGAAAAGAAGAAGAAGGAGCATACTCTGTATTAGATGAGGATGGTGAGAAGGCACTATACCTTTTTGAGCAAGAGGATGATGCAACCCGATATGTTGGTCTTCTAGAGGCAGAAGACTACCCTGAGATGTCAGTGGTAGAAGTTGATGAAGAAATATGTATAAAGATGTGTAATGCATACAACTATAGGTATGTTATAATTACTGAAGATGATTTTGTAATCCCACCACGAGATAATGATTTTATTCAAAACAATCCGCTGGAAGAACCTCCTATCGACAGGTAACAACTGGACTGAGATTGATTTTACAGAAGCACAGACAAGTCTCATTGTAGGAACTAATGGCGCGGGTAAGTCAACCGTATTAGACGCACTTACCTTCGTGCTGTTCAATAAACCATTCCGTAAGATCACCAAACCCCAACTCGTCAACACAGTGAACGAGAAAGAATGTGTTGTGGAGATTGAGTTCTCTACGGGTGTGACTGATTGGAAAATTATTCGTGGTATCAAACCAAATGTCTTTGAGATCTACAAGAATGGTGAGATGCTTGATCGGGCAGCAGCAAATGCTGACCAGCAGAAGTGGTTGGAAGAGAATGTATTGAAGATGAACTATAAGTCATTCACTCAGATTGTGATTCTGGGTAGTGCATCTTTCGTTCCATTCATGCAACTCTCCGGTGCAAATCGTCGTGAGATTATTGAAGATCTGTTGGACATTAAGATCTTCTCATTCATGAGCAATATCCTACGTGAAAAGATTCGTAGTTCAAATGATGATATCCGTGAATTAACCATCCGTAAGGATCTGGTAGAAGAGAAGATTGATATGCAGAAGTCATTCATCTCTGATCTAGAGGAGACTGGTAAGAAGAATATCCAAGATAAAAAGAATAAGATTAAAGAGTTTGCTGGTAATGTAGATGACCTGGTAAAAGAGATTGAATCTCATGGAGATAAATTAAAAACTGTTGAAGACCAGATGGAAGTGTCTTCAGGTTCTGATAAGAAACTAAAGAAACTCGGAACACTTCGTGGTAAGTTGCAACAGAAAGTATCAACAATTACTAAGGAACATAAATTTTTTGCAGAGAATACGGTATGCCCTACATGTGACCAGCATATCGAAGAATCATTTAGATTAAATAGAATTAATGATGCAGCATCAAAGGCAAAGGAACTCCAACAGGGGTTCACGGAGTTGGAAGAGGCAATCAGACTTGAAGAGGAAAAAGAAAATCACTTCAAGGTTCTTTCTAAAGAGGCAACTAACCTAACGCATGAAATTTCTAAAGCAAATACTAGGATTTCAGGATTACATCACAGATCAAGAGATCTTGAAACGGAAATTCAAACTATTACCGAACAACTTGAGAACCGAAATACTGAGCACCATGCATTAGAAAAATTAGTTACAGAACTGGAGGAACTCCAATCTAAACACTCCCAACAAAAAGAGAATAACGTCTACAACGAATTTGCACATTCCTTAATGAAGGATGGAGGAGTAAAATCCAAAATTATTAAGAGATATCTGCCTCTTATGAATCAGCAGATCAACAAGTATCTTCAGTTGATGGACTTCTATATTAACTTCTCTCTGGACGAAGATTTCAAAGAGACTGTAAAGTCCCCGATACATGAAGATTTTAGTTATGAATCATTCAGCGAAGGGGAGAAGATGAGAATTGACTTGTCTCTCCTCTTTACCTGGCGAGAGATTGCTAAAAGAAAGAACTCTGCTAGCACCAATCTCTTGATCCTAGATGAAATCTTTGATAGTTCACTCGATGGATTTGGAACAGAGTATTTCACAAAGATCATTAAGTATGTGGTGAACGATGCAAACGTCTTCGTCATCTCACACAAGACTGATGAACTGATGGATAAGTTTGACAATATCATAAAATTTGATAAAGTAAAAGGGTTCAGTAAAAAAGTCTCATAGGTATTACCGATGACAACCCCGAACTGGCAGCACCACTCCAAGAAGGATAAGAAACGGACTCTCAAACCACAAGCGATGAGGTCCCGGAAGGAAGCACTCAGACAGTTTAAGAAGAGGCACATGAACCCGCACAAGATGCGGGTTTCGTCGTATTATGAGTCCATACGAACGAACAACAATGACTGTTTCCCACGAGATCAAGTCACAACTTGCTAAACTTCTGGCAACCGAAGACTTGGTTGTGGAGAACAAGAATGTAGAGACTGCATGTTTCAATGTTCATACCCGTGTCCTGACTCTGCCCAATTGGAAGAATGCAACTCCTGTTGTCTATGACCTTCTGGTTGGACATGAGGTCGGACATGCTCTTTATACTCCTGATATCGATTGGATCGCAGATCGTAATATTCCCCCACAGTTCGTGAACGTTGTAGAAGATGTTCGCATTGAGAAACTGATGAAGCGTAGGTATCCCGGTCTATCCAAATCTTTTTTCCGGGGATATGAACAGTTAAGTGGTGAAGACTTCTTCCAGACTAATGATGAAGATATGTCTCTGTTCAACCTGGCAGACAAGATTAATCTGTTTTATAAGATCGGTAACTTTATAGAAGTTCCCTTTGATAATGATGTAGAGAAAGATTTGATGAAGCGGTCTGGCGAGACCGAGACCTTTGAGGAAGTATTGGATATTGCAGAAGAGATTTACAAGTATTGCCTAGACCAGAAAGAACAAGAGAGTAAGATCAACTTCGATAATCACGAGATGCCTCAGGGTTCATCTGGTGATAATGATGGGGAAGATGGAGAGCAGGAGCAAGAATATACTTCAGGTGGGGGTGATACTGAATCTTCTGAATCCGAAGAGACCAGTGATGATATGTCTGATATTAATGATCAGCAGCAGGGTATGTCTGGGGGTGTAACTTCTAGTCCTGATGTTAAGACTATGAGCGCATTTGATGATGCTGTTCGTGAGAATCTACTGGATCAGGATTGTCGTGATAATGTATATGCAGAACTTCCAGAGTTGGATCTTAATAAGATTATTATCCCAAACTCTAAAATTCATCAGTTGTGTGTAGAGCAATGGTCAGAAGAATCTACGGCACCAATGTTCCTAGAATATGTTGATGAGGCATTTAACAAGTTCAAGCGTAGTGCTCAGAAAGAAGTCAACTATCTGGTGAAAGAGTTTGAATGCCGTAAGTCTGCTGCTGCATATGCTCGTGCATCAACTTCTAAGACTGGAGTTCTCGATTGCACCAAACTTCATACATACAAATACAATGAAGACCTATTCAAGAAGGTCACAACATTTGCTGATGGTAAGAATCACGGTCTAGTATTCGTACTTGACTGGTCCGGTTCTATGGGCAACGTGATGCTTGATACCATGAAGCAACTCTTTAACCTCGTCTGGTTCTGTAAAAAGGTTGGTATTCCTTTCGATGTCTATGCATTCACTAACGACTATCCTCGTGACGACGGGATGGGTATTGCTGAATTATCCTACAAAAAGAAAAACGGACTAGTTCGTATTGGTGAGACATTCTCAATGTTGAACGTTCTCACTAGTAAAGTAAAGTCTAAAGAACTAGAACAGCAGATGCTACACCTGTTCCGTATGGGATATCACTTCAGTGCTAATTGGGGAGTACCATATGGTATTCCTGTGGGGTTGTATCTTTCTGGAACTCCTCTCAATGAGGCATTGATTACTCTAAAGCAGATCATTCCTGAATTTAAGTCTAATAACAATGTAGAGAAAGTTCAGTGTGTAATCCTGACTGATGGTGAGGCACCTCCTCTCAAGTATCATAAAGAGTTTATGGGTCGATTCCAACATAGTGTTGAACCATATCTTGGAGTCAATAGTCTTAATGGAGATTCATTTATCCGTGATCGTAAAACAGGACACACCTATTCTATGATGCAAGACTGGAATGATCAGTCAAGATTCAGTCATACTAGTTCGATGCTCAAACTTCTTCGTAATCGTATGCCTTCAGTCAACTTTATTGGTATTCGTGTTCTTGCTTCTCGTGATGCAAACTGCTTCATCCGTCAACATTCACCAGACTTTAAAGAATACGATAGAATTTCACGTCAATGGAAAAGGGAGAAGTCATTCACTCTTACTGAATCTGGATACCATAAGTACTTCGGGTTGTCTTCAACTGCAATGAATCAGGATACAGAGTTTGAAGTCAAAGAGGACGCTACAAAATCACAGATCAAGACTGCTTTCGTCAAGAGTCTGAGAACTAAGAAGATGAATAAAAGAATCTTAGGTGAGTTTATTGAACTCATTGCATAAATATCTAAAACTTCAGTATTTAAAGTTATGTCTAAATTCGGAGACTTACTCAAGGGAAAGAAAGAAGCACCAGCACCTGCTGCTCCTACCCCTCCTGCACCCGTAGCAGTGCCTACACCTGCTGCTAAGACAATGGGTGATATGTCCAAAATTGAACTTGAAGAACTTGGACGCACTAAGGGTATCGAACTTGACCGCCGCAAGAGCAAGTCGAAACTCATCAAGGAACTCAAAAACATTGATTGAACCAGTCTCACAACTGTCTACAGGGGGTCCACAAGACCTCCTTTTTATTGTATAATAACTTCAGTTGAAACAAAACACACAACATCATGTCTCTTTCTTCTGAGTACATTCGCACTTCACTTCAATCCATGTATGGCGATTCCGTCACTAGTGGCGATATCCGAGCATGGTGTGCAATGAATGGTGCTAACTATCAAACTGTTTCTAAGAAAATTGATGAATATAAGACTAGTCGTGGTAAGTGGAATCTGAGTGTGCCTGAACAACTTGAGCAAACTTATCAGGCACCCCCTGCTATGCCTGCAATTGAACAGAATCTAATTCCTGATAAAGATGATACCTTCGTCAAGTTTGGTAACTTTGGTGATCTTAAAAAAATTATTCAATCTCGTCTATTCTATCCAGCATTCATTACTGGTCTTTCTGGAAATGGTAAAACGTTCTCGGTTGAGCAAGCATGTGCTCAACTTGGTAGAGAACTTATCCGTGTAAATATTACTATTGAAACTGATGAAGATGATCTTATTGGCGGTTTCCGTCTTGTTAATGGCGAAACCGTCTGGCACAATGGCCCAGTCGTTGAAGCACTCCAGCGAGGAGCTGTCCTGCTCCTTGACGAGATCGACCTTGCCTCTAATAAAATTCTCTGTCTCCAGTCTATCCTTGAAGGAAATGGAGTCTTCCTTAAAAAGATTGGACAGTTTGTCCGCCCCAGTGCAGGTTTCAACGTCATCGCAACCGCAAACACTAAAGGTAAGGGTTCAGACGATGGACGATTCATTGGAACTAACGTGCTCAACGAAGCATTCCTTGAGCGATTCCCAGTAACACTTGAGCAACAATATCCCAGCGTCAAGACCGAACAGAAGATTCTTGAGAACGTTGCTCAGACTCTGAGTGTCGATGATGTAGACTTCTGTAAGCATCTGGTCGATTGGGGTGACATCATCCGTAAAACCTTCTATGATGGTGGTATTGAAGAAATCATCAGCACCCGTCGTCTGGTCCACATTGTCCGTGCTTACAGCATCTTCAACGATAAGGCAAAGGCAATCCAAGTTTGCGTCAATCGCTTTGATGATGAAACTAAGCAAGCATTTCTAGAATTGTACGACAAGGTTGATGGTGACTTTATGGTTCCCAATCCTAATGTGCCTGAAGAGACTATAGTTTCTATTCACAATAACGTCATTGACAATTCTATGGAATTTTGATATAATGACGAATGCTTGGTCCCTACTTTATGATGAAATGATAGAACATTCAAAGTATTATTACGATTACGATCGTAATAGAGATGCATCAGATCCATCCATGCCGCCATGGGGTCATAGTGATCTAGAATACCAAATCAACCTTGATATGAATAACGAATCCAACCGATACAAATATAGTGAGGTAGAAATCCTCAAAGAAATCTCAGAGTACATTTCGGGAACATATCAACAGCACTATTCTGCTGGTGATGATAAGATTCAAACTCTCGATCTTATTGAAGCTTGTGGTGATGGTGAGGCATTTTGCCGATCCAATATCCTCAAGTATGCCTCTCGCTACGATAAGAAGGGCACTGCCCGACGTGACATTATGAAGATTCTGCATTATGCTGTTCTTCTAATGCACTTCAATGACAAAAACGCCAAACGTGAAACTTACAATCAATGACTATGAAACTGTCTGAAAAAACTGTCAACCTCCTCAAGAACTTTGCTTCTATCAATCAGTCTATTGCATTCAAGAAAGGCAATACTCTCCGCACCATGTCTGTGATGAAGAATATCCTGGCAGAGGCAGAGATTGAAGAAGAGATTCCTCAGGACTTTGCAATTTACGACCTGGTGCAATTCCTGAATGGTGTTACTCTACACGACAACCCTTCTATTGAATTCCCTAACCAGTCAAACCTGACCATCCGTGAGGGCAAGGACCGTAAGACGAAGTACTTCTTTGCAGACCCCAGTGTGATTGTTTCTCCGCCTGAGAAGTCTATTCAACTGCCCACAGAAGACGTTTGCTTTAAACTTGATAGCACCCAACTACAGTCGCTCCTGAAGGCATCTGCGGTCTATCAACTCCCAGATTTGGTTGCAGTTGGGGAAGCAGGTGTCGTTAAATTGGTCGTTCGTGATAAAAAGAATGACACATCTAATGAGTATTCGATCACCGTTGGAGAAACTAATCTTGAGTTTGCTTTTAACTTCAAGGTTGAGAACATCAAGATTCTCCCTGGAACATACGAGGTTGTTATCTCCCAGAAATTGTTGGCAAGATTTGTTAACAACAACTTTAACCTGACATACTTTATTGCACTTGAACCCGACTCAACGTTTGGCTGATGTCCCTATGAGGATAATAGGCAGTGGTCTTGTGATCCTTGCCTATTTTATTATTCTCCATGTAAACACAACTGTAGGTGTCGGTCTCCAAATGATTGGAGATAGTATATCGATTCCTTACTTTATACGGACAAAATCCTGGGATGTTGTTACTATGATATCATTCCTATTAGTGATTTCCCTAACACATTTATTATGAACATTTTCGTCACAAATGAAAGTCCAGTCAAGTCTGCAGAGATTCTACCTGACAAGCACATCGTCAAGATGCCTCTGGAGACGTGTCAGATGCTCGCTATCGTTGCATCAGACAAGTGGGGGCATGGTTATGGTACTTTGCCTAAGGCAGACGGCACACCCTATGCTACAGAGAAGGGAGCGTTCCGTAATCACCCATGCACCAAGTGGGCAAACGAGACTGTAGAAAACTCTAGATGGTTGCTTGCTCACGGTATAGCATTATGTGAAGAGTATTTCACTCGATATGGTAAATGTCATACTTGCTTTAAAACTCTCCTTGCTGCTGATGAGATCATTCCTTATGTGAAATGGGATGACCACACTCCTTTTGTCTTTGCTGGACCTGACGAGTATAAGTATGATACAAGCATTGATATTTTCACTGCTTACAAGATGTATATTGCATCTAAACCTTGGGTGTGTGATAATTACCTTCGTCTCCCCCACCGTAAACCTGATTGGATTTGATTATGAGTAACTTTATTTGGGTCGAGAAGTATCGACCACAGACCATTCAGGAATGTATCCTTCCTGAAGATACAAAGAAAATGTTCCAAGATTTTCTAAATAAGGGTGAGATTCCCAACATGCTACTAGCGGGTCCTCCAGGAATCGGTAAGACTACAGTAGCAAAAGCACTGTGTAATGAACTAGGAGTAGATTTTTATGTCATCAATGGGTCCGATGAAGGACGATTCTTGGATACTGTCAGAAACAATGCGAAGAACTTTGCTTCGACCGTATCGCTTCAAGCAACTGCAAAACACAAAGTCATCATCATTGATGAAGCAGATAACACGTCCAATGATGTACAACTCTGTTTACGGGCGTTTATTGAGGAGTTTGCTGGTAACTGCAGATTCATCTTCACCTGTAACTACAAAAATAAAATTCTCGAACCACTCCACTCCCGATGCACAGTCGTTGAGTTTGGGATCAAAGGAAAAGAACGAGCAAAGATTGCCAACGGTTTCTTCGTTAGACTTCAAGAAATCCTCACAGGTGAAGGCATCGAGTACGAAAACAAAGTACTCGCTGAACTCATCGGAAAGCACTTCCCAGACTGGAGACGAGTCCTTAACGAGTGTCAGCGATACTCCGTGGCTGGTAAGATTGATTCGGGGATCCTTGCGTCGTTTGGGGATATCGCAGTAAATGATCTGGTCAAGAATCTCAAGGAGAAGAACTTTACTGAAGTCCGTAAGTGGATCGTTTCTAATCTGGACAATGATCCCAATGTACTTCTGCGTCGTGCTTACGATGCTCTTTATGAAGTTCTGGACGGTCCTAGCATTGCTGCTGCTGTGCTCATTGTTGCTAAGTATCAGTATCAATCGGCATTTGTCGCAGACCAAGAGATCAACCTCTTGGCGGCAATGACTGAGATAATGGTAGAATGCGAGTTCAAGTGAACAAGAACGAACTAGAAGAACTCAGATATGATGTAGCACATCATATGCTCAGTAAGATGAGTGCTGGTTCTCAGTTTCAATATGCACTAGATCGTATGCTTCAACTCTATGATCACTACTCTGAAAAAGAACTAAAAGAGATGTTACCTAAATCAAAGAAAAAAGGTAAAGGTGGGGGATTTTAATGCCACATGAATTCGATTACGTTGAAGCACCCGCTGAAGGTAAAGTTGATAAGTGGGGGTTTACTATCAAACCCACAATCTCAGATACTGCTGCTACTCTTATCTGTTTAAGGAATGCCCCTTGCGGCACAGACAAAAAACAAATTGAAAGACTAATTAAACACTATCAGGAATTAAAATGAATGTAAAACTGCTACGCATCAGCACTGGCGAAGAAATCGTTGCTGAGATTGTTGAAGAGAATGATGAGACCATCACTGTAAGGAATGGACTGGTCTGTGTCCCTCAGGCACAGAGTGTTGGATTTATCCCTTGGGCAACTGTGGTTGATAAGCAAGAACCTGAGATTACAGTAGGACGACAGTTCATTGTTTATATCGCAGCAGTTGACCCTACTGTAAAAAACAAGTATAGTGAAATGTTCGGTGGTATCACCACTCCTGAAAAGAAACTCATTCTGTGATGAAGTCTTATAAAACCCCTTTAAGATATCCAGGCGGTAAGTCTCGTGCTTGCCAAAAGATGGATGTGTATTTCCCTGACCTGAGGGAGTATAAAGAATATCATGAACCATTTCTTGGTGGAGGCAGTGTTGCCATTCACGTCACTAAGAAGTATCCTCACTTGGATATCTGGGTAAATGACTTGTATAAACCTCTATATAACTTCTGGAGGGTCCTACAGGATTCTGGTGCTGATCTTGCTGAGAGAATTGGTGAACTGAAGTCACAGCACCCTGAACCTGGATCTGCTAAAGATCTATTTTTGAAGTCAAAGGAGACTGTAAATGACTATAATGAATCGGATTTATCTCGCGCAGCTGCTTTTTATATCGTTAATAAGTGTAGTTTTAGTGGTCTCACTGAATCATCATCCTTCAGCAAACAAGCAAGTGTCTCCAACTTCTCAATGCGAGGCATCGAAAAACTTCCAGGGTATTCCCAATTAATCAAAGATTGGAAAATTACTAATCTCAGTTATGAACAACTCCTTACTGATAACAAAGAGTGCTTCACCTACCTTGATCCCCCCTACGACATACGAGATAATCTATATGGAAGGAAGGGGAGTATGCATAACGGATTCAACCACGACGATTTTGCTGCCGATTGTGATCGGTCTATTGCTCCTCAACTCATATCTTATAATTCGTCTCAACTGGTCAAAGAACGTTTCCAAGGGTGGGAAGTAGGTGAGTTTGACCTTACATACACAATGAGATCTGTAGGCGAGTATATGCGCGAGCAAAAAGAACGAAAAGAACTTTTACTTTTTAACTATGACAAACCCCAATCAGTTATATGAGGATATGGGAAAACTCAATGCACTCTATGAAGAGTTGCTTTGGGACCATGAAGATGTTCTTGAGTTCGTAGCAGATTACGAGAACGACCAGATTATTATCAGGAACAAGACTAAGAACGGATGAAAAGACTGGGACGTATTTGGAAATATAGTTTAGGGAGTTTCTCTGATGACAAAACCCACAGGTATGATAACTACGTGGTTATGGTACGGAGTGCTATATTTCTTTCTTATCTCGTTACTAATTGTTTTATTATTGCAGGAGTGGTCCGACATTGGAACTAAAAGATTGGTTGAATTCTATCAACATTAACAAGAGAGATCTTCGCCTTGAAGATCCAGACGCAAAATATCCAGCATATATTGTGAATCGCTGTATGTCCGGTCAACTGGACACGGTTCTGTATGCGAATGAAATGAACTTGAACTCACACTTAGACCCTAACCTCCAGTATTCGTTCATGCTAAATAGTGTGAGGAAACGGAAAAGATTCTCTCCGTGGCTCCGAAAGGACGAGATCAGAGATTTAGATTATGTCAAACGTTATTATGGATATAATAACGAGAAAGCAAAACAGGCTCTGAGCATTCTTACCAAAGAACAATTATTATTCATTAAATCTAAATTTGAGACTGGAGGAAAAAGATGATTCAAGAACCTGAAGTTCACTGGTCGGCAGACCAGATGATTGAAATTACGTTGAATGAACCAGATGACTTTTTAAAGGTTCGTGAAACTCTGACACGTATCGGGGTTGCATCCCGTAAAGAGAAAAAGATTTATCAGTCCTGCCATATTCTGCATAAGCAGGGACGATATTACATTGTCCACTTTAAGGAACTGTTTGCCCTGGACGGCAAGCATGCTAACCTGACGGTGAACGATGTCCAGAGACGCAACAGAATTATCCAACTGCTTTGTGACTGGGGTCTGGTGAGTGTTATTTCACCAGAGAAGGTCACAGACATTGCACCCTTGAATCAAATCAAGGTGCTAGCATATAAGGAGAAGCACGAGTGGGTGCTTGAGACCAAGTATAATATCGGTAAGAAGAAGAAAGTAGAAACAACCGAATAAAAAAGTAGGGGATTCACTGTCCCCTTTTTTTATGTTTTATGCTTAAATAGTATTGGATGCCTTCGGGGTCCACACAATCTAATCTCGCTTTAAAAGGAGAAGTACAATGGTAAACATTCAGAAGTTTCATTCTGCTGATTTAAATTCTTTGGTAGACCGTATAAATAAGTATAGCATCGGTATGGATGATATATTTGATAGATTATCCCACGTCCATGAAACGCAGGGGAATTATCCTCCATACAACCTAGTTCAAATCAGCAATACGGAATCACGACTTGAACTAGCACTTGCTGGATTTAAACAAAAAGAATTAAATGTTTACACTCAAGACGGAAAACTATTTGTCGAAGGAACAAAAGAAGAACCAAAAGAAGAACCAACATACCACCACAGAGGAATGGCTCAGAGATCTTTCACCAGATCTTGGACACTCGGTGATGAAACGGAAGTTAGATCAGTTGCTTTTGAGAATGGGTTACTGACTGTTGAATTGAGTAAAGTAGTACCAGATCATCACCAAAGAAAGAATTGGTTTTAATATCCTGACTAATTTTTGCTACGGTTGATACAGAAGTGTATCACTATGATACACTATACTCTATATAATTATGTAATCGATTAGGAGGTATCAATGAACTTCACCACCACTGCTTTAGCAGCTGGCGCTCTAATGACTATTTTTGTTGGAGTTCCCATTACTGCAATTGTTTCTTAGACCATGGAAATTCTAGTAATTATCGCAGTACTCTCAGCAACAACATTCGGTGCTTATAAAATGACTCCAATACAATGATAAATGATATTAAATCATCTGCTCTTGCATTTGTCTATGCTTGGGCAGTTATTCTCGTTCCACTTGTACTCGTATCGTCTATCGTTAGTTTAGCAAATCCACAGACACAAGAATCTATCTAAATAAAGTATATCGTCGTCGCAGACGGAGGGGGAACTGGCAAAATCCAGTTGCAACCCCTCTTTTTTTATGCTATACTACCAGAAGGAAAATACTGATTTATGAGCGTACAAATTGCACTACTAAAGTCCGGTGAGGAAGTCATCGCAGATATCAAGGAGTTTCGTGACTCTGATGATAATCTAGTATCCTACTTCTTTGGTGAACCCCACTGTATTAAAATTAAAACTCAAGAGATTCTGATTGAAGCAGAAGATGCTCCTCCAAAGCATGAGTTGATTTTTTATAAGTGGATGGGATTATCCAAGGATAAGGATATCATTGTAAATAAAGATTGGGTGGTTTGCATTGCTGACCCACTCGATTCAATTGTAGAATCTTACGAAAGGAGGAATAGTGGAAGAGACCAACTTAGCAACAGACGAGATGATGTTGCCGCCAGACTCGATGATGCCGGAACCGGAACTCCCGACAGTTCAGGTACTTTGCTTAACGAACAGGTTACTTTTACTGAGCAAGATTGAGGAAGTCCTTGCAGATATCGGACAACCCGATTGTAAACTGACTAAACCCTGTCTGATTGAGAACGGAGAACTCACACCTTGGTTAACTGATGTATCAGATGACGAAGTTGTTATGATGAGTTCTGATAAAATATTGACAATGGTTGAACCCAACCAAAAACTACTTGATGAATACGAAGAGTTAACTAAGTAATGCGATTCTACACTAATGTCTATCAGCGATTCAATGAAATGCTGGTACGTGGATATGAGAATGGCAGGCAATTCTCTTACAGGGAAGAGTTTGGACCAACTTTTTATGTACCTTCTAAGAAAGATTCAAAGTGGAAGACGCTTGACGGCGACAATGTAGAACCAATCAAACCTGGTAAGATTTCAGAATGTAAGGAGTTTGTAGAGAAGTACAAGGATGTTCATGGATTTGCCATCTATGGTAATGATAGGTATGTTGCTCAGTATATTTCTGATAAGTATCCTGAGGATGAGATCAAGTTTGATATCTCTAAGATTGGACTCTACACAATCGATATTGAGGTTGCTGCTGAAGAAGGTTTCCCTGACATACACAATGTTGCAGAGGAACTTCTTGCCATCACAATGCAGAATGCTGCAACTAAGCACATCACATGCTTTGCTTCACGACCATTCAATAACACTCGTAAGGATGTCACCTTCGTGCTCTGTCACGATGAGTTTGACCTTATCAATCGTTTCCTAGACTGGTGGCAGACAACTGCCCCTGACGTGATTACAGGGTGGAACTGTGAACTATATGATATCCCATATATTGTGAGGCGTATTGAGCGTCTGATGGGCGAGAAGACAGTTAAGAAACTTTCTCCTTGGAACAGTGTCCGTCAACGTGAAATCCAGATGCACGGTCGCCCACAGATTACCTGTGAGTTGGCAGGTATCAGTGTTATTGATTACCTTGACTTGTACAAGAAGTTTACCTATACTAATCAAGAGTCGTATCGACTAGACCACATTGCATTTGTGGAACTAGGACAACGCAAGTTGGACCACTCGGAGTTTGATACTTTCCGAGACTTCTACACAGGCAACTGGCAGAAGTTCATTGAATACAACATCATTGACGTGGAACTTGTTGACCGTCTGGAAGACAAGATGAAACTGATTGAGTTGGCATTGACCATGGCATATGACGCCAAGGTGAATTATAACGATGTGTTCTTTCAGGTCCGCACTTGGGATGCGATTATCTATAACTATTTGAAGAGGCGTAATATTGTTATTCCTCCAAAGGAAAGATCAGAAAAGGATTCACAATATGCGGGGGCATATGTCAAGGAACCGCTTCCAGGAAAGTATGATTGGGTTGTGTCTTTTGACCTTAACTCTCTCTATCCTCACCTTATTATGCAATACAACATCTCTCCCGAGACGCTACAGGACACCAGGCACCCATCAACTACCGTTAATAAGATACTTAATCAAGAACTGACATTTGATGAATATAAGGATTATGCGGTTTGTGCTAATGGCGCAATGTATCGTAAGGACATCAAAGGATTCTTACCCAAATTAATGGAGAAGATGTATGGTGACCGTGTTATCTTCAAGAAGAAAATGCTTGCGGCAAAGCAGCAGTACGAGAAGAATCCTACTAAGGCACTTGAAAAGGAAATCTCTAGATGTAACAACATTCAAATGGCGAAGAAGATTTCTCTTAACTCTGCTTATGGTGCTATTGGTAATCAATACTTCAGGTATTTTAAACTAGCAAACGCAGAAGCAATTACTCTATCTGGTCAGGTATCTATCCGCTGGATTGAGAATAAGATGAATGCTAAACTGAACAAAATTCTGAAAACGAAAAACACTGATTATGTTATTGCTTCAGATACTGACTCCATTTATCTTAATATGGGTCCTTTTGTTGACTGGGTATTCAAAGACCGAGAGAAAACTCCTGAGGTCATTGTCGATTTCCTTAATAAGGTCTGTGAGGTGGAATTTGAACCTTATATTGAAAGTTCTTACCAAACGTTGGCGGACTATGTAAATGCATATGACCAGAAGATGCAGATGAAGCGAGAGAACATTGCTGATCGTGGTATCTGGACTGCTAAGAAACGATACATCCTCAATGTGTGGGACAGTGAAGGTGTGCGATATGCAGAACCTAAACTGAAGATCATGGGTATCGAAGCAGTCAAGTCATCCACACCTGCACCCTGTCGTCAGATGATTAAGGATGGTTTGAAACTGGTGATGAGTGGAACAGAGGATGAGGTAATTGAATTCATTGAGAACTCCCGTAAGAGTTTCAGAGCATTACCAGTTGAAGAAATATCTTTCCCTAGGTCGGTCTCTAGTGTGACCAAGTATAAAGGCATTAATACAATCTATGCAAAGGGAACACCAATGCATTGTCGTGGTGCTCTGCTGTATAACTTCTACATAAAAGAGCGTGGTTTGGGTAAGAAGTATGCTCCCATACAAAACGGAGACAAGATTAAGTTCTGCTATCTGAAGAGTCCAAACCCGACTAGAGAGAATGTAATATCCTTTATCCAAGACTTCCCTAAGGAACTGGACTTAGAACGATACGTCGATTATGAGATGCAGTTCAATAAGGCATTCCTTGATCCACTGCGTGTGATCCTGGATGCTATCGGGTGGTCTGTTGAAAAGAAAATAAGTTTAGAGAGTTTCTTTTCGTGAGTAAATACATTGTTCGCTGGTCCGAACCAGGAGATCTTTCTCCTCGACAAGAGAGCAGATACTTTGAAGATGAGACCAATGCTAAGTGGTTTGCAAAAGAACTGAAAAAGAGTTATAATTGGGTTATCTGCACAGAATCAAAAAACGTAATGGAGTAGAATGGATCTTCCTATCAACGACAAAGAATTGAATACTATTATTAGTGCTATGCGTCTCGGTGGAGATGCTGCACTTTATCAAAAACTAAAAAGAGTTAAGGAAATCCGTGATGAGAATCCAGGCGGACCTTATAAGAAAATTGCCCGTGAAGAATTTGGAATTGCATTGTAATGGATTTTTTAAAAGAAATTGTAAAAGAGATTGGAGATGACTACACCCAACTCGCATCAGACATCGACGACACAGAAACCTTTGTGGACACGGGTTCTTACGTTTTTAATTCACTGGTCTCAGGTAGCATATTTGGTGGTGTTTCTGGGAATAAGATTACTGCCATTGCTGGTGAGTCTTCTACTGGGAAGACTTTCTTTAGTCTCGCTGTGGTTAAGAATTTCTTGGATAGTAATCCTGATGGTTACTGTCTGTACTTTGACACTGAGGCAGCAGTTAACAAGTCTCTTCTTACAAGTCGTGGGATCGACTTAACCAGACTGGTTGTTGTCAATGTTGTTACGGTTGAACAGTTCAGGCAGAAAGCATTACAGGCAGTAGACATATACTTAAAGAAACCTGAAGAAGAACGCAGACCCTGTATGTTTGTGCTAGACTCTTTAGGTATGCTTTCCACAGAGAAAGAGATTCGTGATGCTCTAGACGATAAGCAAGTCAGGGACATGACCAAATCTCAACTTGTTAAAGGGGCATTCCGTATGCTTACTCTTAAACTTGGTCAAGCAAACATTCCACTTTTAGTAACAAACCACACTTACGATGTCATTGGCGCTTATCATCCTGCAAAGGAAATGGGAGGAGGCTCTGGTCTCAAGTATGCAGCAAGTACAATCATCTATCTCAGCAAAAAGAAAGAGAAGGATGGAACAGAAGTCG
>Ga0257114_1000815_pt1 | contig 23651 bp, 26 predicted proteins | sample SI112_10mmetaG_FD_190149 | JGI IMG/M metagenome (GOLD analysis project Ga0257114, IMG submission 190149) | Marine microbial communities from Saanich Inlet, British Columbia, Canada - SI112_10m | ecosystem: Environmental > Aquatic > Marine > Inlet | place: Canada: British Columbia | collected...
AAAAATAAATTAATTCTAGTCAATATCAATTGCGTATGTGTATCATAAGATATAGGATATAAAACTAATTTTAGGGGACGACCTGGCTTCGACGTGGGGTTGCAATTCCTGAAGTGCATGTCGAGCTCTTCGGTAACTCGTTAAACTGCTGATAAACTATAAACGCTGAAAATAAACCTTTAGCCCTAGCAGCCTAACTGCCGCTAGCTTCACTAAGAGTAGGCTTATATGCTCTTTACTGAAGTCATAATGATAAGACCGCAGTACATGTGCTTGTTATTGTACTGTTAAATTAAACAAGACAGTTATTAAGTAGATTGTTTATCGTCAGCTTAATGATTAAATTAAAGATAAACTAAACATGTAGTACTAAGGGCTGAGTGCTCTCGGACGCGGGTTCGATTCCCGCCGTCTCCATAAAATTAGATAGTACAATTTAACTATTCAAGATGATTTTTTCTAATACTGGATCATCACTAATAATAATGAGATGAGATCCTGAAATACTTTTTCTAATTCTAGACATTGACACGAATGCTTTCATTATTTTTGTTTTGGCTCCACTATATATTCTATAAATTTAATACCATAATTTTTATTAAAGGCAATGATGTTTGGTCTATGGCCATTTAAATAGGGTTTGTAAAATATTTCCCAGTCATGATTATTTTTAATCAGTCCTTCTTTTAATTGATCTTTAATTTCTTTAGTAAGCATCACTGGAAATATTTTATTTATATTTAAATGATATGCATACTTATGGATGTTTTAAAAGCTATTAATATAGATTATCGACCTAACGCAGTTCCAATACGCCTAGGATCTGAAACACCTTTTATGATATTTTTATCAATATCAAGATGTATAGCAGTGAGTCCGCTTGCTAAAGGTGTTATATCAAGCAAATGTCCTTTTTGTATTAGACTATTTGTTATCTTAGTTTCCTCTTCAGCCTCAATGTTACCGCCACGATTTAGAATATGAGGAGCGTTGATTGCATCTTCTAAAGATATATTATTATATAAAACATCAATTATTCTTTGCGTAACATAGCCTATTATCCTACTTCCACCTGCAGAACCAATAATAAGCACAGGCTTATCAGTTAATGTAGAAAAAACAATAGTTGGCGTCATTGATGATCGTGGTCTTTTCCCAGCTTCAACTCTATTAGCTATTAAACTATTATTTTTTTCAGGAGTGAATGAAAAATCAGTTAGCTCATTGTTTAAAAGATAACCATTAGCCATAATTCGTGATCCAAAAGAGTTTTCAATTGTTGATGTCATTGAAATTGCATTTCCATATTTATCAATGATGGAAATATGTGTTGTTCCTGATTCATTAAGACCACTATATTCAGTTTGATTAATTTCTTTCCAGCCAAATGGAATTCCATGTTTTACATTAATCATAATATTATTATCAGAAATCATAGAACGTCTTTTTACAATATAGTCATTTTCTAATAGAAGCTCTCCTGGGGTTTTAACAAAATCAGGATCAGCCATATAATAATTTCTATCAGAAAAAGCAAGTTTTGAAGCCTCTATATAATTATGCCATGTTGGATCATGGTCAATAAGTTTTAATATCTGTAGCATGGTAAGTGCGCCCGATGAGGGTTCACCCATCGAGCATACTTTATACTTTTGAAATATATCACAAACTGGCTTTCTTTCTATAACGCTATAGCTATCAAAATCTTTTTGTATAAGTATTCCATTTTTTTTATTTACAGAATTTATAATATTAGTTGAAAGTGGACTTTTATAAAATATAGAAGAGCCTTTGTCAGCAAAATTTTTTAAAACAGAAGCATACTTATTATTTTTGATGATTTGTTTATTATAAAAATATTCTTTACTTATAATATTCTGATCAAGTCTACCAACATCATTCTTCAATGATTTCAACAAACCCTTGGAAGGTGAAAATCCATTTAAAGCTAAATTAAAAGCTGGTTCAATTAATTTTTGCATATTTGTTTTACCAAATCTCTCATGAAGCTTACCTAGAAGCGCAGGTGTCCCTGGAACACCTACAGAACGGCCATTAAGCACAGCTTCAAAGAAATTCATTGGCTCCATATTTTTCTTTAGGAAATAATTTGGCATGCTAGCTAAAGGAGCTGTTTCACGACCATCAAAAGTAGTGAGGATATTATTAAGAGCATCAAAATACAAAATAAAGGCGCCGCCACCTAAACCAGAAGATTGTGGCTCTGTTAAGCCTAGTACAAGTTGTGCAGCTATAGCAGCATCTGCCGCGGTTCCTCCATCTGATAATATGTCGTATGCAGCTTTAGTTGCCTGAGGATCAGATGTAACAGCCATATATTCATGACCAATGTTCATCTTAATCGTCGTAGATTTGCCAATGTATTTTTCAGGTGAAGCTCTATGCAAATCAAAGGCATAAATTAAAGATGAAAATAATCCGACATAAATAAATAAAAACATATTTCTCATGCTTTATTATAATTAAATGTTATTATTTTATTGAACTATTTTACAAATGAGGGGCAAATGTCTACTGAAGTTAATCTATGGATCTCATATGAGTCACGTATTAAGAAAATATTATCTCAAGCCAAAATAGCAAGCACAGAAATTGCTGAGCTTTTTGAAATAATGCATGCATACAATGCTGTTCCTAAACTTATTCCAGAAGAATTAAGCGACTGGTGTAATAATACTTCTATTGAACTTAGAGATAAATCTAGATCTCTAGATAAAGCCTTGGAATTAAGCAAAAATGTCAGAGTGACTGATAATCTGGCGATGTCAATGGTAATCAATGATGTATGGGATCAAATATTTGATGAAAAAACCAAAGTAAACGCATTTGAAATCGTAGCTAAGAAATATGATGTTGAAAAAAAATATATAGAGAACGGATTTTTCAAACATTGGGAGCATGGGTTAAACTATTATTTAGTATTAAATATGAAATCATTGTCTCCATTTGAGATAGGTCTTGTATGCTCTAGTCTTAAATCTATGATAAAAATAAATTCAGATACTATTAATTTACTTGATAAGAATGGTGATGAAAAAAGAAAAGCTGCTATAGAAAAATTTAAAAAAATGAAGGCTAAGAATGATTGATATTTATTTGGCTATTTAAATAAGTCTCTTATAGTTGCTGTTATAACAAAGAAATATAATCTTAGTTTAAAAAAAGGCTTATCTTTAGAGAGCTCTCTCAGCCTCCTGTATTCAGACAAACCACACTCCGACTTAATAAATTTTTCAATCATAAAAATATGTTTAATAGTAAATAAATGGCGAAAGAAATCATGGATATTCCTATTAGAATTATTATTATAGCTTCTAAAGTTAAAACTTTAAATGATTTATATTTCTCAATCATAATCTAAGAATTCAAAATTTTTTAAAAACTATAACTAACAGAGAATGCCCCGTAAGTTGTATCTTGATTTGAATTAGCAGCGGCACCCATGGCATTATCATTATTTATACCTAGTTTTATACCAAAATTTATATCATTTACAGAAAATCCTGTTGATACTTCATGGACGACATATTGCCATGCTCCTGAATATGTTCCATAGGTATAGTTGATTGGACCCATTGGAACCGTAACTTGAAAATGCCAATAATCAGAGCTTGGTGATGTATCATAGTCACCTAAGACTACAGCATCAATAGAGAAGAAATCAAACTCGGCACCAATACTAACTTCATTGTAATGTTGATCAATGCCATCAGTATATCGATAAGCCGCTAAACCTACATACGTGGGTATTGCTAGTAGCTCAAAATTATAACTTCCATATAAACTTATAAAAGCTTCTCCTTCATTATAAGTAGCACCACCCTTTCTGTCTCTTAAATCTGCATATCCTGCACTTAAATACACTGGTCCTGAAGTATAGGAAGCATTGCCATAAAGCACAGATGCGGCTTGGAATGATCCTCTTATCCAATACTCTGACATATAACCAATAGTGTATTGAATATTTTTAGTATTAATCAAATCCTCGCTCTTTCCACCTGAATGCACATAAGATAGATTGGTAAAAAAAATAATTAAAAAGAATAATGCTCTATAATACATATCTATCACCAGCTAATTTATTAAATAATTCAAGCCTAGTCATATTAAAATAATCATACATACTATAGGTATAGCACTATAAGATATAATGCTAAAGTGATTATTCGTCCATTTATATCATATATATTAAAACTTATGTTAAATTAGCTTTTGATCATATTCCAAAGTTTAATATATGTAGACATATCGCTACGTCTATTAAAAATTCTTTTTATATAAGCATCATCTTCTGCATCTGGATTTAACTCTATGCCCCATAATCCATGCCCTTCATTTGGAAGCATAGAATACCGAATATCTATTATCTGATTTGGATTATTAAGGGACAATGCAATATAACCATTTGAAAACCATCGAAACCTTTCAATATCTTTTGCTTGCTGTGATTTAGAATCTAGCCAAGGAAAAGATTTTTCAAGATTAAGCTTCTCTATCTTTACACCCTCTATAACTCTAGTATTGATTCCAACTCTTGCCGCATCTATATGATAATGTGTTTTTGTCGTATAAATAGTTTTCCAAACTATAATATTTGCAAAGCTGGGTTTAGCCTCAATATTTATAACCATATGTCCACGTAAGTCAGCAAGTTTTCTCCCCATTTCTTCAGCTCTATATTTTTGAATAAATCCTAATGAGCTATACATTAAAATCCACATCAAGGCTCCATATGAATACTTTTTATTATTATTTATAACTGCAAATAATATTAAAAAAAGTATAGGTAAAGTAAATAATGGGTCAATGATAGAAATCGTATTCCAAGCAACTCTATCATTTGTGAATGGCCAAAATAATTGAGTACCATAAGTTGTGCATGCATCAAGCAAGCCATGTGTGGCATAACCAAGTGTTGAATAGATGTAAGTTTGTTTAAATGATATATCTTTATTTTTTAAAAAGAGATTGTAAAAAAAAGATGCGCATATTAAACCACCAAAAGGCATAAAAAATATTGAATGTGTAAACTGCCTATGAAACTCTAATGAGAACAATGGGTCTTGGGAAGACTTAATAAATATATCTAAATCAGCAGACATACCTGCAAAAAATCCTAAAAGACTAGCGATTATGAGATGTTTACGATCAGCAGTTTGCTGAGCAGCAACTACACCGACAACACCCTGTGATAATGGATCCATCCTTATACTCCTAATTATGTAATAAATTATATTATATACATATATTGTTGAAAAGAAGTTTGAGATAGGTGTTACACAAATATTATAAGTCATTAAAACATTTAAATAAAATAAATCGCCCGCCCCTTATAAAGAGCGCTATAGGGACGGGCAACATGTCAACTAGAAATCATAAATTAGTGATCCCCAGAAACTTCTTCCTGGTTCGTCAACACGATCAGCTGTTGCATTTAAAGAGTTAGTACTATTTAAATGTGTAGCATATCGTTTATCAGTTAAATTACTTATACCCATTGTAAATCTAATATTTGGAGTTGGTTCAAAACCTGCATATAGATCATAAACGGTATAACCACCTGTTCTGCCGGTGTCAAGAACTCTTGAGTCAAAACGATCTTGGGTATCAGCAAAATTAGCTCTTATTCCATAATTGACTGAACCAGTCTGATATTCCAATGAAATATCACCAGACAAAGGCATCATTTGTGCTAATGGTCTATTTTGAGTATCGTCATCTCCATGAGTATAATTTAAATTAAATATAGTTTTTACATTAGAGGTGATATCTTTTTGAGCGGTAAGCTCGTACCCCCAAATAGTTGCATCTACATTTTTATATATTCTCGCATCATTAACGGTATTATCATATGTTCCATCAGAAGCTCTATACGTTGTAATATAATCACTGATATCATTAAGATACAAAGATCCGTTTACATGACTTCCCATAAACATATTTTCAAAACCTATCTCCAATGTAGTATGTACTTCAGAGTTAAGATTTGGATTACCGATATGTCTCAGTCTATACTTTCCACCCATAGCCATAGAGGTTTTAGCATTAAATAACTCTGTTGCATCAGGCGTTCTTTCATTTCTACTGAGAGAGATATAAGCGCTAGACATTGGACCATAATCTTTTTTAAATCTTAAGAATCCACTGAAATTACTAAAATCTCTTTTGCCCGCTGTAACTGTTCCAGAATAATGAGCTGTGTACAAACTATTTGCTGTTACTTGTGCCATATGTGCGGAACCAGGATCATCTGCTGCTCTAGTCGCATCTGTTTCAACTCTATCAAGTCTTAAACCATATGACATTGTAGTTTGCTCTGAGACTTTATTATCTTTTTCTAAAAATAAGCCTAACTTAGCTATCTCTGCGCCAGGCCATAGATATGCAAGATGTCTTTCTGTGCCAGAAATGACCATATTTTGTTCAGCATCTCTAGTGTTGTGCTCGTAATCTACACCAATCTTCATGCCACTGTTCGTAGCCCCTATGATTCTTCCACCATATGTGTCTGAAGCAGCAGGAGTTCTCATTGAATTAGCACTTCTCATTGTATAGTTATCCATCAAATGATCCATGTCAGAATTAAACATTTCAATTTTCATCGAAGTGAATAAACCTAGTGGTGTAACACGGTGATATTTTAAATTATAAATATCTGTATAACTATATACTATATCCATGGGCAGACCAGCAAAACCAATATTTTCCTGAGAATTATCGGTATAGGTAAATTCTAATTTAGAACCATCATCAAGTCTTTTCCCAAGTATTGTCGAGTAGTTACTGGTTTGATATTCAGTGAGTGGCTTTAAGCCTGTACCTGTTTCGTAGTTACCTGCTTCAGAGTAAGAACCATTAACTCTAAAGTAAGCTTGCCCTAAACCTAAAGTAAAATCACCGATAGTAGTTTTAGCTTCTGCATTCGAGTCAAATGTTTGGCCAATTTTAAGTTTATATGTTTGTCCTTGCTTGCTGCCATCTTTTGTCGATTGGTAAAGAGGTTCTGTGATAGTTTCATATCTAATGACTCCACCGGGTCCACCTGGACCATATAACACAGATTGAGATCCTTTAATGACACTTATCGAGTCATAGTTTTCTATATTTACATATGTTGAGGCAGGGTCCATTTTAGATGAACAAGCACCATAAACTATGGCCCCATTCAAAAATGAATTAAGACGCTGATCACTCTGTCCTCTTATTACAGGATCTAGACCATGTCCTCCTCTTCTAATAGTGTTTATACCATTGATTGACCTTAAAAGATCTCCACCATCAATAGCATTTTTTGTATTTATGTCTTCGATAGCCTGTTTAGTTAAATCTTGAGAGTTTAGGACAGGTGCAGTAATTTGAATATCTGTAAGATCTTCAGCATATATGTTTGTTGAAATGATTAATGTCGTAAGACAAAAAATATAAATTTTTTTCATAGCTTCCTCCGCTATATATTAGTTGAATTAGTTAAATTTATTGAAGTTAATAAAACTAAACTAATGGAGGAGATCTGGGGTTTGAAGAAAATATGTAGTTTAAAAAGTTTTTCTTGAATACATGCCTAGTTACTAGAATGTTTTCATTAGTCGGAAAAATATATTTAGAATTTTGATTGGAATCAATATCATAGTAGTAATCGCAATGGTCACACTTGATAATTTGTTTATTATTATCATCGGAGTTATTCTCGTTGAAATAACATATAGAGGAATCAATATTATTGATATTACTCAATGCTAAAACTTGAACTGGAAATGCTCCTACGCATATTAAGAGTATGATTATATTATAAAATTTTTTATACATAAATTTCGTCCAACTTGTGAAAATTATATCAAAATTAATTATTTTTACAAATTACTCATTATCCTCATCAGGAGGTTTTACGAAAGCCTCGTGATTTCCATCACTCAAACTCTGCAAAATCTTTATTGCTTCTTCGCCAGATAAGTATTTGTACTCATCATATTCCTTTGGAGAGTCAACGATCTGTATTTCCATTCCTTCCAATGTTTCAATAATATATTGTTTATCAATCATTGAGAGGCCTCTAAGAGATTTATTCAAAGTTTCTCTAAGAATATACCCAATCTCTTTACCTTGGCGAATTAATTTCTTTATCCCTTCCTGGTTATTCATAACATTTTCCATCAAATAGAAATTTATACAATGATACTACCAATGAGGTGGTTTATCTTTATTATAATCAATTCCTTCTTCTATCTTGTCGCCATATTTATCAAAAACTGGCTTCTTATCCTTCTTTTTTTTCTTAATTACTTTGTTTGTTTTTATATTTTTAATTATTTTTTTCATAAAAAATTTATGTCAATATTGTACAACTTCAGGATCAATTATTCTCCAAATATACCATACAGCGACTGTTTTATAATGACCCCATTTCTCAGAAACTTTCATGAGATTCTCTAATTTTGGCTCTTTGATATCATATATTCTGACTGCACTATTCACAAAGCCAATATCAGCTAGCGGCATAATATCTGGTCTATTTAATTGAAATATTAGATACATTTGTGCCGTCCATTCCCCTATCCCTTTTAATTTACATAATCTGTCTATTATGACTTTGTCCGACATATCTTTAAAACCATAAAAATAGTTGGGTTTTGTAACAAATTTAGAGGCCAGAATACTTAAATACTCAATTTTCTGCCTAGATAAACCTGAGCTTTTAAGTGTGGCACTATTAGCCATATGTACTTTTCTAGGTGTGAACCCATTGATATTTGATTTCAATTTTTTTAGAACACTTGAAGCGGCAGCTACAGATATTTGCTGACCTATAATGGCATTTGCTAGTGTTTGAAATGGCGTAGAATTCCTAGTTAAATAATGTTTATTATCAACATCTTGTATAACTTTCTTTAATATATGATCGTTTTTGATTAAATATTTTTTTGCCCTTTCCCAATATATTGGTTTGGTATTGTATTTATTATTCATAGAAGTCTTTCCATAAAAAAAGAGACGCTTATAGCGTCTCTTAATTTAGTAAATACTAAGTGATTATTGATTTTTCATTGTACTAATTCCAAACGGAATATACAGTGGGCACCAACCCAAAGATCCAGTAAGAATTGGTACTATCCCAATTAATCCCCAAGGCATTGGAATCATGCCAGCCATTGTAAAGTATAGAATAGCTATTCCTGCTACAACTCTTAACATACGTTCCATTCCGCCTACATTTGTAGTCATTGTTTTAGGTGTTGTTCCCATTACATTGTCTCCTCTAATTAACTTAATAACATTATAAGCAAATAATAATCATATATTCAATATATAACTACTTATTTAGCTTTATTTTTATAGTCCTCGATTGCAGCCGTTATTGCATCTTCCGCAAGAACTGAGCAATGTATTTTGACAGGCGGAAGAGCTAATTCTTCAGCAATGTCAGAATTCTTTATTAAAGATGCTTCAGTCAAAGATTTTCCTTTAACCCACTCAGTCAACAATGAACTTGATGCTATTGCAGATCCGCAACCATATGTTTTAAATTTTGCATCCTCAATTACACCTTCACCATTAACTTTGATCTGAAGTCTCATTACATCGCCGCACGCTGGAGCACCAACCATACCTGTTCCAACAGTAGTATCTTCCTTGTCGAATGTACCTACATTACGAGGATTCTCATAATGGTCCAACACTTTGTCGCTATAAGCCATCTATATTCTCCGGTTCACGCTATATGCGTTATATTCCACCATTTATCATTACATCTTCTACGATTACGTCAGTTTGAGCTGATTCTGGCATGCTTGCAGAGTTATTCTCTGATATTAGACTGCCTAGCGTAACAGTTTCTAAGTAATTACATAGCTTAGCATTGAATTTAGACCAAATCACCTCATCTTTTCTCTCAACGGGCTCTTTTCTGATCTTATCACTGTTTATTGCATTTATTATCTGAGCTATTGTAATATTATCTGGTTCATCTGAAAGTTTATAACCACCACCTGGGCCACGTATACCGGACACTAGGTTATTCTTTCTCAGTAGAGCAAATAATTGCTCAAGATATGATAAAGAAATACCTTGATGCTTTGCTATTTGCAATAATGTTTTTGGCTCTTTTGAAGTATTTAATGCGATATTGATCATAGCCTTGATCGCATATCGTCCTTTTGCTGATAATTTCATCTTAACTCTCCTTTTAAGTTTTCAATTACCCCTTTATCAATATGTTATGGCATTAATTTATGATTTACAAGACTTTGAATAAAAACTAGGTGTTAAATATATATTAACTTAATTATATATATTATTGATATATATCGTTATTCATTAATATACTCTTTAGCCAGAAATAAATATTTAGATTAATTCTAATCTTATTATCAATATTCTCATCAAAATCTTTATTTTGACCTAAAGACTTAACCTCAAGCAATCTTGCGTCTTTATATAGTGTAAACACTAGATGAGATTTAATGGAATAGCTGTTACCCGGATAAAAGGGGGATTTATATTTGTAATAAAACTTAAATATATCTGTATATTTGCTAATCGTGATAGGTTCATATTGCATAACATTATTATTAAATACAATTGTAGAAACGGAACTACTATCACTCAAAGTTGCTATTACCTTCTTGAAAAGATAATAATTATTTTCATAGATCTTCATGAGATGATCAAAGTTCATAATTCTAAAATCATCTGCTTGTCTAGAACCAATACTGATATTCATACACTATTAACCTAAATCTTGTTATACTAGAACAACTTCTAATTTACAGTTTAAAATAAATTATGTCAAAAGATGAGCAGATAGAAATGGGCGGCAAAGTAATTGAAACTTTGCCTAATACTATGTTTAAAGTTGAACTAGAGAATGGTCATGTTGTCACTGCACATATTTCTGGAAAAATAAGAAAACACTATATACGAATTCTCAGGGGAGACAAAGTCATGGTTGCCTTAACTCCATATGATCTATCTAAGGGTAGAATTATCTTCAGAGATAAATAAGATTACATATTATCTATAACTGCATCACCAAACCCTTCAGTACTAACTAAAGTTGCTCCTGGGACTAATGTCATTAATTCTTTTTGGATTTCCTCTTCCGTATGTTTCTCTTTAGATTTTGGTCTTATAAACTTTCTTCCAGCCCTTGCTCGAGCTAAGTCAAATGTAAGTTGTTTTTTTTGAATTGCCCCTTTCACTCCTTTAAGTACAAAATCTGCAGCTTCATCCCAGCCAATATACCTAAGCATCATTTCACCAGACAAGATAATCGAACTAGGATTAACTCGGTTCTTTCCTGCAAAAGATTCTGCTGATCCATGAGTAGCTTCGAAAACTGCCACACCCTCACCTATATTTGCACCTGGAGCTATTCCTATTCCACCTACTTGTGCGGCTAAGGCGTCAGATATATAGTCACCATTCAAATTAAGTGTTGCAATAACTTCATGCTGCTCTGGTACTAAAATTATTTGTTGGAGAAAATTATCAGCTATACAGTCCTTAACTGTAAGGACATGATTAGTTTTAGGATTTAGAATTGAATATGTTCCATCGTCATTTAAGGAACCATGATACTTACCCTTTACTAGACCGTATGCCCAATCCCTAAAAGCACCTTCCGTGTATTTCATAATATTGCCTTTATGGACAATAGTTAAGAAATCCTTGTTTTCATTCAGCGCATGGTCAATGGCCATATTAATGAGTCTTTCTGATCCCTCTTTAGAAACCGGCTTGATTCCAATGCCGCAGTTATCTTCAAAACGAAATGGTGACTCTCCAAGTTCTTCCTTAATAAACTTTATTATTTTTTTTGCTCCATCTGAATCAGGCTTCCACTCAATTCCAGTATAAAGATCTTCTGTATTTTCTCTAAATACAGTCATATCAGTTAAATTTGACTCAACCATCGGACTACTTGTTCCTGGAAAATATCTAATTGGTCTGACGCATGCATATAAATCAAGTTTTTGCCGTATAGTAACATTCAGAGATTTAAATCCATTGCCAACCGGTGTGGTTAGAGGGCCCTTGATAGACACTCTGTACTTCTTCATAGCATCGATAGTTTCTTGGGGAAGCAATTCATTATTACTTTCTTTTGCTTGCTGCCCAGCGTATATCTCCATCCATTTTATTTCTTTGGAGACACCGTATGCTTTTCCTATTGCATAATTTAGGACTCTCTTCATAACTGGTGTAACATCCATTCCGATGCCATCTCCAATTATATAAGGTATGATTGGCTTGTCAGGAGTTTTTACCACTCCTTCTTGGAATGCTATTACCTCTCCACCATTAGGTACGTTATATTTAATCATATAGCCTACTTATTCTGAAAAAAAAGTATATTGATTTACTTTTTATCAAACTGTTCTTCTTCAGTTGACCCCGAAAGAGCTGTAGTTGAAGATGTGCCACCCTGAATGACCTGAGTGACAGTATCAAAATAACCAGTACCTACTTCTCTTTGATGTTTAGTAGCAGTATATCCATCTTTTTCCGCAGCGAATTCTGCTTCCTGTAATTTAACATATGCTGTCATTTGACTCTCGTTATAACCTTTTGCTAATTCGAACATACTGTAATTTAAAGCATGGAAGCCAGCTAATGTAATAAACTGGAATTTATATCCCATAGCACCTAATTCTTTTTGGAATTTAGCTATTTGCGAATCATCTAATTTTTTCTTCCAGTTAAAAGATGGTGAGCAATTATAAGCTAATAGTTGCTCCGGATGCTCTTTCTTTAAAGCTTCTGCGAATTTTTTAGCAAATGCTAAATCTGGAACACCAGTTTCGCACCAAACTAAGTCTGCGTATGGAGCATAGGCTAATCCACGTGATATAGCTTGATCTATTCCATTATTCACTCTGTAGAAACCTTCCGGAGTTCTTTCTCCTGTGCAGAATTCTTTGTCTCTTGGATCAATATCACTTGTAATCAAGTTTGCTGCTTCTGCGTCTGTTCTTGCTAAAAGAACTGTTGGTGTTTCCGAAACATCTGCTGCCAATCTTGCAGCAGCTAATTTTTGAACAGCTTCTTGTGTTGGCACAAGTACTTTTCCACCCATATGACCACATTTTTTTGCTGACGCTAGTTGATCTTCAAAATGAACACCGGCAGCACCTGCCTCGATCATAGCCTTCATAAGTTCAAAAGCATTCAAAACGCCACCAAAACCAGCTTCTGCATCAGCAACTATAGGCAACATATAATCTATAACCTCATTCCCTTCAGCAACATTTAACTGATCTGCACGTCTAAGTGAATTATTAATTCTTCTTATAACAGCTGGTACACTGTCAACTGGATATAATGATTGATCAGGATACATTTGACCTGAGCTATTAGCATCTCCAGCTACTTGCCAACCTGACAAATAAACCGCTTTTAAGCCTGCTTTTGCCTGTTGCATTGCTTGATTTCCAGTCAAGGCTCCCAAGGCATTTACAAAATCTTCTTTGTTAATCAGATCCCATAGTTTCTCAGCACCATTTTTGGCCAAACTATGCTCAATTCTTACGCTACCACTACATCTTGCAACTTCTTCAGCCGTGTAGTCTCTTTTAACATTTTTCCATCTAGGGTTAGTATCCCAATCTTTTTGAATTTCATTTGCAGATCTGATTTTATTCATTGTTACCTCTTGAACATCGATATATTATAATTTAGCGTAGATGATACTATTAAGTAGTGTAATTAACAAATATAAATAATGAATTCTAATAAAAAAATCATAGTTGGTATGTCAGGGGGTGTTGATTCATCAATATCAGCTGTCCTACTCAAAGAATCCGGTTATGATATATCCGGTATATTTATGAAAAACTGGGAAGAAGATGATTCAAGCGACACATGTAATTCAAAAAAAGACTATGAAGATGCTCTCCGAGTATCTAAAAAGTTGGGTATCAAACTATCTACAGTAAATTTTTCAGATAAATACTGGGATCTAGTCTTTAAAAGATTTATTGATGAATTAAATCTTGGTCTTACTCCCAACCCAGATATCTATTGTAATCAAGAAATTAAGTTTAATTACTTCATGAAGTATGCATTATCACTCGGGTGCGATAAAGTTGCGACAGGTCATTATGCTATGTTGAAAGAAAAGAATGATGGTTTCACGTTAAATATCCCCAAGGATAAATCTAAAGACCAAACATATTTTCTCTATATGCTTACTCAAAATATTATGAAAGATTTAATTTTTCCATTAGAAAACATTGACAAGGATCAAGTCAAGGATATTGCCAAGGACTTTGACTTATCTATTTATCAAAAAAAAGAAAGTATGGGTATATGCTTTATAGGAAAAAAGGATTTTTCTAGTTTTATCAAAAAATATATAAAAAATAATCATGGGAATATATGTGATCAAGATGGTTATATACTAGGTGAACATAATGGTCTTTTTAACTATACGATTGGTCAACGTAAAGGTATTAAGATTGGAGGTCATAAAAATTATAGTGAAAAACCCTGGTTTGTTTTAAAAAAAGATATGAATAATAATAAATTAATTGTAAGTCAAGATGAATGCGCGTTAGTTTCCTCTGGAAAAGTAGGTTTAGAAAGTATTAATTGGATTCAAGGTCAGCCAATTATAAATAAAAATCTTAAGGCGAGATTTAGACATGGGGGTAAATTAATATCTATTACTATTATCCAGGATAATGATAAATATTATATGGATATGCTCGAGGGAGAAAGAGCCGTAACACCAGGACAATCAGCTGTTTTATATAATGAAGACGAATGTATTGGTGGAGGTATAATTAGCTACGTATGTTAATAAAAAATATAGATGAACAGACTATTGCGTTGGCTGGATTATACCAATGTTGTCATGCTGTATCAGAAATAGCATGGAGTGGTAAATATAATCAAGAAGACTTTATTCCTCTGATTAATAGCATTTTAAAGCTCGACTCATCTAGCGCGAAAGATATTTATATTAACATTAATCAAATAAAGCCAGGTTTTGGGTACTTAAGAAAACAAATTATTGGTGATATCTTTACAAGAAGTAGCGAAACAAGAAGATATATAGTCTCGTTAAAAATATTAGCTAATACTCTTATGGAGAAACCAGAAACAATAAGTTTAATGCAAAAATTATTAAAAGAGTTAAATGGAAATATTGAGGGACTTACCGTCGATGAAAAAACAGAACAGTTATCAAAAATATATCAACAGACATTAAGCAAGTTTGAACCAAGAATAATTGTAAATGGTGAAAATATTCATCTTACAGATCCTTTGCAAGCATCAAGAATAAGAACTGCTTTGTTTGCTGGAGTAAGAGCGACACTATTATGGCAACAACTTGGAGGATCTAGTTGGAAACTATTTCTATTTAAGCCCTCATTTGCAAGAATGATAGATAGTCACATGAACTCTATGAAGAACTAGCAATATTCTTTAATACATAATTAAGAATTCCATCATTCATGAAATAATTCCATTCCATAGCGGTATCTATTCTGATTTTGACAGTAAAGATGAATGGTATACTATCTTTAGTTGATGTAACTTTTACAGACTTGTCGCTAATATTTATTTTATCAATAGTGAACTGTGAGTTTTTATCTAAATCTAAGGATTCAAAAGTTTGACCGTCCAAATATTCTAAAGGTAAAACTCCCATGCCTACGAGATTCGAGCGGTGGATACGTTCAAAACTTTCAGCTATTACTGCTCTTACTCCCAGTAGCTTTGTCCCTTTAGCAGCCCAGTCTCTTGAAGAACCACAACCATAATTTTTACCAGCAAAAATAATAAGGCTATCATTTGAATTTCTATATTTCTCAGCAGCATCAAATATTGACATCTCTTCATTTGATGGCATATGTATAGTAAACCCACCTGTAGTCTCAGGCACAAGTTTATTAGCTATTCTAATATTAGCAAAAGTTCCTCTCTGCATAATCTTGTAATTACCTCTCCTTGAGCCATATGAATTAAAATCTGCAACTTGAGTTCCATTGCTTACCAAAAACTTTCCAGCAGGAGTTGTATCTTTAAAAGAACCAGCTGGAGAAATATGATCAGTTGTAACACTATCTCCGAGGATTAATAATGGGTAAGCTTTTTTTATTGAATCTAGTTTATGCAGTTCATCATTAATATTTTCAAAAAAAGGAGAAGGCTGTATGTAAGTAGAGTCGTCTTGCCAATCAAAATATTCTGAATCTGCAGTACTTATATCTTTCCAGTTTGAGTCTCCATCAAATAGATCTGAATATGAGTCAGTAAACATTTTTCTATCAATGTTATCTTTTACAATTGAAGCTATCTCTTCTGAAGAAGGCCAAATATCATCTAGATAGACATCTTTCCCGCTAGCGTCTTTTCCAAGGCTTTCAGTTGATATATCAAGACCAATTTGTCCTACTAGAGAATAAGCGATTACTAGCATTGGTGACGCTAAAAAATTCATTTTGATTTCAGGATGGATACGTCCTTCAAAGTTTCTATTTCCAGAAAGTATTGAGCTTACGATAAGATCTTTATCAGCAATCTCTTGGATATACTTGTCTTTTAGTGGGCCAGAATTACCAATACATGTTGTGCAACCATATCCAATTATATTAAAACCAAGTTTATCAAAATATTGACTTAGCTTTGCTTTTTCTAAATAATTTTTAACCACTCTTGAGCCGGGGGCTAGAGATGTTTTGACCCAGTCTTTAACTTTCAATCCCTTTTCTACTGCTTTTTTAGCTAATAAACCTGCTCCAATAATTACACTAGGGTTTGATGTATTAGTACAGCTTGTAATAGCGGCAATCATTATTGCTCCATCTACTATCCCGGAGTTTTCCTCAACCTTTGATTTTTTTTGTTTTTTAATTTCATCTGTTACGACTTTTTCAACATCTCTTAAATTCACTCTATCTTCTGGTCTCTTTGGTCCAGACAAACATGGTTGTACTGATGAAATGTCAAGGCTTAAATTATCACTATAAATAATCTCATCAGAAGTATCTCTAAACAAGCCAACTTTTTTTGAGTATTCTTCAATAATTTTAATATGAGCTTGATCTTTACCAGTTGTCTCCATATATCCCAATGTCATATCATCTATTGGAAAAAATCCACATGTTGCTCCATACTCCGGTGCCATATTAGCTATAGTGCAACGGTCTGCAATAGATAATTGATCTAATGCATCACCATAAAATTCTACAAACTTTCCAACAACATTAGCTTTTCTTAGTTGTTCAACTATAGTTAAAACTAAGTCAGTAGCAGTAGTAGATTTTGACAGCTTCCCTTTTAAGTTAAAACCAATAACTTCCGGCAACAACATAGGAATAGGTTGTCCTAACATAGCAGCTTCGGCTTCAATTCCTCCAACACCCCATCCAAGCACACCCAAACCGTTTACCATTGTGGTATGAGAGTCAGTTCCAACAACCGTATCTGGATACAGTAAACTGTCTTTATTAAAAATTACCTGAGAAATATATTCAATATTAATTTGATGAATAATGCCATTATTCGGCGGAACAATTCTAAGATTATGAAATGCACCTTGTCCCCATTTTAATAGCCTATATCTTTCAATATTTCTTTTATATTCCAGCTGCGTATTCAAATCTTTAGAATCATCAGTTCCATAGTGATCCACCATAACAGAATGGTCAATAACTAAATCAGTTTGGCACTGAGGATTAATTAAGTTTGGATCGCCATTTAATTTCTTAACGGCATCACGCATAGACGCTAAGTCAACTACTGCAGGCACACCTGTAAAGTCTTGCATGATTACCCTGCTAGGATAAAATGTAATTTCTGTTTGATCCTGAATACTGCCATTCCAAGACAAGAATTTGTTCACTACCTCTTCTGTATTTGACTTATTATTTCTTATATAATTTTCAAATAAGACTCTTAGCGAATATGGTAAGTGTTTGATATCTGCTTTATTAATATTATAAATATCATATTCTTCGTTTGACTGCTTAACTTTATCTTTAAAATCCATATTTTCTTATCTCTCAAAAAATTGTCAACATTCTATCATAAAATCTGATAAAAACTGCACTTTATTTATCAGGTACTAATTTTTTAATATGTTTGATAGAGATTCCATAGTGATTATCATCATTTGAGTCATCTATGACACCAATGACCCTTTTACCATTACTTATATCTGTCATGGCATCATTCAGAGTATCCTCTAAATCCTTGCTGTATTCTAATTTGTATAATCTAGGAATATCTTCCTCAGAAAAGTCTTTTATTAAAACAATAAATTGACTTTCTGATTTCTCGACATATAAAATGTCAAAACTTTTTGGTAAATCTGATATCACAGGGTATCCCAAACTATCAAATATTTTAATCTGCAAAAATATAAAAAATACTAGAATTGATATAGATAAATATATCATCTTTTTAAAATTTACATTTTTTAAAATGATATAAATCAATAGTCCATAAATTATTGTTAAAGATATAATAATTAGTAGAATATTCATTGCTCAGTACCCTTTTAACTCATAAGGAGTGAGGGTCTCATTCTTGGAGAAGATTGATTTAAAATTTCCCTCTGAGTCGAGACGGAATTTAGTGATTGTCAGCTCTGTATCTTTTGTCTTCATAACAGCATCATTTACAAAAACTAATTTTAAAGAAGGGTTAACCTTTTCAATGATTATTTTTACATCAACAGGACTCATACTCTTATGCTCATATAAATATAAGTTTACAGTATACTCTCCAGGTATAATTCCTCGCAGTGTGACTACTTCACGGTTTATAGGATAAATTACTTCTTTATTATCAATTATAACCGTATCGTTAATAACGCCTCTATCGTCTCTATCTAGGTGTAACCACCCAGCATCCTTTTTTAAGTAAGAAACAATTTCACCATTTGGGTCCTTTACCCAGAGGTCAACATCATCCTCAAGACTATCGTCCCAATCAACTGTAATTATATATTCAGCCTTCATATTAACATTACCAAGCTGAGTAATAGGATTTATAAACAGAATCGTGATGAAAAAAAGAAATGTAAAACCCAAGAGTATATTAAACAATAAATCTGTAAATGGATCGAATTTAGAGTAGCGTCGTTTCATTTTTTAGAACATCGCCTAATTCCTCATCAATGTAGGGGATTAGAGAATTACATGTGTGAAATATTTTATAAACTAGTGACTCTAAATATTTATATTGCATTGATAATAAGATAGAAGTCACCAAACCTGTCAGTGTTGTATACAAAGCAACCTTCATTCCACCGCTCATACTTTGTAATAATGCATTCATCAAAGTCAGGTCAAAGTTTTCAATCTCTGTGATAGCAGATAGCATTATGATGAAACCAATAACAGTACCAATCAATCCTAACTTTAACAATAGATCAGCAATGAACCATCCGGTTTCTAATTTAGTTGTTATATCGTTTTCAAAACTTTTTTTCGTCTCTTCTGTATTTTTATTGGAACTTTGCAAAGAAACAATTGATGAAATATATTTCATTATAATGATATTATCAACATTAGTAGATCTCTTGAAATAATTAATATTTTCCAATGCATTAGCTTTTGAATTAGATGATAAATTAGCTAACAATAATATAATATTTAAATGTCTATCCTTAAGATAATATAATTCAAAACCAACTTTGATTGTGGAGAAAAAGAAGATGCATAATATGACAGATGATATATAGCTGACATCGTTTATAAGCATAGATGACAAGAGATTATATTGCTCTGCTGATAACAGAATAATAATTAAACTCAAAAAAAATAAAAGCCATTTTATAAAAATTAAGTCAGTTATATGTTTATTTAACATAGTTAAGTTAGATTAATTTTTTTGGATCTAATAATTTCAATATCTGAGATCTTGATAAATCAGTTTTTTTCTCAGTAATATCGACTATAGATTGATTCGTCTTATAGGCCTCTTTTACTATCTTGGAAGCAAGATCATATCCAATTATTTCATTTAGCTTAGTTGCAATTATTGGGTTTCTTTCTAAATTCAATCTGATATTTTCATCATTAACTTTAAATGAATCAACCGTATCTGCTAGAGAGTAAACAGAGTTTATTAATAAGTTAAAAGATTCAATAATATTCTTAGCTATCAAAGGAAGCATTGTATTAAGCTGAAAACTTCCTGAGATACAAGCTATATTGATTGCATTATGATATCCAGATACTTGCGCCATTGCCATTAAGACTGCTTCAGGAATTACCGGGTTAATCTTTCCTGGCATTATACTGCTTCCGGGTTGCAATGGTTTTAATGTAATTTCTGACAGCCCAGAAATAGGGCCGCTATTCATCCATCGCAAATCATTTGAAATTTTTGTCAAACATGAAGATACTCGAAGTAAAGCTCCGCACATTGTTAATATATGATTCTGAGAACTAATCATTTCAGATTTATTAGGATTTGAAGTGAACTTTGCTCCTGTCTTACCGAGTATTTTATTTAATTCTTTTGTTACTGATTGGCCAAAGTTTTTTGGAGCATTGAGTCCTGTCCCAATAGCGGTTCCCCCAATCGGTAGGTATTGTAATTCTTCTGCGCTTTGTAATAATGGTTGATTGCAATGCACCACCTGCTCTCTCCATGCTTCTATCTCATAACCAAATGATAAAGGCACTGCATCCATGAGGTGAGTTCTACCCGATTTAATTACATCTTTGACTTCAAATTCTTTATCTATTAATTTCATTGTAAAGTAATCTAGCGCATCATTTAGCTCTAAAGCTAAAAGTACTGAACAAATATTTATTGTTGTAGGAATAATATCATTGGAACTCTGAGATTTATTAATATCATCATTAGGATGAATATTTTTCTTAAGCTTCTTAGATACAATTGTAGATAAGACTTCATTCATATTCATATTAGTACTTGTGCCAGATCCGGTTTGGTATATATCTATAGGAAATTGATCGTAGTATTTCTCAATATTTTTATGTATATCTAGCGCGCAACTACTTATTGCATTAGCTATGCTCGCTGGCATCAATTTTGACTTATGGTTTGCCTTTGCGCAGGCAGCTTTTAATGCAGCCAACGATTCAATAAATTCTGGAGGGAAAACATCTCTACTAATTTTAAAGTTGTCTATAGCTCTTTGAGTTTGGGCGCCATATAGAGCAGATCTTGGGACTTTGACCTTTCCAAGAGAATCTTCTTCAGTTCGACAAGTAATTTTTTTCATATGATTTCTAAGTTTATTATTATTATGATATAATATCATCTTTGAGATGAATGTTGTTATGAAAAAAGATGATTTACTCTCAATCTCTCCTCTAGATGGAAGATATTCAGATGTATGCAAAGACATAGGTGATGTCTTTTCAGAATACAGTTTAATTAAACATAGGGTATATGTAGAGATTAAATGGTTCATATTTTTGTCAAAAATTGACAAAATTAAAGGACTTCCTAAATTAAAACCTAAAGATGAAAAGTTTTTACTAGATATTTATAACGACTTTAGTCTTAGTGATGCTAGATCCGTTAAGAAACTTGAAAGCACAACCAAACATGATGTAAAAGCGATTGAATATTTCTTAAAACTAAAATTTGATACAAATAAAAATTTAAAGAGGTATAAAGAATATATTCATATATGCTGTACTTCCGAAGATATAAATAACTTATCCTATGCCTTAATGTTAAAGACTGGTAAGACACTACTTAGTGCAAAAATCAACGGTCTAAGTAAGTTAATAAAAAGCAATATAAGAAAATATTCAAATAACATAATGTTGTCACATACTCATGGTCAGCCAGCTACACCTACGTCAATGGGAAAAGAATTTCTAAATTTTTATTCAAGGATAAATATTTTACAAAAACACTTAAAAGAACTTGAGATTATGGGAAAATTTAATGGAGCTACTGGAAACTACTCTGCGCATAGTATTACATTTCCAAATATCGATTGGCTGGCTACTAATAAAAGGTTTATTAATAGTATAGGTATAAAAGAGAATAAATATACAACACAGATTGAACCACATGATTATATTTCTGAAATATCCAATAAGATAGCTCATGTAAACTCAATTCTCATTGGTTTTTCTCAAGATATGTGGTCATATATTTCTAAGAACTATTTCATACAAAAAAATATTGCTGGAGAAATTGGATCTTCAACTATGCCCCATAAAATTAATCCTATAAATTTTGAAAATGCTGAAGGAAATTTAGGCATAGCTAATAGTATTTTTAGATTCTTGTCAGAAAAGTTAACTATATCAAGATTGCAAAGAGATTTATCAGACTCAACAGTACTCAGAAATCTTGGCATTTCTTTTGGTTATTCTTATCTTGCATATGAAAATTTAATGGCAGGACTGAATAAATTATCTATTAATAAGTATAAGATTGATGAAGATATTATTAATGCGTGGGAAATATTAGCAGAACCTATTCAAATGGTTGCTAGAAAACATAATATTTCTAATTCATATGAATTATTAAAAAAAAATACTCGAGGAAAGGCAGTAACCAAAGATGTAATCCATAATCTAATTAAATCACTTAAAATACCCGATGTTGAAAAAAAACAACTTTTTGATCTCACGCCAAAAAAATATATTGGATATGCTGTAAAGCTATGTAATGAAAAATATTGATACTAATAATATCGTTGAGCTTGAGAATTTTATACAATCATCTGGACATGAGTATCAGGCCATAGGTAAAGAGATAAAGATATACTTGTTAGACGATAGTGAGATACATATAATTGTTGATAAAACTATTGAAATCTTCACACATAATATTGTAAACGCCAATCACAAGTATTCCTTAGAAAATATAATAGAAGCAAAAAATATACTTAATCGCTTCATTACTTCTTAGGCTTCATATGAGGAAATAGCAAAACATCTCTTATGGAGGCAGAATTAGTGAATAACATTATAAGTCTGTCTATTCCAATACCTGCGCCTGCTGTAGGTGGCATCCCATACTCAAGAGCAGTAACAAAATCATCATCATAGCTCATCTTTTCATCATCATTAGAGTTAACTTGAGCTTTAAAACGATTTGATTGCTCTATAGGATCATTAAGCTCAGAAAAACCATTAGCTATTTCTCTGCCAGCTATAAATAGCTCAAAACGTTCAACTAAACTTGAGTCATCATCAAAACTTCTAGATAAAGGTGATACTTCTGTTGGGTAATGCGTTACAAATGTTGGATCTATTAGTTGTTTTTCCACTGTTTTTTCAAATATATCAAGATGTGTTTTAACCAGACATCCTTTGTCTGTAACAGTTATACCATTTTCGGAGCAATATGCTTCAACATAGCCTTTGTCATCAAGTTTAGAAATATCAATATTTGCCGCATATTTTTCTATTGCATCATAAAACTTTATTTTCAAAAAAGGTGCTTTAAAATTTATTTCATAATCTTGGTATTTGAATTTAGAGCCTAAATTTAATGAACTAATAATGTTATCAAATAAATTCTCAATTAGTAACATCAGGTATACATGGTCCTGGTAAGCACAATAAAATTCTATCATTGTGAACTCAGGATTATGTTTAACAGAGAGTCCTTCATTTCGAAAACTTCTATTTATCTCAAATACCCTCTCATATCCACCAATGATACAACGTTTT
>Ga0257114_1000820_pt1 | contig 23572 bp, 21 predicted proteins | sample SI112_10mmetaG_FD_190149 | JGI IMG/M metagenome (GOLD analysis project Ga0257114, IMG submission 190149) | Marine microbial communities from Saanich Inlet, British Columbia, Canada - SI112_10m | ecosystem: Environmental > Aquatic > Marine > Inlet | place: Canada: British Columbia | collected...
TTCGCAAAAAGCCTCGGGAAATATAGGCATATTACCCTCATTTTTTACAAATATCAAATAAAAATATTTTGCTATATTGTCCATTTTTAAATGGGAAATGGTATTATTAAAAAATGACTGTCCTATATTAATAGGACACAAGGCTTTTTGATGATTTAGGGTTAAAAAGATAAAGTTAGATTTACTGTTAATTTCCTATTATTAAAGGTGGGAAATGGTATAACATCTACATTTAAAGGGAGAAGATAGTTAGTCCAATAAATTCATGGTAATATTTTCTTTAAAAAAGTCAATAAAATGATAAATTATGAAAATATTTTTAAAGATCTATTTTGATAATCGATAATTAATACTATCCCTTAAGGCCTTAAAGGAAGCCTCGACAATATTTTTGGAAACTCCAATTGTTGTCCATTCAAGGTTATTTTGATCTTTTGATCTAATTTCAACACGAGTTTTAGCCTTAGTACCATCAGAAGAATCTAAAATTGTGACCTTATAATCGCTAAGAAATATTGTTTCTAAGATTGGATATTTTTCTGACAAAACTAACCTTAAGGCCTTATCAAGAGCATTGACAGGACCTTTTCCTATTGCGGTGGATTTAGTGCTATTACCATCAATAATAATTTCTATCATTGCTTGGGAAATAACTTCACCATCATTAGAATCTTTTAATTCATCAAAAACTTTAAAAGATTTTAATTGAAAATAATTTGGTATGATATTTAAGGATTTTTTGACTAAAATTTCAAAGCTAGCATCGGCATTATCATAGGCATAGCCTTGGTTTTCTAGTAATTTTACTTCTTCCACTAAATTGGTAATTATTTGATTTTTATCATCAATATCAATGCCAATTTCCTTCATTTTAGAAATGACATTTGACCTGCCAGCTTGGTCAGAAATCATGATTCTTCTTTTGTTGCCAACCAAATCAGGATTGATATGTTCATAGGATTTGGAATTTTTATTAATGGCTGAAACATGTAAACCGCCCTTATGAGCAAAAGCAAATTTACCAATAAAAGGTGCAAAATTATCACGCGGTTTATTGAGTAAATCATCAAGGAAATAGGAAATTTTACAAAGATTTTTAAGATTTTCTTCAGAAATTCCAACATCAAAATCCATTTTAAGCATTAGACTTGGAATTAATGTGATTAAATTAGCATTGCCGCATCTTTCACCAAGGCCATTTAATGTTCCTTGAATTTGTCTTGCACCAGCTTTAACAGCAGAAAGAGAATTGGCAACTGCCAGGCCAGAATCATTATGGCAATGAATACCAAGATTAATATTTGGAATGGTTTTTTTGACTTCTAAAATAATGTCATAAATTTCATTAGGTAAAGTACCGCCATTTGTATCGCATAAAACTACCCATCTGGCTCCAGCATTAAAAGCAGATTCTAGGCATTTTAATGAAAATTTTGGATTTGATTTATAGCCATCAAAAAAATGTTCAGCATCAAAGATTGCCTCCTTATTATTGGCTTTAATATGGGCAATGGAATTTGAAATCATTTCAAAATTTTGCTCTTCTGTAATATTAAGAGCATATTTTAGGTGAAAATCCCAAGCTTTTCCAACAATACAGATAGCTGAAACATTGCTAGAAATTAGATTATTCAAAGCCTTGTCATTTTTAGGATCAATTGAATGACGACTTGTCATGCCAAAGGCGGTAAATTTGGAATTTGTTAATTTTGGTAAATTAGAGAAAAATTCAGTATCAGTTTGATTAGCACCAGGCCAGCCACCTTCAATATAATCAATGCCTAATTTATCTAATTCTATGGCAATCTTTCTTTTATCATTGGCAGTAAAATTTATGGTGCTTGTTTGTCCGCCATCTCTTAGGGTTGAATCATAAAGATAAATTCTCTCTTTCATATTTAAACCGATAAATAACCAATAATAGAAGCAATAATAGATATGACCCAGAAGAGTTTGACAACTTTTTGCTCATTCCATCCTTTTTTTTCAAAATGATGATGAAGAGGTGCCATTAAAAAAACTCTTTTTTTACGAATTTTATATGATCCAACCTGTATTATCACTGATAAAGCTTCAATAATAAATAATAAGGTAATAATTGCAAAAGCCAATTCTTTTTTAATGATAATGGCAATAATTCCCAATGTTCCGCCAATTGCTAAACTTCCAACATCACCCATGAAAATTTTGGCTGGATGATGATTAAAATATAAAAAGGCCGTAATTGCAGCAATTAAAGAAATACCGAATAAAATTATGGGATAAAATTGCTGAATCTCTTCTGCTGTTAGGGTGAAGATAATGGCAATTAAAGCAATCATATTAAAGATAATTGGTATTGAAACTAAACCATCAAGACCATCAGTAAGATTGGTGGCATTTGCAGCTCCAACTACCACAATTGCTGCAAAAAGGAAATATAATGTGCCAATATTAATTGATAAATCAGTAAATGGGATAGAAATAATTCCAGACCAAAATTGTGAATTTTCTAATCCTAAAATAAAGATTATTAATAAAATTAAGGTAAATTGAATAATCAATTTGACGCTACCCTTAAAACCCCAGCTATTATTTTTGGTAACTTTCAGATAATCATCGATAAATCCAATTAGGGAAAATGATCCTAAAATTAGTAAGCAAGATAAAAGATAGATATTAGTGAGATCGGCAAATAATAGATTGGTAATAATGATAGAGATTACTATAAAGAAGCCACCAAATGTTGGGGTTCTTTGTTTTGTTTTAATATGTGTTTCTAGTCCTGATGTTCTAATCGGTTGGAACAGAGAATGATTTTTACTAAAATTAATATATTTGGATATAGAAAGAGAGCAAAAAATTGCAGGAAAAATAAAAAATAAAAAATATTGTAAAATATAGTTATTTTCTATTAGATTATGGAACAATTTTTTGCTATTTTAGTGTTATTTAGAGATATTCTAAATGATTTTTAAATTAGGCTTTATTTGGTATCACTTCAATTCTTATTTTATTAGAGCTGCCAAATTTAACAAATTGTACAAAACCATCAATTAAGGCAAAGATTGTATGATCTTTCCCCATGCCAACATTTACACCTGGATGCCATTTTGTACCTCTTTGTCTTGCAATTATGTTGCCAGCAACAACTTGTTGACCGCCAAATTTTTTGATTCCCAGCCTTCTACCTGCCGAATCTCTTCCATTCTTTGAGCTACCGCCCGCCTTTTTCGTTGACATAGTTACCTAAATTTAATATCAGTTATTTTTAATTCAGTCTTAGTTTGACGATGACCATTCTTTCTTCTAGAATTTTGTCTTCTTCTTTTTTTGAATACTATAACTTTTTTATCTTTGTAATTTCTGATAATTTCACCTTCCACAGCGCTGCCTTCAATGAATGGGTTGCCAAATAAAACATCACCATCATCTTTTTGGATAAGTAAAATATTATCTAATTTTATTTTTTCACCCTCATTATAATCTAATTTTTCAATCTGGATAATATCATCTTTTGCAACCTTATATTGCTTACCCCCAGTTTTTAATATTGCGAACATAGTTTCAATTAATTTACTGCTTTTTAAAGAGTTTTTCAAATCCCTTTAATTTTAACGAAATAGCAATAATAATTTTAAAAAAACTCTTGTCAACTATAAAATTTATCAATATAAGAAATAAAACCCAAACAAAAACCATAATTTGTTCCATAATTCCCGTTATGGAGGAGTCAAAGCGATAAAATCGCTTTGGTTGGGATTAATTACAATAAACATAATAAGCAAATTCAACACTCCCAAAAATCAAAGTTTTGACCCTCCCATAAGCAGGGTTAAATAAATTTTCTACCACTTTATTGCGACAAATTATATAAATATTACTTGTATTTTTAGATTTTTTTGCTTAAATTTTTTCTGATATCAAATTCCATTTCATATATGGTAATTCGTTATAATCCTAATTTTATAAATATTTAATATGACCGAAACCGTAAATATAAATTTTATTGTAAAAGGCCAAACTGTAAAGCTTGATGTTCCAGTTGGAACCACAATTTTAGAAGCTGCACATAATAATGAAGTTGATTTGGAAGGTGCTTGTGAGGGTTCTCTTGCTTGTTCTACTTGTCATGTTGTAATTGATGATGCTTATTTTAATAAATTATCTGAACCATCTGAGGATGAGGAAGATATGTTAGATTTGGCATTTGGTTTAACCAAAACTTCTAGATTAGGTTGTCAAATTATTTTAACTAAGGAATTAGATGGTATCATTGTTGAAATTCCTGATGAAACTCGTAATATATCATAAAATGCCAAAAAAAGAACCTAAAATAAGGGGTAAATCAAAAGATGTTAAATCTAATATATCTAAACCCAAAGCAGATAAAGCAAAGCTTAAGTCAAAATCTGAATCTACGGAGAAAAAATGCATTTTTCAATGTATTTTGAAGAAAAATTGTAAATTAGTGATAGCGATTTCTGTTATTTTTCTTATTTTTGCCATTCTTTTTATCTATAAATCTATACAATTAAAATATGTTGCTAATAGTTTAAATGATTTAGAATTTGTTAATATTGAAGATTATAATTATCAGTTTACTTTGGCCCCTTCTATTAAAATTAACAATTTAAAAATTAATAATCTATCTAATCAATATCATATAGATTTGAACAATATTATTGTTGCTAGCAATCTATTTTCAAATGAATTTAATTTAAAATTTGAAGATGATATAAAAATAATTAATGAGGGTAATATTGCATCAAGTAAATTACATCCTGATAGTAAAATTTCTTTAAAAATGACACACAATAAAATTGCTATTATTAAATTTCAATCTCCTAATATTCAAACTATTGATTCTGATAATAACATTTTAGGTGAAATTAAGGATTTGGATTTTATGTATAATTCGACTATTATAGATGATAAAAATAAAACTGATGTAGCTTTTTCATCTTCTAATATTATGACTATTTTTCCTGGTGCAGTCACTGAATATGCTATTGGTTTAAAATATAATTCTATCTATGAAATTGATGAAAATGGTCAAGAGGGGGAATATCCATTAAGCGCAATAATAGAAGATTTAAAAATTTATAATGATAAGGCTGGATTTTATGCCAATGGTGAATATAAAATGAAGGATTTTAATTTTGATATTGAGCTGAAAAATAAGGAATATATATTCAATTCTTTGAGTCAATTAATGACTGGCAATTTAGATCAAATTCAGAATGAGAAAATTGGTCCAAATTTTGACTCATTATTTCAAAATAAGGATGAATTTATAACTCAAATAGAATTTTACAAAAAGGGTATTTTGAATTTTTTAACTGATATTGCTGCAAAAAATTCTGAAACTAGCATGAATAAGGATGTGTTTAAAATTATCAGTGATCAGGTGCAATTATTATATGTTAATGATGTAAGTGGTAGTGAAATTTTTGGCATGTTCCCAAAATATTTTGCTAATGATCCTAACCAAAAATAAATCCTTATTTTCTATCATTCATTCTATAAGGCAATTTTTATCTGATGCTGATATTTCTTCTGCACAGTTGGAATCATTTATGATAATTTCTTATTTTTGTAATTTATCTCGTGAAGAAATAATCTTACGATCTAGGGAAATTTATCTTGATCAGAAAGATATTGATAAAATTAATATCGCTCTTCAAAGAAGAATAAAAGGTGAGCCGATTTCTCATATCATTGGTAAGAGAGAATTTTATTCACTTGATTTCAAAGTAAATTCTGATGTTTTAGATCCTCGTCCAGATTCGGAGATTTTAATTGAAGAAATTATAAAATTAATTCCAAATTTTGATAATTCGATTGAAATATTAGAATTGGGTGTTGGTTCAGGATGTTTGATTCTTACTATTTTAAATAATATTTCTAATGCAACTGGAATTGCAATTGATATTAATCCTAAATCTATTGCAATTGCTAAGGAGAATGCTAAAAATCTTAAATTAGAAGATAGAATTAATTTTATTCATTCTGATTGGTTTAGTAATTTATCTTCTCAAAAATTTGACATTATTATTTCCAATCCACCCTATATTAAAAAAAATGATATTGCTAATTTGCAAAAGGAAGTAAAGGATTTTGAGCCAATAATTGCCCTTGATGGTGGTGATGATGGGTTGGATTGTTATAGAAAAATTGCTGATGATATTTCTAATTTTTTAAAAGATAATGCTTTTTTAATTTTAGAAATTGGACAAAATATGGAAGATGATATTATAGATATTTTTAAAGAAAATGGGCTAAAATTTATCAAATATGCCAAAGATCTTAATGCAATAATTCGATGTTTAATATTTACCAAACAATAGCAGAAATTAGGGAGAAAATTACAAAAATTAAATCGGAAAATAAGATAATTTCTGTTGTGCCAACTATGGGTGCTTTGCATCAAGGGCATTTATCTTTGATTGAAGAGGCTAAAAAACAATCTGATTTTATTATTGTGACTATTTTTGTGAATGAAAAGCAATTTAATAATAGAGATGATTTTAATAAATATCCTAGAAATTTGGAATCGGATATCGAAAAATTGCAAAAAATTGGTGTAAATGCAATATTTATCCCTTCCCATAGGGAAATTTACCCTGAAGATAATCTTATTTCTATTAATATTGAAAATGTTTCTCAAATTTTATGTGGTTCAGATAGGGCAGGTCATTTTGATGCTGTTGCTTTAATAATTATTAAATTATTTTCTATCATTAATCCTGATATTGCAATTTTTGGTTTAAAGGATTATCAGCAATTTTTTATTATAAAAATATTAGTTAGGGAATTGAATTTTAATGTCAAAATTATTGGAATTGAAACAATAAGAGACAAATCGGGTTTGGCATTATCTTCTCGTAATTTAAGATTAAATTTTGATGATAAAAAAATAGCAGAGAATATCTTTAAAATTTTACATGATATTAGAAATGAAATTTTGGAGGATAATAATATTAATATCTCAAATTTATTGCAAAATTCTATAGAAAAATTAATTATTATGGGTTTTTCAGAAGTGCCATATTTGGAAATTCGTGATGAGGATGATTTAAAATTATGCCATAAATTTGATCCTAATAAAAAATATCGTATTTTTATTTCAGCTATTATAAATAAAGTTAGATTAATTGATAATTTATCAATATAATTCTCGTCATAACTCCCCCTAAAAAAAGCAAGCCGCTTTTTTTTTGAGTCAAAGCAATCAAAGATTGCTTTGGTGGGGTTAGATGCAACAAATATAAATCTAAATGATAGATTGCTACTTTTGCGGGGATAGATATCAAAAATTATAAACTTAAATAGATGAATTTTGGTATAATGCAAAATGATTTAATAGAAAAAATTAGAATAGCTCCACAAAAATCTGGAATTTATCAGTTTTTTAAAGATGACCAGATTATTTATATTGGTAAGGCTAAGAATTTACGAAATCGTTTAAAGAATTATATTGATGTCAAAAATCTGACAACTCGAATTACCAAAATGACCATTAATGCCACAAAATTAGAATGGATTTTAACTAATAATGAGAGTGAGGCTTTACTTTTAGAATGTAATCTTATTAAAAAATATAAGCCAAAATATAATATTTTATTAAAAGATTCTAAATCATTTCCCTATATTACTATTCCTAAAAATAAGGATTTTCCTGAAATTATAAAATATCGTGGTTTTAAGGATAATAAATCACATTATTTTGGTCCTTTTGCTAATATTTATGCTCTTGATGCTGTAATTGAATCTTTGAAAAAAAGTTTTTTATTGCGTAGCTGTAAGGATAGTGAATTTAAATCTCGAAAAAGACCTTGTTTAGAATATGAAATAAAAAAATGCAGCGCACCATGTGTTGATTTAATTTCTAAAGAGGAATATCGCAAATCAATTTCTTTGGCAATGGATTTTTTAAAGGGTAGAGATAGTAATTTGCAGCAGGAATTATCTCAAAAAATGCAAAAATATAGTTCTGATTTAGAATTTGAGAAGGCGGCAAAAATTAGGGATCAAATTAAATCCTTAACAATTATACAGGCAAAACAAAATATTAGTATTAAGGAATTATCGCAAATGGATATGATTTTATTTTTACGAAAATCTAATATTGCTGCTATTAATATTTCATTCTATCGATTTGGTCATAATTATGGCAATAAAACATATTTTTTTGATATTAATGAGGATGATTTGGATTTGGATATTATATCAAATTTTATTAGACAATTTTATCAAAATAATGAGATTCCAGAAAATATTATCAGTAATTTAAATTTTTCTTTTGATGATGAAATTATTGGATTATTTAAGAGTTTGAAATTAAATTCCACCAAAAATAAAAATAATGATATTTCAGTTAAGATATTTCATCCTAAAAAAGGCCAAAAATTACAATTAATTATCGATGCTTTGCCTTTTTTGCAGCAGGAAATCGATGAAAAAATCGCTTCTAATAGTAAAATTAAGAATATCTTATTGCAATTAAAGGATCTTCTAAAAATTGACCATATTCCCAATAGAATTGAAATTTATGATAATAGCCATATTTCTGGCACTAATATTATTGGGGCTATGGTTTTTGCTTCAGAAAATGGTTTTATTAAAAATAATTATCGTAAATTTAATATTAAATTAGAAGAATTATCCAAAAAGGATGATACAAATTTTTTAAAGCAGGTTTTTAATAGAAGATTTAAAGATTTTGAGAATCAAAAAGCAGAAAATTTACCAAATTTAATTATTATTGATGGTGGTAGGGGGCAATTATCGGCGGTGGAAGAGGTTTTTAAAGAAAAAAATATTAAAATTCCCTTTTTATGTATGTCAAAAGGTGCTGGTAGAAATGCAGGTTTAGAAGATTTTCATATTATTCAAGATGGTCAATATCATCATTTTAATTTACCAAAAAATTCTATTATTTCCTATTATCTACAAAATTTGCGTGATGAAGCACATCGCTTTGCTATTGGCAGCCATATTGCTAAAAGAAAGAAATCTATGTTTAAATCTCAATTAGATGAAATTCCTAATATTGGCGCTGCTAGAAAAAAGATATTATTAAATCATTTTGGGGATCTTAATTCTATTAAAAATGCTTCATTAGAAGATTTAAAAAGGGTAAAAAATCTTGGTGACAAGATGGCACAAAAGATCTTTAATTTTTTTTATTAATAATAATTGCTATTAGGTTAAATCATTAATTTTTTGGCAGCCTCAATTGCTTCACTGGTGATTTTTTCTCCTGATAACATTCTGGCTATTTCATTTTGTGACCCTTCCTTATTTAATGATTCAATAATGGTTTTTGTTTCATTTTTGGTATCAATTTTATATATTTTTAAGTGACAATCAGATTTTGCAGCTACTTGTGCATGATGGGTAATAGCTATAATTTGAGAATTTTTTCCTAAATCACTCATTTTTTGACCAATCTTAGCAGCAACCATACCTCCAACCCCAGAGTCAATTTCATCAAATATAATAGTGGCTATGGATTTTACTTCCATTAGAGCTTTTTTTATTGCGAGCATAAAGCGTGATAATTCACCACCTGATGCAATTTGGTTAATTTCACCAAAATTAGAGTTTTTGTTAATTTTAGTTAAAAATTTAATCTTATCTATACCAAATTTATTATATTTTTCTGCAGTTAATTCTTCAAAATCTACTAAAAACTCAACTGAATTCATTTGTAAATCTGTTAATTCTTCTTCAATTTTTTTACTTAATTTTTTAGCGGAATCTTTTCTTTTTTCTTGGAGAATTTTTGACATTTCAAGAAATTTTTGAGATAATTTTTTTTCTTCTTTTTGTAAATTTCCTAAATCTTTTGTAATATTACTAATATTTTGAACTGAAATACTAATTTCTTCCAGATAATTTGGTAATTCATCAGACTTTTTATTTAATTTTCTTGATAATGCTCTGATTAAGAATAATCTTTCCTCAATTTCTTCTAAAGATTCATCATCTTGATTGATAATTTGGTTAATTTCATTAATATTTTCTTTAGCCAAATCACTTTTTATGATAGATTCCTCTAAATTCTGGTCTAATTCTTCTAGTAATTTTTTATCGCTAATAAAATTATCTAATATCGACATTTTACGAGATAATTTTTGTTGGGAAGAAAAAAGATAGCTATTAGCATTGGTAATTTCTAGAGATATGTCATTGATTAATTCTGATATTTTTCCCTTATTTTGTAATAGATTTTTTTTGTCAGATAGTTTTTCCTCTTCACCAATTGTAATATTTGCCTCTTCTAATTCTTTTATTATATGTTCTAAATATTCCTTCTCATTTTGATTTTTTTCCTGATTTTGGATAATTTCTTTTATTTCTTTCCTAATTTGAGATAATTTATTATGAATATTGGAGATTTCTAATAGAATTTGGTCATTCTTGCCATAATCATCAAGAATTGCTCGGTGATAATTGCTATTTAAAAGATCACTTTGATCATTTTGACCATGAATTTCAATAAGTAATTTACCAATTTGAGAAAGAAGATTAGTGCTAATGGGAATATCATTAGCAAAAGATTTACTGGAAGCATTTTCTTTGATGATTCTTTTTAATGTTAGGTTATTTGGATTATCACAATCAATTAGGTCATTTTCTATGAGAAAATCACGGCAATTTTTATTATTAGAAATATCGAAATTGGCAATTACTGAACCTTGCTTTTGATCTTTTTTTAATAATTTAATATTTGAGCGATAACCAATTGCCAATCCTAAAGCACCAAGAATTATGGATTTACCCGAACCAGTCTCGCCTGTTAATGCACAAAAACCTTGATCAAAATCAATATTGATTTTGTCAATTAAAACAATATTTTGAATAAATAATGATATTAGCAATTTCTGATATTTATATTAATAAAATTGCTTAATAATTTAACTCAATGATTGAATTTTGTCAATTGTCAACTATTTATAAATATGAACTTTGGTATTATGTTTTAGTTAATAGATGTTATTCTTCCTTTTGACATACGGTAATCGATCCAAAATTTAGATAATCTAATTAAATCATCTAAATTTCTACCTTTTACAATATAATCATCAATTTTATTATTTAATAAATTTATTATAAATTTATGATCATAATCTCCCGATAAAGCAATAATTGGTATTTTAGATGTCATTTTATTTTGTTTTATATTTTTATTTTCTATATTTCTTATTATATTCGTTGCTTCAATACCTCCAATATTATCCATATTTATATCTGTAATTATTAGATGATATTTTTCTAAATCTTGTGTGATAAGATTTATTATATCTTGACCGTCATTACAAGTTGTAACATTTGCACCATGGCTAGATAGTTTTTTTGCAGTTAATGTTAAATTCATTAATTGATCATCAGCAATAATTATGTTATAATTTGCTAAGATTTTATTATTTAGAACAATATCTTTTTGATGGATATCTTGGTTTGGTATATAATCATTCATAATCCATTTTGCTATATTTCGTGATAGAAATATTGGATCTTCGGGTTTGTTATAATAAGCATTACAACCTTCTTTTTTGGCTTTGGTAATAGTTTTTCGATCTTTCCTAGAGCTATAAGCAAAAATTGGAAGTTCATATTTAGAAATATATAATTTATTTCTAATATTAGATATTAACTCAATACCAGTCATTTTAGGCATTTCAATATCTGTTAAAATTAGGTCAAATTGTTTTCTTTCCTTCTCTTTATTTCTTATTAATTCTAAGGCTAATATCGTGTCTGTCATTATTTCGATATTAATATTTTGGCAATTATTTTTTATTTCATTTGATAGGACTTTAATATTGGTTTTGACATCATCAATTAATAAAATATTCTTTATTTTGTGATTTTGCACATTATCTGATTTTCCTAAATCATTTGATAAGGATGATTCTAATATTTTGATTTGCTTAAGGGCCCTTTTTTCTTCGGCCTTATCTAAAATTGGGAATAATAGGCTAAATTTAGTCCATTCTCCAAATTTGCTGTCACAAATTATTTCACCACCAAAATTATTCATCATTTTTTTGCAAAAATTCAAACCAACTCCGGTTCCCTCTTTCTTGCCTGATGTAAAATATGGTTCAAAAATTTTAGATATGATTTCTTCTTTAATTCCTGGTCCATTATCAATAATATTTATAACATTATATTTTATATTCTGCTTATCAGGATCAATATTGAATTTTTTAATTAAATTACTAGGAATAATTTGATCTTTATGACAAGATATTGTGACCTTTGATTCAGGAAAATTGCGGAGATAAAAAAGTGCATTTTTTACTATATTGAAAATGACATATTTAAAAGCAGTATTTTCAATATGAAAGATAAAATTATTTTTTCTATTAATATGATGATTTATAACAAAATTTCTATTTTCAATATCTTTGGCTGTGACTATTTTAGATCCTAAATCTAGTAATAATTTATTCTTTTCTTCATTATTTTTATAACCATATATTGTAATAGAATCAATAATAGCCATATATGATTTATGATATGAAAAATCTTCTTTACCCAATTTTTTTCCTGCTAATTCATGAAGATTCATATCAATAATATTACTTGCTAGATCGATAGTTTTATTGATTTGTTGTTTGAATAATTTTAATTCATTAAGTGATAAATTTTTGTTATTGGTGGGTAAATTATTGCTTGCTAATCGAATTGTATTTAAAGGATTCCTTATTTCATGCGCAATGGAAGTTGCTAGAGATTCTGCCATTAGGGAAATATTTTGCTGTTCTCTAATATTATTTTTTATTCTTAATAATATTAGAATAAAGGCAAAGAAAATAGTGATGATAGAGATTTCTGATAATTTATCTAAAATTAAATTCTTAATTTGATTATTAAGATAATTTTGACTATAGCCAGTAGAAATAAAATAATTATATTGATTTAGCGTTTTAAAATTAGAATATTTAATATCATCAATGATTTGATAATAACCCTCATTATTAATCGCTTGATTCTGATTGATATTAATTTTCCTAATTATTTGTCTATCATCATAATTGTTAATTATCATATTATGATCATTATCGGTAATTAGAAATTTTACATCTTTTGGCATATTTTTTTGCAATTCAGTAAGAAGCTTACTTATATCAATTGCTATTATTAAAGCACCAATATATTCGTTATTTTCATTGGTAATACCAGTTGCAACAGGAATAATCCATTTTTTACTATTACTGCCATAGGATGGGGTTGAATTATGTAAGTGCCATGGTTTTTGAGATAATTTTGGAATATATTTTCTGGCATTCATGTCAATTTTTTTATCTCTGACACCAATTTTATAAGTTACAGTTTGATAGCCATTAATATCCATCCATCCAACTCCTGGCCATGGCAGAATATAACCTGGCTTGTCATGATAATTTTCTAATATTTTATTAACTTTTTGATTGAAATTTTTACCAGGATGCAATTTTGCGATATCTTTCCCAATATAACTATTGATATTATTAATACGGAAAAAAATATCTGTTATATCTCTGTGAATATTTTTTGTGACTAAGTGTAAGTTTCTTTGGTTATTTTGTGTTATTTGTTGATAATCATAAAAGGAAAAAAATGATATTATGATAGATATAAAAATTAAAAGATATAATATTGGTTGCCAGTAATAATCGGTTATGAATTTGCGGATTAATACTAACATTTTAATATTATTTATTTTTTCTAATAGAGTCATGATGTGGTGATTGTGGTTTTATGAAACTTTTCAATTATTACTATAATATTAAGAAATTAAAAAATCATCAAAAATAATATTTGCAATATTACTTCACTCAAATTAGGCTTTGTGGTGCTTTTTTTAAGAAATTAATTCAAAATGGAGGAAAATATAAAAAAACATGTAATTGCAATTTTGGTAGATAATGAATTTGGAGCTTTGGCCCGAATTGTTGAGCTATTTTCTGGTAGGGGTTATAATATTGAATCATTAAATGTTGCACCAGTTACTGAGGATCGTAAATTATCAAGAATTACTATTACAAGCTATGGTAGTAAAAAAACAGTTGATCTAATTTGCAAATTATTAAACCGAATTATTCCTGTTCATAATGCAGTAGAATTAACTAAGGAAGATGGTTATGTTGAGAGGGAATTAGCTTTAGTAAAAATTATTGGCAATGAGGAAAAGAGATCCAAGGCAATTTCTATTCTTGATAAATATCGCACTAATTTAATTGATTTAACAGATGATGCTGCAATTTTTGAAATTATTGGCACTTCTGAAGCGATTGATGATATTATTGCTAAAATTTCCTATTTAGGAATTGATGGCGTATCGAGAACTGGTGTTGCCGCTGGTTTTAAAGGTAGTAAAAAATTATCCGAGATTAAATAATTTTATTAACTAGGGGGAGTCAAGATTTGCAAGCAAATCTTGGTGGGGGTGGATGTCACAAATAAAAATCTAAATGATTGAGATATTAAATTAATATCAACTCTCCCCAAAATCAAAGATTTTGACCCTTCTATAAGAAGGGTCAATAGTATCAAATAAAATCTATTCTGCTTTTTGATCTTCAGATTCATTATTATTGAAAAGATCTCCAACAATATTTCCAATAGATTCACCACTTTTTTCACTGGAATAGACATAGTTATTTTCTTGATCTTCTTCTATTTCTCTGATTGATAGTGATAATTTGCCAGTTTTTGGATCAAAAAGAGTGATTTTAGATTCAATTCTGTCGCCTTCCATGAAATTCTCAGTTTTTTGATTATTTTTCTTTTTACCAAGCTCCAATCTTTTGATTGTGCCTTTTAATCCAATATCGGTTTCAATTTCAATAAGGTCTTTTTTAACGGCAAGAACAATGCTTGAAATGATAGCACCTTCTTTAATTTCAGATAATTCCTGTTTGAAATTGTTATTTTCAAGCTGCTTAATACCAAGAGCAATTTTTTGCTTTTCTGGAGAGCTGCCTAAAACAACAACTTTAATTTTATCTCCTTCCTTATAATCTTTTAATTTTTCTTCAGGATTTTCACCATGTGCCAAATCAGACATATAGATTAAACCATCAACATCTCCTTCAAGACCAACAAAAAGACCAAAATTAGTGTAATTTCTAACTTCACCTTCAACTATGTCACCAACAACATGCTTATTGGCAAAATCTTCCCAAGGATTTTTAATACATTGCTTAATACCAAGAGAAATACGGTGGTTTTTAGAATTAATATCTAAAATCATAACATCAATTTCTTGATTTGGTGTTAGATCCTTATTTGGGTTATTGGAATTTTTAGTCCAGCTAATTTCAGAAATATGAACCAAACCTTCAATGCCATTTTCAATTTCAACAAATGCACCATAATTAGTAACATTAGTGACAGTACCTTTAGTAATTTTGCCAACAGGAAATCTTTCTTCTAGTGACTCCCAAGGATTTTGTTGTAATTGCTTCATGCCAAGAGAAATTCTTTTGTTTTTCTCATCGCATTTAATTACTTTTACTTTTACTTCTTGACCAATAGTTAAGAATTCTGATGGGTGACGAACCTTGTGCCAAGAGATGTCAGTTAAATGTAATAAACCATCAAAATCACCAAAATCTATGAATGCACCATAATCCGTGATATTTTTAACTACACCATCAAGAACGTCGTTAATTTGGATTTTGGATAAAACTTCCTCTCTAGCCTTTCTTCTCTTACCTTCGATGACTGATCTTCTGGAAACAACAATATTTCCTCTAATTTCATCAATTTTTAGAACTTTTAATTTGTGATTATTATTGATTAAAAATTCATCATCAGTTGGCATTATAACATCAACCTGACTTTTTGGTAAGAAAACAGTGATATATCCAACATCAACAGCATAACCACCTTTGACTCTGCCGATAATTTCACCTTCAAATTCAGCGTTATTTTCTAAACAGCTTGATAAATATTCCCAATTTTTTAATCTTTGACCTTTTTGGTAACTAACAATTAATTCACCCCTTCTATCTTCAATTTTTTCTAGATAAACATCAATTACATCTCCTTCTTCAAAGCTGTCTTTAAATTCACTTTTGGAAATATAGCCGACAGATTTGGCACCTACATCAACCACGATATTTTTATCAGTAATTTCAATAATTACCGCTTTTACAATGTTTCCTTCTTCTAATTTTTGACTGTCTTTTTTATAATCGTTAAAAAGTTCTGCGAAATTTTCTTCTATGATAAAGTTTTCTTGTATTTCTTGATTCATCATTATGATAATTTTAATATTTGTCCTTATGGGATAATTTAAATCCCCAAATATTGGTTATAATTATATTATCAATGCCCATGCATTTCCTATAAATTACAAAGGAATATATTTATAGGAAAAAGAATTATACTATATTATTTTTACTTATCAATAGTTTTGCTGAGGTTTTATGTGGTTAATCTATTTTTATGCCACTTGTTGCATCCACCCCAACCGAAATTCAAGATTTCGACTCCGCCTTAGGGGGAGTTATGATTAAGATCCATAGAAATCTATTTAAAATATTTCATAATATTTATAGCGGAATTTACACCATCTTCATGAAAGCCGTATTTAGTCCATGCGCCACAAAAATAGATATTTCTTTGACCTTGGATTTTTTCCAAATTTTGTGTAGCATTTACAGAATTTAAATCAAAAATTGGATGTTCATAATTATATTTGGCGATGATATTTTTGGCTGAAATATTTTTAATAGGATTTAGAGTAACAAAAATAGGTTTTTCAGTACCTAAATTTTGTAAATTATTCATCCAATAGGTTAGGGAAACTGCATTTTTTTTGGCAGAAGAAAGATAGACCCAGCTAGCCCAAGCTTTCTTATTTTGGGGCATTTGATTTTGATCCTTATGTAAAATAGCGATATTTTTACTATATTTAATTTGTGATAATATCTGCTTTTCTTCCAAAGTTTTATCCTTGATTATTTTATAAGTTTGATCGGCATGAGAGGCAAAAATTACCTTGTCAAATTCATATTGTTTTTTCTTCTCATCGGTCAGAATGATTTTATTATTTTTTTGTTCTGATTTTACAATTTCACAATTTAATTTAATTTTATCAGAAAATTCTGCAGTTAATTTTTTAACATATTCTTGCGAGCCATTTTTAACTGTATACCATTGTGGTTGCTTAAAAATCGTCAATAAACCATGATTATAAAAAAATTGTAAAAAGATTTTAGCGGGATAATTTTTAATCAATTCTAAGGGGCAGCTCCAAATTGCTCCAGCCATTGGGAAGAGGTAGTAATTTTTAAAATATTCCCCCAATTTTAGATCACTAACAAATTGATCTAGGGTTATTTCATTAGAAATGCGATCATTTTGTACCAATTTTGTAGCTGATTTATTGAATTTTACAATGTCAAATAGCATTTTTAAGAATTTTGGCTTAAAAATATTAGATTTTTGGGCGAACAACCCTGCTAAATCATTGCCAGAATATTCGAAATTTTGGTCAAAATCCTTAATACCAAATGACATATTGCTTTTTTCAATTTCAACTCCCAATTCTTCAAAAAGATTTTTTAAGTTGGGGTAGGTTCTGAAATTAAACACAATGAAACCAGTATCAATAGCAATTTTTTTACGATCAAAAGTAATATTTGCTGTATTGGAATGGCCACCTATATAGTCATTTTTTTCAAAAATTGTAATATCATATTTTTTATGTAAAAAATATGCAGATGCCAAGCCTGAGATTCCTGATCCGATAATTGCTATTTTCATTTTATCCTCTTTTTGGATCAGCATTATAAATGCCAATTAATTTTGTAGTTTTAGAAAAAAACCCCAATTCACTTAGTGCCAAAGCAACATTTTTATCTTCTGGGCTACCTTCAATTGAAATAAAGAATTTTGCTTGCTTGGAAATGCCACCTGGAATATAGCTTTCTAATTTAATCATATTGATATTATTAGTTGCAAAACCACCCAGAGATTTATATAAGGCACCAGGAATATTGCGGATAGTAAAAGAAAGTGTCGTGATAATTTTTTTCTTGGGATCAGGCTCGGCACATTGCCTTGAAATTACCATAAAAATAGTCATATTATCATTTTTACTATCTTGAATATTTTCTTGTAAAATTTCTAAATTATTAATTTTTGCGGCATATTTTGAACAAATTGCTCCTAATTTTTTATCATTTTTACTAGCAATAAATTTTGCCGCTTCTGCTGTATTATTGTAGCCAATCTGTTCAATATTTTTATCAATATTTTCGCTACATTGCATCAAAGCCTGGGGGTGAGAATAGATTTTTTCAATATCAGAAATTTTGGCATTCTTTACTGCAGCTAGATTATGCTCAATTTTTAAAAAATGTTCAGCAGTGATAAATAAATTGCTATTTTGTAAGAGATTATGAATTTCAGAAACTCTGCCAGCATAGGAATTTTCTAATGGTAAAATACCATAATCAACCTCTTCATTAGTAACGGCAGCAAAAACTTCTTTAAAGCTACGATAGCTGATTGATTCATAATTGGGATAAAATTCATTACAGGCTAAATGTGAATAGGCTCCGAATGATCCTTGGAAAGCGATTTTAGGCATTTTTGTTATTTTCTTTATCATCAGATTTTTTGCGTCTTAATAAATTTTGACGAAGTGCTGATTGTAATTTTTCTTTTTTAATTTGTTCCTTATTTTTTTCTGTCTGTTTTTTCTGCATTTTCTACCATAAATTGTCCCACAAAATATAATGAGCCACAAATTAAAATTCGAGATTTATTAATTTTTTTGAAAGGATTAAAACCTCTTGCTAAGCCAGCTCTTTCTGAATTTTCAACGCCATCAATGGTTTTAATATATTGAAAAGCTTCTTCAAAATTATCGACATCAATAGCCTTAATGCCAAGTTCTAAAGAGTTTTTGGCAATTTGTTTGGCGCTTTTGCTTTTTTCTTCATCCTTAATTTTCATGCCAATAACAAAATCAAGATTGCCAGATAGATATTTTAAAAAACGATAGATATTTTTATTGCCAAGCATGGCGCAAATAAGGTAGGTTGGGGGAGTTTTTTTTCCTTGTTTTAGCAATTTCATATTTTCCTTTACTAGCCAATTTGAAATTGCTTGAGCGGAATTTTCATTATGGCCTCCATCAAGATAAATATCAAAATTTCGGAGTAATTTATTGACTAATTTCCCAGAAGTAATTTGTTCTAAACGAGCTGGCCATTTAACCTTTTGCATAGCATTGATTAAATTGAGGTCCGAAATTTCAATTTCACCCTGCGCTAAAATTGTAGCAACTGCTGTGGTGGCATTTTCTAATTGATGATGTCCAATAAGGGCTGGTAATGGTAGTTCTAATTTATGATCATTAATATTCATATGGATCTTTTTATCCTCTTCCGATACTGTCCAATCATTGCCAATTGAATAAAATGGGCAATTTCTTTCTTCAGCGATATTTTCTAAAATTGTTAAAGCTTCTGGATCTTGCTTGCCTATAATTACTGGTACTTCTTCTTTAATTATACCTGCTTTTTCGCGGGTAATTTTAGCTAAGGAATTGCCTAAAAATTCTTGATGATCGTTGGAAATTGGGGTAATGATAGTGGCAATTGGATTTAATATAACATTAGTTGCATCGAGTCTACCACCCATACCAACTTCTAATAATAAAATATCAGCTTCAATTTTTGAGAAAGCTAAAAATGCTGCAACTGTTACACCTTCAAAAAAAGTTACTTCAATTTTTGGCTCAATCTCAGCGGCTTTTTTGCACTCTTCCATAATTTCGGTTAAATATTGATCCGAAATTTCTTTACCAGCAAGGGTAATTCTTTCGTTAAATTCAACTAAATTTGGCGAGATATATTTATGAATGCGATATCCAGCGTCGGTAAAAATTGCGTCAAGATAAGCAATATTAGATCCTTTGCCATTAGTACCAGCAACATGAATAGTAGGTGGAATAGAAATGTGAGGATTTCCTAATCTTTCGAGAAGTTGATAAACACGATCGAGACCAAATTTTATATTTCGATATCCTTTTATTTCTGGCCAGTGCGGAAATTTCATTTTTTGGCGTAAGTTTTTCTGTTAAAATGATAATTAAATTCTGCCCCGGTAATAAATGCCAGACCAACTAAGAAAAAAAACATTAAAGTTGCAATAATACCCGCTAAACTTCCATATAATAAATTAAATTGATTAAAATTTTGCAGATAAAGCATAAATAATTGTAAGATCAACCAAAATAAAATGACACAAATTATTGAACCTGGCAGGGTGTCTTTAATTTGCTGCTTGGAATTTGGTATAATATAATAAATAAAAGCAATAATTTTGATTGATATAAGGAATATTATTATTTTTTTTAAAAAAATCCAATTATTATTAATGTCAAAAAAATCGAAGATACTAAAAATACTAAAGGTCACAAAGGAAGTGGCAATTAAAATTATGATTAGGACAAAAACTATAAATTGAAAAATGCTTAATAATCTTCTCCAAACATAATGAGGAGGGTAAGAAATGCGATAAGCACGATTCAAAATAGTTCTAATGCCTTCAACTGCCGAAGATGCTGTCCAAATGATGCCAATAAAAGCAATTGTTAATACGCTTTGCGGTGGGCCAGAGGTAATTTCTTCAATTCTGGGCTTTACTGCTGATAAGAATTTTTCTGGCACTGAATTTATTAAAACCGAAATTAAATGAGTTCCAATATCCAAATTACCAATGATTGAAGCAATAGAAACCAGAAAAATTAAAAAAGGAAATAGGGATAGAATAAATAAAAAAGCTAAATATCCAGCATGTTCAATACCATCATGACGAATTGTATCACGAATGGAATATTGTAGGGAATAAAAGATATTTAAAAAGATATTTTTGATTTTTTGATATAGTTTTTCTATCACGAATTTATTTCAAATTGCAATCTTGGAAAGAATAAATAATAATGTTAGAATTATTTGAGTCAAATATTTATGTATAATTAATGAAGCAACAAAAGATAGACCCAAAATTATTAGAAATTTTAGCTTGTCCAATTTGTAAGGGAGATGTGATAGAAGAAGATAATCATATTATCTGTAAAAAATGCAATTTATCTTATCCGATAGAAAATAATATTCCTGTAATGTTAATTGAAAATGCAAAAAAATATCAGGAATAAATTTACCAGATTAAAAACTGCAAGAGGTAGAACCAACTCTTCTGCCAGATGGCTTTCACGACAATTGAATGATCCTTATGTTAAACAAGCTAAGGCGTTGAATTATCGTTCTCGTGCTACTTTTAAAATTATTGAAATTGATGAAAAATTTAAAATTTTCAAGAAAAATAAAATGATTATTGATCTTGGTGCTGCGCCTGGTGGCTGGAGCCAAATTGCGGCTAATAAAAATTATGGTAATATTTTAGCATTAGATTTATTGGAAATGGAAGATGTTGAAGGGGTAAAATTTATCCAACAAGATTTTACTGATTCTAACATTGTTCAAATTATTGAAAATATTTTGCAAAAGGATTTTAAAAATCGTAAAAAATGTGATATTATAATGAGTGACATGGCGCAAAATACTTGTGGCGATGTGGCAACTGATCATTTAAGGATAATTGCACTATTGGAAGAATGTTTAGATTTTGCAATAAAATTTTTGAAAGAGGGTGGAATATTTATTGGCAAAAGTTTTCAAGGAGGTTCAGATCAAGAATTACTAAATAGATTTAAGAAAAATTTTAGGATTGTTAAACATTTCAAGCCAAAATCTTCAAGGAAGGAATCGAAGGAAAACTATATAATTGCCCTTGATTTTAAGGCAGAATAGATTTTGTATAATTATAAATCTGACCCCTACGGGATTCGAACCCGTATTTCCACCGTGAAAGGGTGGCGTCCTAACCCTTAGACGAAGGGGCCAGAATTATTATCAAGTAAAATGTAATTTTATGATCTATTTTTTACAAATCAACTATTTAATTTTTGTTTTTGGGTTGTAAAATTACATTTTGAATTCATTATAGGATTCTTTGAAAATTAAATATTATATCAATTCTAATCTTTAATAATATGAAATTAACAGCAGATCTAACTTCATTTTTTTAACCCTAAATCATCAAAAAGCCTTATGATCTATTAACATAGGGCAGTCGTTTTTTGATAATTTATGATTAAAATATTTTACTTTTAAATTATATCTTTAAGTAAAATTTGCAAATTACTCAGAATTTTTTCAAAATTCTTGCGTCATTTGTGTTATATCTGCTATTAAAGATTGTATTTAGTATTATACCATTTACCATCTAAAAAACTATGTTAAGAGATTGAACAATCTAGCTTCATCTTTTAATCTGATATTAGCAAAAAGCTTTGGTTAATATGACAATATTAACGCGCGTTTTTTACAAATATCAGATAAAAATATCTTGCTATATTGTCCATTTTTAAATGGGAAATGGTATTATTTTAGTTTTTCAAAATATCCTATATATTTTTACTAAAATATGACAAATTATAAAACAAAAACTTTAATTTTAGGATCTGGCTCGGCTGGTCTGACTGCTGCAATTTATGCTGCTCGTGCTAATTTAAAGCCAATTTTAGTTAGTGGTACACAGCCTGGTGGGCAATTGACAATTACTACCGATGTTGAGAATTATCCTGGATTTGCTGATGTTATCCAAGGTCCGTGGTTGATGGAACAGATGGAGCGGCAAGCAAAAAATGTTGGAACTAAAATTATTTCTGACCATATTAAGGAAGTAAATTTTGATCAAAGACCCTTTATTTTAAAAGGTGAATCTGGTGATTCATATGAGGCAGAAAGTTTGATTATTGCAACTGGTGCTGCTGCTAAATGGCTTGGCCTTGAAACTGAGCAGAAATTTCAAGGATTTGGTGTTTCAGGTTGCGCTACTTGTGATGGTTTTTTCTTTAAAAATAAGGAGGTAATTGTTGTTGGTGGTGGTAATGTTGCTGTTGAAGAGGCGCTTTATTTGACAAATCATTGTAGCAAGGTTTATTTGGTTCATCGTCGTGACACTCTGCGTGCTGAGAAAATTTTACAGGATCGTCTTTTCGCAAATGATAAAATCGAAATTATCTGGGATCATAAATTGATTGAAATTTTGGGTGATGAAAATCCAAAAAATGTCACAGCTGCAATTTTGGAGAATACTAAAAATGCTGAGCAAAAAAAGATAAAAATTGATGGAATTTTTATTGCAATTGGTCATAAGCCGGCAACTGTAATTTTTGAAAATAGCGGTTTAAAATTGGATGATGAAGGATATATTATCACTAAAGCAGGAACTAGTATGACTAATATTGATGGTATTTATGCCTCTGGTGATGTGCAAGATAAAATTTACCGCCAAGCAGTAACAGCAGCTGGTTCGGGATGTATGGCTGCCCTTGATGTTGAAAGATTTTTAAGTGAGTAATGATTTAAAATCCCTTTAGGTGGTTTTGTATGTGTTATACCATTTCCCACCTTTAATAATAGGAAATTAACAGCAAATCTAACTTCATCTTTTTAACCCTAAATCATTAAAAAGCCTTGTGTCCTATTAATATAGGACAGTC
>Ga0257114_1000823_pt1 | contig 23536 bp, 20 predicted proteins | sample SI112_10mmetaG_FD_190149 | JGI IMG/M metagenome (GOLD analysis project Ga0257114, IMG submission 190149) | Marine microbial communities from Saanich Inlet, British Columbia, Canada - SI112_10m | ecosystem: Environmental > Aquatic > Marine > Inlet | place: Canada: British Columbia | collected...
CGGTGTGTGAACAAACAGTGCGGTGGTCACGTTCCGTGTAGTAGTGTCGCGCGAATGACGGCGTTTCATACGAGCGGTCGGCGTCGCGACGCGCGCGCGTCGCGGCGACGCGCGAGACGCGCGCGCGGGGACGGACGCGATCGCGCGATCGCGGCGCGCATGCGAGGCGCGAACGCGAACGCGAACGCGAACGCGAACGCGTCGAATCGAATCGGTGGCGCGATTGCGCGATTGGACTCGATTTGATTCGTCGTCGACATGTCGCGCGACGGAAGCGCGCCGACGCGAAACGAGACGTCGAGGGCGACGATGGCGTTCGCGGCGGCGATGCGCGCGGACGAGGCGAGCGACGAGGCGCGAGCGGCGGCGGGGAGGGCGCTGCGGGACGCGCTGGCGCGAGGCGCGGAGACGAACGGACGCGAGACGAGACGCGTGGTCGAGGGCGTGCGCGCGGGGCTGGCGCGGGGAGGGCGCGCGCGGACGGATGCGTTCGATGCGTTCGGGGCGGCGTGCTGCGCGGTGAGGGGAGAGACGTTCGGGGAAGAGGTGGCGGCGGAGGTGGCGACGCGCGCGAGCTCGAGCGACGCGGGCGACGACGCGAGTCACGTCGCGAAAGGGCTCGAGGCGTTGCGGTTTTACGTGCTACAGTGGGACGGGAGGAGTGCGGCGGTGACCGCGGCTGTGGTGGCGTCGATCGCGCCCGCGGTGAAGTTTGCGGCGAAATCGATCGACGCGGGGGAAACCGCGGCGCCTTCGGAAGCGGCGACGCAAGCGGCGCTGTTCCTCGCGACCGTGTGCGTAGTGTGCGGAGACGTGGACGAATTGCGCGAAGGTTGGCGAGCAAAGGCGCGCGGCGTCCTCGACGCAGCGCCGATTTCCGTCCAAACATTGCTCGGGCCGCGCGCGAGTCGCGCCTCGCGCGCGTCGGCGAACGAGGCGGCGAGGCGCGCGCTCCGCCGCATCGCGCAAGTCACGGCGCCCGTCGAAGCTTCGCCCGCCGCCGTCGCCGAGCCATCATTGCGAGAGTCGTCGCCGGCGCCGGCGCTGGCGATGAACGATCCCGTGACACCGTTGCCGCCTTCGCGAGACGCTTCGGCGTCGGCGTCGCCTTCGACGTCCGACGACTCGCGCAAAGCTCCCGCGGCGGACGCTTCGTTCGCGACACGGCGGCACTTCGACTGCACGATGTTGGCCGAACCACTTGACGCAAACGTGACCGTCGACGCGATGTTTTCGTACCAAATTGATGGCATGTGCGCGTATTCAGAGGCTTTCTGCGACACTCTCGTGGCGGCGGCGAAGTGGGTTCGCAAATGTAGAGCGACGTTACGGCGAAGCACACTGCTTAAGCTGAATTCGACAAGTAACAGAGCGATCGAGCACGCGCTCAGGGTAGTTTTAGACGCGAACGTGCTCGCGTTGACGAGCTTGACGCGGCTGGCGAAGATGGTCGGCGAGCGAAAGCTTTTGCTTGCGAATCGAGATAAGGCTTTCATCGCTTCAAAGAACGTTGAGGCTTGGGTTCACAGCGGTTTTGCGCTTCTCAGAAGCGCGGCGCGGCAAGATTTAGGCCTTAGTGCTTTCGCGGTCGTCGCACTCGCGACACATGAGCCGAGCAGTAGATATAAAAGCTTGGGTGCCAATCACGGCTTCCCTGGCGCAATTTCGGCGCGGATGGCGTTTCTTCGATGGTCGCGCGTCATGTACGCGCACAGAGCCGAGGCAAAAGCCGAACTTCTGGCGTTGGTGCATTACGAGCAAACGCTCATGACGAAAGCATTTCGTACGTTGAGCGAGTATGCACCGTATCATCGTCAACAAGCAAACGCGCTCGCATTGAAGTTTGGTTTGCGGTGGCGAGCTAACGCTCAGTTGAGTCGCGACCGCGAGCCGTTCGAACACACCTTTGGCATCACTACGCCGTTATCGCAGCGATCATCGACGGCGCGCTCTTTGTCTCAGCACCATGGCGCATCTTCAGTACCGTGGGCGCCGTCCGTCGGCGCGCTGGGTAGTTCGCGTGCAAAAACGCGCCGCACTCGAAGCGTCGTGAGTCGAAGTTCGTACAAGTCGATCGGTGACGAAGGTGAGATTTTGGACTTCGACGTCCCGCACATCGTCTTCAACGAATCGCAAACAATCATGTATGAGGCGTTCCAAGCGTGGATCGATCACACGTACGAACAGCTTCTCACCGGGCCGAGTTTGGTGGCGAAGGAGCACAGGCGCGCGGTATTGTTGCGCAAATCCTTTAAAGCCATGCGTCGATACGTAGTTCGAAGCGTCGGCGTGCGCGAAAAAGCCGTCGCGATCGAAGTCGCGGTCAATAAGCTGGACTTTTACGTATGCGGCGGAGCCGCCTTCCGCAAATGGGTCGCTGGCGTTAGATACATCAAGCGTCTGTACACCTTCGTCGACGGCGAAGTCGAGCGATGGCGAAACGAGCTTCGCGTGAATTGCTTCCGCGCCTGGCGCGAAGTAGCGGCTTCGGGCGCACGAACGACGCTCTGGGAAGAACAAACGTGGGCAGATATCACGCCGAAGCTCGAGCACAACCGTCGTCGCGTGTGGTTGCGGCGATGGGTCAACGCAACTCAAGCGTCGCTGGAAGAACGATTCGCTGAGGCGCGAACGTGGAGACGACGACGCTTGCTTCTTGCCTGGCGAACCGTCGCCGGCGAGCTCGTGGTGAAACGGATGGTGGCAGATACTATAGACAAACTCGCGCGATTAGAAACATAATGTAAAACAGAGATCTAGTTGTTGAACTTGCGCGGCTTGGTCGGGTACAGCGGCTCGCGAGGCGTGTTGATGCACCAAATCCCCCATACGAGCGTCGTGGCGATGGTCAACCACACGGCCAACGGCGCGATAACGTATCCCGCGGTGGGCACCACCTTGTAGTACTGGTACACCACGTTATACGCCGATCCGACGACGAAGAGCACGCCGACGGCGGCCACTCCGAGTTTCTTCTCGACGTTGTTGATGCTGTTCCACGTGTCGCCGATGGATAGATGCGCCACGAGCGCCAATATGGCCGGGTGCGTCACCACTCCGGTTTGCGCGAACACCAACATCGTCGATAACGCGCGCAAAAATCCCATAGATATCCAAACCAACGGGAACACGATCGCCGGCGGCGTCCACGACGGTCGCTTCTTCTGCTTCTTCGCCAACCGCTCGTTCGCAATCTTCGGTCTCGACGCGTTCAGCGGCGAAAACACCCGCGAGCGAAACGCCAGCATGAAAAACATCACCGCCACGATCGCTTTCGCCGCGCCGAGGTTCGTCGCGTGCAGGCTCGCCAACGCGTACTTTTGCGCCGCCGCGAGCGCGAGCGCGATCCCCCCAACCTCCGCGCACGTCGCCAGCGCGTACTTCACCAGCGCCAGCGCGTCCACGTCTCCAGTGCGCACGACCCACGAATCGATCCACGCCTGCGCGCGTCGCGCGCGATCGAGCGTCGCCGCGTCTTTGGGCGAGCGCGACATGAACGCCGTCCCCGGCCCTCCTCGAAAAGACACGCTCCCGACGCTCGCGCGCGCCGCGCCGGCGCCGGCGCCGCGTCGCGCGCGTCGCGCCTTCGTTCGCGTCGTCAGCGCCGCGGGCGCGCCGCGAAACGCGCCGCGCGCCGTCGCGAGGGCGTCCATCGGTCGTCGCGCGCTGAAGTGTGGATAACGACGCGCGCGCGCGCCGCACAGCTCGACGCGCGCGCGCGCGCTCGAACGCGCCGTCGGATCGACGAGACATCGCGCGCGCACATGTCGCGCGCGCTCGCGGACGCGCGCGCGCCTCGGAGCGCGCGCGCGAGCGTCGCGCGCGCGCGCGGCGGGAAACCTCGTCGCGGTCGCGCGACGCCGAACGCGTCGCCGCGCGCGGGCGCGCGCGCGGGCGCCGGAACCGCGCGCGCGGTCGCGATGGACGGCGTCGACGTCGTCAACGTCGATCTGGGCGATCGATCGTACCCGATCTACATCGGGACGGGGCTGCTGGACGACGGGGACGCGCTGCGCGCGCACGTCGCGGGGTCGACGGCGCTCGTGGTGACGAACGAAACCATCGCGGGGCTTGGATACCTCGATCGCACGGTGAAAGCGCTCACGGCGAAGGATTCGAAACTGCGCGTGGAGACGGTGGTGCTGCCGGACGGAGAGGAGCATAAGAATTTGGAGGTGCTGAACGCGGTGTACACGAGGGCGCTGGAGACGCGACTCGACCGCGGGACGACGTTCGTGGCGCTGGGGGGGGGCGTGATCGGTGATATGACGGGATACGCCGCGGCGTCGTATCAGCGCGGGGTGAAGTTCGTGCAAATACCGACGACGGTGATGGCGATGGTGGATAGCTCGGTGGGGGGGAAGACCGGGGTGAACCACGCGCTCGGGAAGAATATGATCGGGGCGTTTTATCAGCCAGAGTGCGTTTTGATCGATATCGATTCGTTGAAGACGCTTCCCGATCGAGAGTTCGCGAGCGGGATCGCAGAGGTGGTGAAATACGGTCTCATTCGCGATGGGCCGTTTTTCGAATGGCTCGAGGCGAACGTCGATAAGCTTCTCGCGCGCGACACGCAAGCCATCGCGTACGCCGTCGAGCGATCGTGCGTGAACAAGGCGGAAGTCGTCGCCGCGGATGAGAGGGAGGGCGGCGTTCGAGCGACGCTGAATCTTGGGCACACGTTCGGTCACGCGATAGAAACCGGTCTCGGCTACGGCGAGTGGTTGCACGGCGAAGCGGTGAGCGCCGGTATGTGTATGGCGGCGGATATGTCTCTTCGACTCGGTTGGATCGACGCCTCGCTCAAGGAGCGCACGATCGCCTTATTGAACAAGTGCAAAACCCCGATCGACGTCCCTGAAAAGATGACGGTTCAAATGTTCATGGACTTGATGGCGGTGGATAAGAAGGCTGCGAATGGGAAATTGCGCTTGATTTTGTTAAAGGGCGAGCTCGGCGAGTGCGTCTTCACTGGGGACTTCGACCAAAGCAAGCTCCAGGAAACCTTAGACGCGTACGTCAAGTAAACACTTTGAAATAAATAAAACGACTGTACCGATCATATGAAATTCTTTTACAATGATGTTAACCTCGTGCGAGCTAAACCTCGTGCGAGTCTTGTGGAGGCCGCGGCGCGAACGGAGGAGGCGGGCCTCGGCTTCCTGGCGGCGGGCCTCGGCCTGGTGGTCCTCGGCCTCTTCCTCGGCCGGGCGGCGGTCCTCGACCTGGATATCCTCTACCAGGCGGAGGGCCCCGTCCGCGTCCACCGCTCATGTTCGGCGCGAGTGCATTTGACATCGGTGGTGCGCTTGGTGGCGCCGAAAGTTGAGGCGGCGCGGCTGCCGGAGGCGCCCGTTGCCATTGCGGAACGATGGGCTTGTTCGTCGCTGGATTTCCCATCATGACGAACGGTGCATTTGTCGCGGCAGCTTCACTATCAGGAGTATCATTCGCCATCTCTTCCATGGACTGGCCGCCATGATCCGTCAAACTCATCGATCGCGGAATACCATTCGCCACGCCAGACTGGTGCGTTCCAAACGGTTCACCCGCGTGCGGCACTTGCGTAGGGAGGTCAGCCATGTGCGGCGGCGGATTACTCATCGAGGCGTATGGATTACCGAAGGTAGGCGCGTACTGTGACACACCGTTAGCTCGGGGCGACTCGACCGGGGAGGGGATCCCGGTCGGCCCCGCGCCCATCGGCGGCGCCATCATGACTGGCGGCGCCAACGCGTTGCCCGTGTTGTAATGCGTCGCGGCATCCGCGTGCTGCAACGGTGGGACATCTCGGCGTCGCGGTGAGTCGGGTTGGTTTGGGTGTGACAAAGGAGCCGCAGAGCGCGGTGGTGGACCCTTCCATTTGCCTTGTGTTCCCGAATTCTTTGCGCCGCCACCCAGAAGTACGCTCACGACGCGCATCAAAATAAGCGTCAACACGATGGGCGGCCCAAAAATCGTTGCGTTGACGCCGAAAGTGATCAAATCTTTGTTGGAAGCGAGAGCGGTACCCATGATGGAGTCTACCTTCACTGCAACCGACGTGAACGTCTCGTCACACAGCTCCATGAACGAAAGCAACTTGTTTCCGTGCTTGGTTTTCCACGCTTGATGAAGAATGCCTTCCATGACACGAGTCACGAAATTGATGATGAACATGACAAAGGGAGAGACAAACGTCCAAGCTCGACCAAAGCTCGATCTTATCATGTCGAATCCAGACGGATTACCCCGTGTATCGTAAAACTGAGACGACTTAGACTCTTGCTCGTGTGTAATTTTCGCGTCTTCCTCATTCCAGTCCAAATCCTGTATCAATCCTGTATCAATTATTTGCTCATCGATGGACGAGTCCGTGGCGGCGGTTTCGTCCATAGAACCTTCGGGAACTGATATTTCGTCATCCGCGACTTCTTTCGTTTCTTCGACGGTCACTGGCTCTTCGATTTGTGGCTGTTCGCCCAGCTCCTCAGTGACTTGTTCTTCGTCATTTGATGTATCGAAGACGCTCTCGTCTGTTGTCGTGTCCATGACGGGCGTATCATCGACCTTTGTATCGACTTCTACTTCGTCCGTGGTAGGATCTTCGACAACTGCTGTTGACTCGGCGTCTGACGACGTCTTCTGTTCGGTCGACTCGACGTTCATAGCCTTCTCGTGTTGAAGCGAATCTTCTTCACTCGGTGCGGCGGTGCTCGCGCTTTCTTCACACTTTGGACACGTCTCCGGTTCAGGGCACTCTATAGGTTTCGGACATTTCTTTTCTCGGAGCTGGCGTTCCTCGTCCAACGTCTCTTTGGTTGCTTCGGTCAACTCTGTCTGCTCACGTAAAAGTCTCTTGGTCTCGCCGTGCTGTCGATCGATTTCGTCGCATCGATCTTTTTGCTCGTCGAACTTGACTTCAGCGTCGAACGTGCGTTGACGAAGAGCATCGGCTTGTTTTTGCAGATTACTGCGAAGCTTTGCGCTCTGCGCCAAGCACGTATCCGTGCAATCACATTCGTTTTCAGTCGAAGCTTCTGTCGCCGCGAGTGCAAGTACTTTCTCGTTGTACTGAGTGAGCAAAGCGTCCAAATCAGCTTGCACTTTCTCATGTTGCTCCTTCATGGTGCGCAGTTTTGACTGACACTTGCCCAACTCATCGACAGCCTCTTTGCTCGATTCAACCTTCCCTTGAAGAGATTCTACCTGCCTCGTCGCCACCGCGAGTTCCTCCGACAACTTCTCGATTTCTTCCTGCGCCAAGAGCAACTCTTCGCTCTGTTTGTCGTAGGCCTCCTTTGTCGTAACGGATCGAACTAATTTGTCGTACTCGTCTCTTAAAAGGTCGTAATCTTCGCGCAGAGAGCTCTTGGTCTTTTCGGCTTCCGCGAGACTACGCGATATGTCAGCGGCAGACGCTACACCTGGAGGACACGCACTCGTATCGCGCAACGACTCGAGCTCTGCCGTGAGCTCATCGATGCGCGCCTGTGCGCTCATGTGCTCTTCCGAAACACCGCGAGCATCTCCGAGTTCACCCTCGAGCTCGGCCAACCTCAAAACAAGCGCTTGCTCGTCTTCGCCTCTTCGTGAAAAATCCTCTTCGAGCGCGTTAATCTTCTGTTTGAGTTCTTCGTTCTCGCTGACGATTTGCGCGTTACTCGCGATTTGTTTTTCAAGATCGACCATAACGCGCCGAGCATCAATCTCCGCCTCGTCGTGTGCGACCTTGCGTGCCATGAACTCTTCCAACTCGCGCTTCAAATCGTCACCATTTTTTTTCATCGCGCGCATCGCTTTGCTTGTCTTCAACAGCGTCGCTGAAACAGCCTCAACCGTCTCTCCCGCGGATGCGTCCACACTCACCGGAATCTTGTTCGCGGCCATCCACTCCCGAAGCGCGTGAAGCGACTCGTCCGCACTCAGTCCGACGGGCACATCAATCTTCTGCGCGGCTTTTTGCTTCGCACGCGGCGGTTCCGACATCACCGGCTCTGGCTCCATCACCGGCTCTGGCTCCATCACCGGCTCTGGCTCCATCTCTGGTTCGTCCTCAACCGCGGGCTCACGTTCCGGCTCCACATCCTCCAATTCAACCGCACGCTCCATCGCGCGCCCTAATTCACCGACCTCGGGCTCCGCCTCGACTCGCGTCTCGCGCCCCGCCGACGCCTCCCCCCCCCCGTCCTCGTCCTCTTCCTCCCATCCCTCCGGCTGATCCCACTGCGACACCTTATCGATCCCATCGTACCAATACGCCCGCTTCGTCGTCGCGTCGACGTGTTTCGTCCACCGCGCGCGCGCGTCGACGCCGTTTCCCATCGAATCCATCGACTTCAGATCGTCATCGCTCGCGAACGCCGGTCGCACCGTCGCGCACGCGCCGCAGACGACCGCGCACGCTGCGATGAGCGATGCGAATCGCGCGCGTCTCCCTCGGGCGCGATCGCGCGCGCGCGCCATCGTCGCGTCGTCGAGTGCGCGAACGACGGTCGTTACGTCGAGACTTTGATTCGCGCGCGCCGCACACCGCGACGCGCGCGCGCGCGATGTCGAGGACGCGCGAGACGACGCGCGGTCGCGCAAACGCGCGAGACGTCGCGACGACGCGCTCGCCCGTGCGCCGCGCGCGCGATGCGGTCGTCGACGCGATCGTTTCCCTCTCGCACGGCACCGGTCGACAAACCGCGCTGCAGTGGCTCTCCTTGGCGCTCATCGTCGCCAGCGCGCTGATGGTGTGGAAATCGCTGATGTTGTTCACGCAGAGCGAGTCGCCGGTCGTGGTCGTGCTGAGCGGGAGCATGGAGCCCGGACTGCGACGAGGCGACTTGCTGCTGCTGGATAACTCGCGCGGGCCGAGCGAGATCGGCGACGTCGTCGTCTTCAACATACGCGGACGCGACGTGCCGATCGTGCACAGAATACTACACGTGCACGCGAATTCGCCCGCTGACGTCGGTTCGCGGTTGATGCTGACGAAGGGAGATAATAATTTCGCCGACGACGGCGCGCTGTACGCGCCGGGACAGCGATGGTTGCGACAGGACGACGTCGTCGGACGCGCGGTGGTGTTCTTGCCGCACGTCGGGCGGCTGACGATATTGATGAACGATTACCCGTGGTTCAAGTACGGGTTAATCTCGATTTTAGGGTTTTTCGTCGTCACTGGGAAGGACTAGTCCGTAGCAGAAGAAGTCGCGTGGCGTTTCGTAGATTTGTTTGTAGCGTTGAGATTCACGTCACTCGCCCGCGCGCGCCGCGCGATCGCGCTCGAGTTCGGACTCGCGCGGTCGATTTCATCCATCGAACGCGCTCGCTCGCGCGTCTCCCGTCGCTCGACGCGCGGCGCTCGCGCGTCGGCACCGCGCACCAGTCGCCGGGGGAACTTTCGAAAGCGTCGACAGCTGACGGCTATTTCGCCACGCACGCGCGCGCTCGACGTCATGGGCGAGAATCTCTCGCCCGAAACCGTCAATAGCATCATGCGTCAACTGAAAGATTTGATGCAGAGCCCCGCGGAGGGGATCAGGGTGCGAGTGAACGAGGAGAACGTGACGGATGTCTTCGCCGAGCTCGACGGTCCCGCGGACACGCCGTTCGAAGGCGGGACGTTTAAGATGAAGCTCGCGCTGCCGGCGGATTACCCGAACAATCCGCCGAAGGGATTCTTTACGACAAAAATATTTCATCCGAACATTCGTCAGCCGAGCGGGGAGATTTGTGTGAACACGCTCAAGCGTGACTGGCAACCGACGCACGGACTGCGGCACATATTGATGGTGATTCGATGCTTGCTCATAGAACCGTTTCCGGAGAGCGCTCTGAACGAAGAGGCTGGAAAGCTTTTACTCGAGGATTACGAAGAGTATTTTAGGCGCGCGAAGATGTACACCAATATTCACGCCAAACCCGAAACGGGCAAGGCGGAGGACGCGGCGAGCGCGTCGGCGGCGAGCGGCGGGGAGAAGAAGTTGGACAAAAAGAAGGACAAGAAGAAGAGCTTGCGCCGTCTTTAGCAAAAGCGTATCGCGCGCGCGGTAGCAGATGAATGAACGTCGTTGTTGTGAGCGAAGCTTTGATTACAACGAATAAAAATTGCGTTCCGTCGCTCACCTTTCTTCTATCTGATGCATCGTTAAGTCATCCGTCGCGTTAGTTGAGCTTCGCATCCTGCGTGTCGCCGGTGAATCGCGCAGAAGACGAACCGTCGTTACCGTCGTTACCCCACGCCACGTAATCCTTCTTCGTCTTGAGCTTTTCCGTGAACGACCCCTCGATCTTCAAGCCGGCGTCGTCGCCGCCGATGACGATGTCGATGACTCCGTACTGCTTCGCCTCGAGCGGCGACATGTAGCGATCGCGATCGGTGTCTTCGTCTATCTTCTTAACGTCTTGTCCGGTGTGGAACGCCATGAGTCTGTTCAAGTTGGCCTTGTGGTGCATGATTTCCTTCGCTTGGATTTCGATGTCCACGGCGCTCCCTTGCGCCCCGCCGAGCGGCTGGTGAATCATGATGCGCGCGTTCGGCATCGACATGCGGCGACCCTTCTCCCCGCTCGCGAGCAAGAACGCCCCCATGGACGCCGCGAGTCCAAGGCACACCGTGCTCACGGGCGCTCGGCAAAACTGCATCGCGTCGTAAATCCCCATCCCCGCCGTCACGCTCCCTCCCGGAGAGTTGATGAAGAGTTTAATCTCCTTCGTCGGATCTTGCTGATCGAGCAGCAGCAACTGCGAGATCACCGCATCGGCGTTAAAATCATCGACCTGCGAGCCGAGGAACACGATTCGGTTCCTCAGCAAGCTATCGAACGGCGACCCGCTTTGGTCTCGCGGCACCACCGGCCCCGCGCGCGCGCCCGGCGCCCCGCTCGCGTTCACCGCGTCGTAAATCTCTCTCTGCGCCTCGTTCACGCCGTCGACGTACGCGATTTCGTTCGGGTTCTCGTAGAACGCCCCTCCCGCGCGCGCGACGCGCGTCGCGCGCCCGCGCCCGTCCGCGCGCCGCGCGCGCGATAAACCTAGCCTCGATCGCGTCGCCCGCGTCGTCGCGTCGCGTCGCGTCGCGCTTCCGCGCGGCGCCGTCGTCGTCGCGCGCGTCACGAGTCCCATCATGCGTTCGCTCGCGTCGTCGGTCGCGTCGCGCGCGTGTGCGGCGCGCGCGCGGTCGACGCGCCGCGCGCGCGGGCGCCCGCCTGGTCGGTCGGTATGCGCAAACAGTAAGGATGCGTTTTTCGACGCGTCCCGACGGCTTGACGGCCGCGCGGCGTCGGCACACCGCGATGCGAAGCGTCGCGCGCGCGTTGAAGTGCGCGCGCGCGACGCGAGGCGCGACGACCGCGACGATCGCGACGACCGCGCGCGCGCCGGTCGACGGACGACGACGCGGGACGACGAGACGCGCGGGACGCGTCGACGCGGGACGACGACGCGGGACGCGCGCGATGGCGGTGAGCGGACGCGCGCACGCGCCGGCGAACGCGGACCCGATGGCGGGCGTCGACGTCGCGGCGAACGGGACGGCGTGGCGAGACGCGGCGGTGGACATGGTGGTGTGGGCGGTGCGAGAGGAGGACGTCGGCGCGGAGACGGGGGCGCTGGAGTGCGACGCGCTGCGGGCGTTCGACGCGGCGTCGGGGGGGGCGGTGCGAGCGATGATCGAGGAGGGAGAGTTTAAGGGAAAGGTTGGGACGTCCGCGTTCTCGAGGGCGATCGCGGGGACGGCGAAACACGTCGGCGTGGTCGGCGTGGGGAAGAGGGAGGAGGCGACGACGAGCGCGATGTTGACGCTGGGATCCGCGGCGGCGGCGCAAGCGCAAAAGAGCAAGTGCAAGACGCTCGGGATTAAGGGTGCGGACGGATTCGAAAACGCGGTCGCGGCTGGGGCGTACTTGGGCGCGACGGAGGATCAGAGGTTTAAGTCCAAGCCGCAGGCGAAGACGCTCGAATCCGTGTCGTTGTTGGACGTCTCCGCGGATGTCTCCGAGGGTAAGGCGCGCGCGGTGGGCGTGCAGTTGACCAAAGATCTCGTCGCCGCACCGCCGAACGTGGTGACGCCGACCGCGATGGCGGAAGTCGCCAAGTCCATCGCCGCCGCGCATCCGGATTGCATGAGCGTGAAAATTTTGGAAAAGGCTGATTGCGAAAAGCTGGGCATGGGATCCTTCTTGGGCGTCTCCGAAGCCTCGGACGAACCGCCGAAGTTTATCCACCTCACGTACAAGGGTGCTGGGAGCGACTTGAAGAAAGTGGCTGTCGTCGGTAAGGGGCTGACGTTTGACTCCGGCGGCTACAACTTGAAGGCGGGCGCGGGGTCGATGATTGAGATGATGAAGTTTGACATGGGCGGTTCCGGAGCCACGCTCGGCGCCGCGAAAATCATCGCGCAGACGAAGCCAGCGGGCGTCGAATGTCACTTCATCATCGCGTCGTGCGAAAACATGATCGGTTCTCGCGGCTTGCGCCCTGGCGACATCTTAACCGCGTCCAACGGCAAGACCATCGAGGTGAACAACACCGACGCTGAAGGTCGTCTGACGCTCGCCGACGCCTTGGTGTACGCCGACAAGACGTGCGGTGCGACCGCCATCGTTGACTGCGCCACTCTCACCGGCGCCATCATCGTCGCGCTCGGCAACGACATCGCCGGTCTCTTTTCCCCGAAGGACGCCGCCGCCAAGCGCGTCGAAGACGCCGCCAAGGCGGCGGGAGAAGATCTCTGGCGTATGCCCATGCCCGATTCCATGTGGTCTATCATGAAATCTGAAATCGCCGACATGAAGAACACCGGCTCTCGCGGCGGCGGTTCCATCACCGCCGCGCTCTTCTTGAAGCAATTCGTCGACGAGAGCGTCGAGTGGAGCCACGTGGATTTGGCCGGACCGGTGTGGGACGACAAGAAGGGCGGTGCCACCGGTTACGGCGCAGCGCTTTTCGCCGCGTGGGTGTCGTCCTTTAAGAAGTAAGTGATGCCTTTAATTAAACTGTCCAACCATAAAAATTTAACGCGTCGCCGAATAATCTTTTCTGCATTAGTTCGCCGTCATGCGTCGCGCGACGTCGACCGCGAGCGCGCGGCTGCTGGTTCTGACGCTCTTCGCGATCGCGTCGAGCGTCGCCGTCGCCGCCGCGGCGTCGTACGAGACGCGCTCGACGCGCGCGCCGCGACGCGCGTCCAGCTCGTCCCAGTCCGCCGCGCCGCGTTTCCGCGCCTACACGTGGGGAATCGGCGGCGAGCGCGTCGGGCGACCGTCCAACCCCTCGAGCTTGCCTCCCGCGCGCGTTGAGTTGGACGAGAGCGCGGGAGACGTCGTCGCGATCGCGGCGAGCGGACACACCGCCGTGGTCGTCGAGCGCGGGTGGTTGTACACCGCGGGGCGAAACGCGTCGAGCGGTGGTGGCGGTCGGGGATCGCCCCCGATCGAGGATAGCGGACAGCTCGGTCGCGGTGGTAGTTCGGGGGCGATGGAGCGCGTGATCGGGGCGCTGAGCGATGAGGTGGTCACGAGCGTGGCGTGCGGACGATATCACACCGTGGTGTCGACGGAGAGCGGCGCGGTGTATTCGTTCGGGTTGAACGACGCGGGGCAGCTCGGGACGGCTGGGGTGATGGGTAAATTACCGACAAATGGGGTGACGTGTGATAGCGGTGGGAACTGCGATGGGCTCGAGCGAGCGAGCAAGGTTGAGGCGAAGGAGGGCTCGTCGTGCTTCGGCGGCTCGTCGTGTAGAATCGGGACGCCGCGTCGCGTGCGGTTTTCGAGCCACACGGTGGAGGTTAGGAGCGTTGCCGCAGGCAGGTACTCGAGCGCGGCGATAGCGAGCGATGGGACTGTGTACGTGTGGGGATTGAATTCTTGCGGCGATAGCGAAATAGGCCGCGACGAGTTACTCGCCGACGCGAGCGTCGCGGCGATTCCGCGAGTAGTCAACGGCATCACCGACGTGACGCAGGTAGATATCGGGTACACGAATATGATTTTTCTGACGAGCTCGGGACGAGTGGTGACGTGCGACACCGGATTTACCGGGTATGCGCAAGTGCAAGCGAACGCGGATGTGAGCTTGCGGCAGCACATCACGTTTGCGGACGCGCCATCGACGCAGCGTGCCTTCGACGTCGCCGCTGGACGCTGTCACTACGTCGTTGCCACGGAAGGTGGCGGCCTGTACACGTGGGGCTGTGACGGTGCCTGGCTAGGCCGCGACGGCGATCCACTCAAACCAGCTCAAGTCGGCGGCGACTTGGCGTCTCGCGCCGCCGTCTCAGTCGCCGCGGGCGAATACTTCACCCTCGTCGCCACCGTCGACGGCGAAGTGTATGGTATGGGTGCCGCCGGTAACGGTCAACTGGGCGTCCAAGCGTCGAACTCCGGGCACAACTCCCCCGTCCGCGTGAACGTCGGCGACGCCGTGGGCACCCTCGCCGTCGCCGCGGGATACCAACACTCGGTCGCCATCGTTCGGTCCTCCGACTAGCGGCGCTGTACATCACACTCCATTCATGATTTCTTTACGTTTCCTCGCGTTTTTACGCGTTTTCGCGCCCTTCGTCGCCCTTCGTCGTCGCCGTCGTTTCGGCGAACCACGACCGTTAATTAATTCCCGAGATACGCGCGCGCCATTCCGCGCCGCCCCGCGCGTGCGCGCCGCCTTCCCGCGCCCACGGGCGAAAACTGACGCACGCGGACGCGATGAAGTCTCCGCCGAAGCTCCCGACGCTGCAGCGCGCGTCGACGAGCGCCAAAGTCCCGACTCTGGTCGTCTCGAATTCAAACGCCAAGCCGTTCGCGTATTACCTCTCCGAGGCGCAGACGATGCTGAAAACCCACGGCAAAGTGCGCCTGTCGGGCGTCGGGAACGCGACGCAGCACGCGCTGGTCGTGAGCGAGGTGCTGAGCGCGCGAGGGATCGGAAGGGTGACCGCGGTGCGCACGGGGACGGTGGCCAAGGAGGAACTCGCGGACGAGCACGCGGCCAAGATCGAAGTCACGATCAACGGCGCGTGATCGCTCGCGCGGCACGCTGTACGCTAGCTAACTATTATGATGGTACAATACGATAAGATCCGGTGTATTCCGTCACGTCGACGCGCGCGGCGGAAACTCGCGAAGCGCGCGCCGCGGCGTCGGCGCCTTTGGATTCCCTCTGACGTAAAATTCCTGAAACAGCTCGATCGCCTCGCGCTCGAACAACCCACCGCGAGCGTCGTACGTCTTCCCCACGCCTCCCGCCCCCCCGCACGCGCCGCATCCGCGCGCGCGCGCGTCGAGCACGGTGCCCGCGCCGCCGAATTTGTCGTTCGCGCACCCGTACACCACCTCGCGCACGCCCAGCGCGCTCATCGCGCCCGCGCACATCACGCACGGCTCGCACGTCACGTACAGCGTGACGTCCTCGAATCGACACGCCGCGCGATCGCCGCCGTGCGTGTCGAGGAGCGCGTCGACGGCCTCGAACTCCGCGTGTCGCGTGCCGTTGCGCGTTCGATTCGTCGCGTTGCGCCCGACGGCGACGATCTCGCCGTCGCGCGCGAGCGCGCACCCGCACGGGACCTCCCACTCGTCCAGCGCGAGCCGCGCCTGCGCCAGGGCGACGCGCATGCGCGCGCGCTCGGCGTCGGTGAATTCGCGCGACGCGCGTCGCATCCGCGCGACGCGCGACGCGTTCGCGCGACGCGCGAAGTGGCGACGCATTCGCGCGACGCGCGAAGTGGCGACACCGCGACGCGCGCGAGCCGACGCGCGCGCGCGAGCCGCGACGCGCGCGCGAGGACGATGATGTATCACTACGTCGACCCGCAGGGGCGCGAGCAGGGGCCGTTCGCGTACGCGCACCTCGCGAAGTGGTTCAAGGCGGGGTACCTGCGACCAAACTTGGGATGTCGACGACAGGACGAGACGACGTACGCGCGCACGGTGACGCAGGCGCTGCTGGAGGACGGCGCGATGCACGGAGTGCCGGAACACATGCTCGGGGAGGTGGTGCGACCGACGACGGCGGCGCGGACGGGTGGGGGGGGGGCGACGACGGTGAACGTGCCGCCGCCGCCGGCGACGACGGCGACGACGAGCGTCGGAAGGTCGGAGGAAGACGTCGCGGAGTGCATGGAACGTCTGATGATGGTGTTGGATCACGTGCTGGCGATCGTCCTCGAGGGAGGGCTGCGCGCGGAGTTCGGGGAGGTGTGGATAGATATGTTGCACACGCCGCCGCCGTGGACGCTGGAGACGACGCTGCGCGAGCTCAAGGCGAATTGGGGGTCGTTGTTCTCCACGCAGCCGCGACGAATGCGAGAAATTGAGGTTTTGCTCGATGCGGCGATTCGACAGCGCAAGAATCAGCCCATCGCGGCCGGTGGGTTGGCAAGGGACGTTTCGAGCGCGGCGGTGGCGTTGTTAAACGCGTGCCCGAAGACGTTTCCGCCGGAAGTCATCGAACATCTCAGGGTGGCGTGGGAGGAGTGCGAGAAGATACGCGCGCACCTTCACGCGTGAGTCGCGACGCGCGTTCGATTCGTCGAGGACTAGATTGTGAAATACTCATTCGTTTCTAGAGAGTACTACATCGTCGCGAGCTGCCATCCTAGTCGCGCGCACCCTCGCTTGAGCGGAGACGCGATTCTATTTCTTCTAAAGCAAGCACCCCGCGTCGAGCGATGCATCGCCGTCGCTCTCGTCGCCGTCGCTGTGGTCGCTCCGCGCGCCGCCGAAGCTTGGACGTCGAGCGACGACGGTTTGTGAATACCGCAACGCTCGACGGTGATGCGCTGAAACGTCTCGCCCTCCTGCCTCGCGTCGCCGAGCTTTTGGAGAGCGTAAACGATATCGTACCCTTCGATGACCTGTCCGAACGCCACGTGACGATTATCGAGCTGCGGCTTCGCGTCGAGCGTGAGCATGAACTGCGAGCCGTTGCGACCCGGCTCGCCGCCGCCGTCGTTGTGCATCGTCAAAACCCCTGGACCGCCGTGCTTGAGATTGAAATTTTCATCATCAAAGTACGCGCCGTAAATGCTCTGCCCCCCGGGCAACGCGTCCGGCAACAAGTTTGCGAAATCGAAGAAATCCGGGTCCTCGGCGTTGTAAATCACCTCGTCCAGCTTCGTAAAGTCCCCGCCCACGATCCAATTCGACGGATACACCTTGAACATCGTCCCCGCGTAGCACCCATACTCGCACAATTGCGCGAAGTTCTTCGCCGTGATCGGGGCGACGTCTTCCTTGACCTCGAACACCACCCTCCCGAGGTAGTAGCCGCCCGCGCGCAGCTCGAAGAAGCACTGCGGATTGGCGTCGTTGATCGCGTACGGCGGCGCGTACGGCACGGGCACGATCTTCAGCGGTTCCGCGCGGCTCACTCGGGTCTCCCACTTCACCGCGTAGACGCCGCCGGGGGCGAGCGGGAGGATGGATGGGATGTCTTTCTTCTTGGCGTCGTCGGGGACGTCGTCGGGCGTCGACATGGCGCGGGCGACGCGACGCGCGCGATCGGAGCGTCGCGAGGAAGGCGCTCGACGCGCGGGGTGGGCGCGCGTGGATGAACGCGGTGTGAGGACGACGCGCGGGGCGGTGTGACGAGGAGTCGCAAAGATTACGTGGATAGCGCCGCCGGCGGACGGCGCCGAACGCGAAGGGCGCGAGAGGATCGTTGTTATTTCGATGCAAAGAATTCGTTCAATCAATCGTGCTAGTCGATACTAATCATCATCGTCGTCTTTGAAGCGCTCGCCTCGCGCTCAGCGCAAGTCCACGCTCGACGCGTTCGGGATGCAGTGGGTGTGTAAAATTTCCTTCGTGGATTTTTTCGCCGCCTTGGTCTCGAGCACGATTTGTATCGATTGATCGAGCTCGATTTTCAAGTACTCGTGCTTGCAGCCTTCGACGATTTTCACGAGTTCGCGCAAGTTTCTCACGGATTTACCGTTCACGCCGCACACGACGACGTTGACGATGTCTTCATAGCCAATGTTGATGTCCGAGTTGAGCACTTGACTCACGACGACGACTTGATCGTCTGGCTTCTCCTTGTGCCCGTGCATCATCTTCGACAGTAAACGCAGCGGAGCGTCGTAATCGTAATCTTTACCGTATTCCGATCGCAAGTACGGCACACACACCACGGTGAAGACGATGCCCGCGCAAATGTAATACGACGGAGGCTTGCCCTCGATGTGCACCGGAACGAGGCGGTCGTGCGGCGTCAACGAAATGTCGAAATTCATCATCTTGCCATCGCGTAGGACGGTGACCGCAGCACTATCGCCGACGTACTTGCGAGAGACTAAATAAGAAAAGTTAATGCGCTCGCCCGTTCTAAAAACCACGGTACCGTCGGAAGCGACGTCGACGCCGTCGAATTTCATCAACACATCGCCGCGTTTCAACACCTTGGCAGCCGGCGCGAGAGGCGATAGACGTCGAAGCAAGACGCCGTTGTGCGCGGGTTTCATCCCGAGACTCTTCCGAAGCGATGGGTTCTCCAAGCGCTGGAACTCGCACTGCAGCGCCGGGAAACCGTTGTACACGCCCGTCCTCTTGAAGTCGCTAATAAAATGGTCGACGACGGGCGTCGGTATGATGTAGCCGATTCCTTCGGTGTCCGAGTCCTTGAGCGATTGAAACGCCACACCCACGCACTGCCCTTCGCGCCCGAACGCCGGACCCCCGCTGTTACCAGAATTGATAGCCGCGTCGATTTGCACCCCCAAAAGCTCCGTCGCGCCGTGCGAATACGACGTCACCTCTATCCGACTAACCACCCCACTCGTGACGCTAATCGCGATCCCACCCACCGGATACCCAACCACAGTGACGCTGTCTTGCAAGCGAGGCAACACGCCGAACTTCACCGGCGCCACGCCCTCGAAAAACTCCTTCTCCTCCACCGTCAACAGCGCCAAGTCGCACTCCACGCCGATGGTCAACACCTTGGCCACGTACTTTTTATCGCTCCCGCGCTTCTTCAGCTTCACCTGCGTGTGATGTTCCACGCTGTGCGCGTTCGTCAGCACCATGTTCCCCTCTATGACGAACCCCGTGCTCGTGCTCGAGCTCTGTCGCTTTCGCTGCCACGGCAGGCTCCAGTTCGGCTCGGTGTGCGTCGCGAACACCTTCACCACCGCGTCCAGCGGGTACTGCGGCGCGTCCTCGTCGTCGCTCGCCCATCCATCGACGTCCCCAAAGTAATCCACCACGTCCTCCGACGACCGTCCGCTCGCCGGCGCCTCCGTCGCGTCCGTCTCGTCGTCCTCGTCCGCGTCTCGCGCGCCGCCTCGCCGCCCTCGCGTCGTCTCCTCCTTCACCGGCGTCTCCCCTCGCGCGCGCTTCGACGCGCGCGCCGGCGCCTTCGTCGCGCGCGTCTTTCCCGCGCGTCTCGTCGCGCGCGTCATCGCGCGTCGCGTCGTGCGTCGCGTCGCGCCGTCGATCGTCGCGCGCCGTCGAGACGCGTCACACGATGCACACACGGACCACACCACACCCGCGCCTCCCTTCCCGCGCGCCGCGCGTCGACCTCGCGCGTCGCACGACGCCGCGATGGCGCTCGCGACGGCGCCGCCCGCGGGCAACGTCGCCGACGCGCTCGCGTACGTCCGCGAGGTCCGCGATCGGTTCGCGCGACAGACGGGAAAGTATCGCGAGTTCCTCGCCGCGATGCGCGACTTTAAGACTGGGACGTGCGTCGCGACGTCGCGCGACGCGACGCGACGCGACGCGACCGACGCGACGCGACGCGCGAGCGACGGATGACTGACGACGACGACGACCGCGACGCAGGCTCACGCCCGAGGGCGTGATCGAGCGCGTGCGACGGTGCCTGCGAGGACACGACGATTTGCTCGACGGCTTTCGAGCGTTTCTGCCCGAGGTGCGGGACGCGCGAGACGAGACGGACGCGAGACGAGACGAGACGGAGACGACGCGAAAACGACGACGCGCGCGAGATGGACGCGAGACGACGATGGCGCGAGACGACGAAGGCGCGGTGACTGACGGTGACGCGCGACGCGCGGGTCGGGGCGCAGGGATACTCGATGGCGACGGCGACGGCGAGCGGGACGCGCGCGCGCGGACGACCGGCGACGTCGAGCGGGCGCGGAAGACCGAGAAAGGCGCCGAGCGCGCGGGAGGTGGCGATGAAGCGCGAATGCGAGGTGCGCGGGCGACGGCGACGCGCGCGCGACGCGCGCGCGGCGGCGAACGCGACGCCGATCGACGCGGGGAAAAGTCGGCTGGGGTCGGAGGGACTCTTTGACGAGTCACGACCCGTCGATCGTTTGAAACCACAGCCGTCCGACCGACCGACCTGATCCGACGGCGCGAACCGGCGGTTGGGGTCGCGCGGGCGACGCACGCGGGACGGCGACGGTTTCGTTCGGTTCGCGAACGCGCGGAAGACGATCGAGCGCGTGACTGACTGTGTGCGCGAACGCGCGCGTGATAAGGCGACGCAGGAAACGGATGAGAATCGAAGCGCGACGTTACTGAGCGGACAAGATTTGCTCAAGCGCATTCGCGCGCAGTACGCGTCGGACGACCGTCCGTATCAGGCGTTTTTACAGACGTTGATTAAGTTTAGGAACAAGCAGTTCAGCGCGGAAGAGGTGGTGCAGAAGTGTGCGATATTGTTTTATGATCATCCGCAGTTATTGGAGGGTGAAAATGGGTTGGCCACCTTTGTGCCGAAGACGTGCAAGCCGCCGACGCGGTCGTCGTGGTTCGAGTGGAGTCCGGCGGTGCATCATCGCTTCAGCAGCGAGAGCTTTCGATTGTTCGTGCGCACGTTGTTATTGTGTGAGTATAAAAGTCGCTTAACGCCGCCGGAGCCGAAGATGCGGCGTTGGCGTCTGACGGATGGCGACAGTAGCGAGTCGGATAGCGACGACTACACGTCGTCGGACGAGAGCCAAAGCGAGAGTTCGACGGTGATAGAAAAAGAGTCTGGCACGCTTCGACCGGATCAAATTCCCGATCGATGGGTGGGTAAAATACACGACCGAACGTTGAGCGCGTTCGAGCGCCTGACTTTAGAGCTCAAACCGAAAGACGAAGAGTATTGCTGGGCCGACACCAAGGCGGCGCGCGAAGCCAAGGAGAGCAAGGACGCGATCGAACTTCGGGGCAAGCGCGGTCGCGGCGAAGAGCGAGATTTCACGACGACGCCTCGAGATTCACCATCACCGCCGCCGTCGTTTAATAAACGGCGCGCGAGCGCTCGCATCGTGGCCAAGGTGAACCGAGGTATCGTGTACAACCGCTATCGCAGCTTGGCGTCCCCCGACGGTCTCTCGCGCGGTCGCATGCGCATGACGCGATCGATGAGCACGGTGGACGACACCTTGCCCGCCAAACCAGATCGCAAGTTCTTGATCAATCGTGACGAAGGCAAGATGTCCCCGCTGTGCGCCGAGCGCATCGGATTACACTCCCTGCCCGCCGTCGCGCTCGAGAAAATCATCGCGTGCTACAGCGCGCAAGAGGGCGTCGCCGAGCTCAATCAAATTCGCGAGTCTCTGATCAAATCGCTCATAAAAAATAATAGGTAACGAAGCACGCGCGCGCGCCGCCGCACGGCGCGCGATCGATGTAAAGGCTATCATACATGTGGCATTAAACTCGTCCGAGCGCGTCAAGACCTACCTCCGCGATCCGCCCTCGCGCGCGCGATCCCCGCGCGCGCGTCTCCCCTTCCCCGCGTCTCGCCGCGCGCGCGCGCCTCGGCGCGAAAACGCGTCTCTACCGATCCTTCGCGCCGTCGCGCGCTCAGTGCCCGCCCGGATTCACAAACTTGCTCGCCTTTTTGTCCGCCTCCGTGATTCCCATCGTCGCGTAGACCACCGCCACGCCGACGGCGCCGATGCCGGTGAAGAACGGCCACGCCTTGGGGATCTCGCGCGTGAGCGCCGACAGAAAGCTCGTGTTCGCGTGCGGCATCGGTGCGGCGCGCGGATTCGTGAGGCGTGCGCGAGGTCGAGGACGCGCGACGGTGTCTGCGGTCTTCACATCGCGACGCGACGCGAACGCGCGACGCCGACGCCATGGCGAGCGACGACGCGCGCGCGTACGATCACCTGGTGAAAATCCTCCTCGTCGGCGACTCCGGGGTCGGGAAGTCGTCGCTGCTCGCGCGATTCATCAGCGATTCGTTCGACGAGCAGAGCCCGACGGTGGGCGTGGACTTTAAACTGAAACACGTCGACGTCGACGGGACGAGGCTGAAGCTCACGGTGTGGGACACCGCGGGACAGGAACGGTTTCGAACGCTGACGAGCTCGTATTACAGAGGCGCGCACGGGGTCGTGTTCGTGTACGACGTGACGTCGAGGGAAAGCTTTGAGAACGCGCGCGAGACGTGGCGAAAGGAGGTGGAGATGTACGGAACGATCGCGAATTCGGTGAAGATTGTGATTGGAAATAAGATCGATAGGGAAGATGAACGAACGGTGGCGCGGGAGGAGGGCGTGGCGTTCGCGAAGGAGTATGGGTGCTTGTTTCTGGAGTGCAGCGCGAAGACCAAGGTGCGCGTGGCGGAGGCGTTCGACGAGTTGGTCAAGGGGATTTTGGACGCGCCGGGGTTGTTGGTGGACGAAGTCGACGATGGGGTGAAACTCGGCGCGTATGCCGATCGCGCGGGCGGTGGGTGCTGCTGAAGAACGCGAGCGGTACCGCGCCGTCGCGGGCGAAGAAGGAAATGAAACTCGCCGCGACGCATGTTGTAATCTAGAGATAGTATTGAAAGATCTTCAAAAAGCTACAGGCGCGCTCTCGGATCGGTCGAGACATGGTTCGTCGCCTCGACGTGTCGCGAGCGCATTTTTACGTGTACAAACATCGACTCGCATCTAGAGTGGCGCGGCGATGACTGCCTCATACTTCTTAACCGTCGTCATCAACGAGAGATCGAAGAACTTTTCGCCGATGCTCGCCGTCAAACCACCGATCAATCGAGGGTCAACCACGGCCTCGATCTTCAGCGTCGAGCCCGATGGGGCGTGGCCCTTGATGGATTCCGTAACCTTGGTGAGCTGCGCCGGGGTGAGCGCCTGCGCCGTCGTGATGACGCACTTCACCTCGTTACGGGAAGCCATGCATTGCTCTTCGAAGCGAAGCGAAATCTTGTGCAACTCCTTCAGCCGTCCGTACTCCGCCATCGTGGCGACGAAGTTGCTCGTGATCGGCGTAAACTTCGCGCCCGCGCAAAATTCCTTGACGCCCGCCAACTTCTTGCTCTTCGCCATCGACGGATCCATCAGAAACTGCTTAAACTTGAGATCTTTCTCGACCAAAGCCGTGAGCTACATCGATGAAATCACGCGCGCGTCGATCGTCGTCAGTCACTCGTCCTCGTCTCGCCGTCGTCGTTCCGTCCCCTCTCTCGCGCGCGCGTCGCTCGTCTCGCGCTTTCAAACTCACCTGCGCCACTTCACTCTCAACCGCGGCCAAAGACCCAGCCTTCGTCGCCGCGACGTACAACGCCGTGGCGTACCGTCCGCTCGTCCCGAATTGTTGCAAAGGCGCCTGCGTCGTTCCGCCCGCGTCCCAAAGTCAGTCCCCGC
>Ga0257114_1000826_pt1 | contig 23511 bp, 24 predicted proteins | sample SI112_10mmetaG_FD_190149 | JGI IMG/M metagenome (GOLD analysis project Ga0257114, IMG submission 190149) | Marine microbial communities from Saanich Inlet, British Columbia, Canada - SI112_10m | ecosystem: Environmental > Aquatic > Marine > Inlet | place: Canada: British Columbia | collected...
TGCAGTTCTCAAGCGTGAAAGATCTGTCATATATTCATCCAGAACTTCAATGGTGGCATCACCATTGAGCATAAATATGTCATGCCACATTTGCGGATCACTTGAGGCAATACGAGTAAAGTCTCTGAAGCCTCCTGCTGCATAACGAAAAATTTCTTCACTTTGCCCTTGCTGAGACAAGGTATCAACCAATGCATAAGCCAATAGATGGGGTAAGTGACTGGTAGCCGCAAGCACTTGATCATGATCCGCAACAGACATCTTGATCACTTCGGAACCCAAAGATTCCCATAGCATCTGAACCAGAGATACGGCTGACTGACTGGTATGATCAAGAGGCGTCAGGATTACTTTTTTACCCTTATAAAGATCTTTCAAAGAAGCAGAATAGCCGCTATTTTCAGAACCCGCGATAGGATGTCCAGGTACGAAGTTTTCAGGCACCTCGCCATACACTCTTGAAACACTCTCTATAATCGCGCCTTTGACACTGGCGGCATCGGTGACCACAGTAGTTTCAGCAATTGCCGACTTCAATTCTTGCAGTACCTTTTCTACCGTCAAACTTGGCACCGCAATGATGACCAGATCGGCATCGACACATGCCTGTGCCACGTCAGTGGCATAACCGGTAATTATTCCATCATCAAACGCCTGTTGGAGTATTTTTTCATTACGGCCAACAGCAACAATTTCTCTACACAGCTTTTGATTAGATTCCTTATTAGATTTTTTATTAGACAAGCCGCGCGCAATCGAACCACCAATCAAGCCAAGGCCAACAATGACTATTTTTAAATCAGCCAGTGATTTATTCATGAGGCTGCCGCCGGATAAGATCCCAGTACTCTAAATTCCAATGAGTGTCCGGAAAGCTCATCAAATGCCGCACGAATATCAGCATCCTCCACATGGCCATCAATATCCACAAAAAAGGAATATGACCAGGCTTCTTTCCTGGAAGGCCTGGATTCGAGCTTGATAAGATTTACCTTATGATTCTTAAATGGTTCCAGGGCATTAAATAAAGCACCTGGTTCATTACGTGTAGAAATAATCAGTGAAGACTTATCATTGCCTGAAGGAAGCTGCGTATTATTTTTACAAATAATCGCAAATCGAGTGGTATTGTCATGCACATCTTCAATATTTTCATGCAGCACCGAAAGACCATATATTTCAGCAGCAGTTTTACCAGCTATAGCAGCAATGCTCGAGTCGCCAGCAGCTTGCCTTGCAGCTTCCGCATTACTTAGTGCCGCCACCTTATCCAGTGCCGGAAAGTTTTTCACCAGCCAGTGTCGACATTGCCCCAGTGACTGCTGATGAGAAACGATACGCTTGATACCATCGATTGATGTTCCCGGTTTTACCAACAAACAATGCTGTATTCGTAGCATCACTTCGCCACAGATATACAGGGGGTACTCGCCAAAACAATCCAGAGTCTGGGTGATAGAGCCTTCGGTTGAATTTTCAACAGGAACCAGCCCAAACTGGCATTCGTCAGAATTCACACTAGCAAACACAGCAGGAATATCATCCTTTGGAATACTGGTCTGTTGAAGACCAAAATATTTCTGCAATGCCGCATGAGAGTAAGTCCCTTCCGGCCCGAGATAAGCGACCCGGGATGCGGAAGGAATGTTATTCATCACTTTCCTTGTTGCCTTCCTCGCTCTCTTTACTCTCTTTATCCTCTCTACTCTCTGCATCCTCTATTTCATCAGCACTTGCCTGTTGATCATCTGCAAGTCCGGCTTCTGCTACAGATTCTGTATTTTCCTGAGCAGCAGTGGCAGCTGGAGCGGTTTCAAGCAACTCCTGATCTTCATCTACTTCCTCAGGTTCTTCTACTCGTTCAACACCGACCAGGGATTCACCTTCCTTGAGCTTAATCAAACGCACACCCTGAGTTGCACGGCCTTGTGACGACACTTCATCGCAGCGCGTACGCACAAGAGTACCCTTATCACTAATCAGCATGATTTCATCGCCGGCGAACACCTGCACAGCACCGACCACAGCGCCGTTACGCTCACTGGTCTGGATACCGATGACACCCTTACCGCCCCTGCCTTTCGTCGGGAACTCGGTGACCACAGTACGTTTGCCATAACCATTTTTGCTGACCGCCAGGATTTGGCCTTCATCTTCAGGAATAATCATATCTACCATGTGGTGCTCACTTTCAAGGCGAATTCCGCGCACACCTTTTGCGGTTCGACCCATGGCTCTGACATCACTTTCCTTGAATCGCACAACCTTGCCAGAACTGGAATAAAGCATTACATCCTTAGTTCCATCTGTAACCGCAGTTTTTAACAGCACATCCCCTTCTTCCAGTTCAAGTGCTCTAAGCCCCACACTGCGCTGTCTGGCAAAACTTACCAGAGGCGTTTTCTTAACAGTACCGCTGGCCGTAGCCATAAAAATAAATTTACCCTCTTCATATTCACGAATAGGTAGCATGCTGGTGATGTTTTCACCCTCTTCAAGAGGCAGGATATTCACAATAGGTTTACCACGAGACGTCCTGCTTGCCAGAGGAATCTGAAATACTTTTAACCAGAACACTTTGCCAGAACTGGTAAAACAAAGCAGTGTGTCATGACTGCTGGCCACCAGAAGATGTTCGACAAAATCCTCGTCTTTGACTGATGCAGCCGCCTTGCCTGTACCACCACGCCGCTGAGCCTGATAGTCAGTAAGTGGCTGGCTCTTGGCATAACCACCACTGGAAATGGTGACAACCCTGTCTTCCTCTGTAATCAGGTCCTCAACAGTAAGGTCATGATTTGAGCTGGTGATTTCAGTACGCCTTTCATCACCATATTCTTTATTAACTTCTTCCAGCTCTTCACGGATAACTTCCATCAAACGTTCGGAATTACCCAGAATTTCCAGATAGCCGGCAATTTGTTTAATCAGTTCCTGATAATCGTTAATCAGCTTTTCATGCTCAAGCCCGGTTAAACGGTGCAGCCTTAACTCCAGAATTGCCTGTGCCTGTTCTGGCGATAACCAATACTCTCCTTCATGAAGACCTAGATTTTCCGCCAGACCATCGGGCCTGCAAGCATCCGGGCCGGCATCAGCCAACATTGCTTCTACACTGGACGACTGCCAGCTACGCGCCAGAAGTTTTTCCTTGGCTTCAGCAGAGCTGGGTGAGCTTTTGATCAATTCGATGACTTCATCAATATTGGCCAATGCAACCGCCAGGCCTTCCAGGATATGCCCTCGTTCTCGCGCTTTCCTGAGCAGGAATACCGTGCGACGAGTGACTACTTCACGGCGGTGACGAATGAAGGCTTCCAGCATCTCTTTCAGATTTAATGTTTTTGGCTCACCATCAACAAGGGCAACCATGTTGATGCCAAATACGGCCTGCATTTGTGTTTGAGAATACAAATTGTTCAATACCACGTCAGCAACTTCGCCCTTGCGCAATTCGATCACTATGCGCATACCATCCTTGTCAGACTCATCACGGAGCTCAGAGATACCTTCGAGCTTTTTCTCCTTGACCAATTCTGCGATGCGCTCAATGAGCCTCGCCTTGTTGAGCTGGTAAGGAATCTCGGTGACGACAATACTTTGTCTGCCGTTATCTTTATCTTCAATATTGGCTTTTGAGCGAATATAGATTTTGCCACGACCTGTTCGATAAGCCTGGACAATACCTGCCCTGCCACTGATCTGGGCTGCGGTAGGAAAGTCAGGCCCGGTGATGTATTCCATCAGGTCATCAACTTCCAGGTCCGGATTAGCCATCAAGGCAAAGCAACCACTGATAACTTCTCTGAGATTATGAGGAGGGATATTTGTTGCCATACCAACGGCAATACCAGATGAACCATTTACCAGTAAATTTGGAACCCTTGTAGGCATGACATCGGGAATCAGCTCAGTGCCATCATAATTCTCGGAAAAATCGACCGTCTCTTTTTCCAGATCAGCCAGCAACTCATGAGCAATCTTATCCATGCGAATTTCGGTATAACGCATGGCTGCGGCCGAATCACCATCGACAGAACCGAAGTTACCCTGCCCGTCAACAAGGGTATAGCGCATGGAAAAGTCCTGCGCCATTCTGACAATTGTTTCATAGACGGCAGAGTCACCATGGGGATGATATTTACCAATCACATCACCCACCACACGTGCCGATTTTTTATAGGGTTTATTCCAGTCGTTGGAAAGCTCGCTCATGGCGAACAAAACACGCCGGTGAACCGGTTTAAGGCCATCCCGAACATCAGGCAAAGCCCTGCCCACAATTACGCTCATGGCGTAATCCAGGTAGGACTGCTTCATTTCACTTTCTATGGCAACCGTTTGAATTTGTTCGGGCTGATCTGTCATAAAACTTCTGTCCTGTTACTACGCTGATTTATGCGTTATCCAGTTATTCGGCTTAATTATGTGCAAACCTGAGCATGCTTGAAGTTAATCATTGATTTAAAATAATACCGAGGCCAACGTCCTGTTGGGCTGCAAAATTCAATTTGATGGGAGATAAGCGTCTTTCTGAGACTGATGAAGCTGCTATCAGATTCCAGAAATTTGAGGGAAAAAAGCCCCCGTTCTGACGAATGTCGAAAACGCTGAACCCCCTCTTTGTAGACCCCGAATTTATAATGCTTTTTACCTGTTTTTTAGGGCTTCTTTAATGGAGCAAATCCTAGCATAAAAAGCCCTCTACTGACAGCAAAACTACCCGTTTTCAGGAATAATCTGTATACTGCATTTTTTCGAAATAATTCATGGAAAATCATATAATTATGTCAAAGTCAGGAAGCTCATCCGAAGGGCTTGAAGCCGACTTTCTGATTCATCCGGAATGGCTTGTTCCAATGACCCAAAAAGGCCTGGTTATGACGGGTCAGAGCATTGCCATTTTACAGAATAAAATCGTTGCTATCGGGGACTCAGATAAGCTGAAAAAGCAATATTCACCCCGGCAAGAAATCACCCTTGAAAACCATGTGCTAATACCTGGGCTAATCAATGCTCATGGTCACACTCCCATGTCACTTTTTCGCGGCTATGCCGATGACATGGCACTGCGTCCCTGGCTGGAGGATAAAATCTGGCCAGCAGAAGCTCAATGGGTCAGCGAAGAGTTTGTTTGTGATGGGGCAACACTGGCAATCGCAGAAATGCTCCGCAGTGGTACTACGTCATTTACTGACATGTATTTTTTCCCGGACGAAGTGGCAAAAGTCGCCCTTAAATCCAATATCAGGGCCATGCTGGCAGCCCCGGTTCTCGATTTCCCCACGGTCTGGGCCCAGGATGCTGATGAATATATTCGTAAAGCCACTGAACTGAATGATCGCTATAAGAATAACAATCACATTGAGGTCGCTTTTGGTCCACATGCCCCCTATACAGTCTCAGATGAACCATTAAGGCATATTTCAACGCTGGCAAATGAACTGGACATCCCCATTCACATCCATATCCATGAAAATGCTCATGAGGTAGAAGAAGCGGTAAAAAATACCGGTTTGCGCCCACTTGAACGACTTAATCAACTGGGCCTGTTATCTCAATTGCTGCAATGCGTTCATGCAACCCAATTGGAAGATGAAGAAATTGAAACTCTGGCAAATGCCGGGGTAAGCATTGTTCACTGCCCTGCTTCCAATAATAATCTGGCCAGCGGCATGTGCAGGACCCAGGATATTCTTGATGCAGGCATCAACCTTTGTCTGGGCACAGATAGCGCGGCGTCCAATAATGAACTGAATATGATTAACGAAATGAGGATGGCTGCCTTGCAAGGTAAAAGCACTGCAGCTGATGCTGCAGCTACTTCTGCATGGGATGTCCTCGCCATGGCAACCATAAACGGCGCAAGAGCCCTGGGCAAAGAAGACTGTCTGGGCACACTGGAAACGGGCAAGCTCGCTGATTGCGTAGCCATTGACCTGGCTTATCTCAACTCACAACCTGTTTATGATCCAATATCAACTTTGGTATACAGTGTGCAGGCTCAACAGGTCAGCCATGTCTGGGTGGACGGCAAACTGAATGTTGAAAATGGTCAATTAACAATGCTCGACCCTGCCGAGATCATGGCTACTGCAAAAAAATGGGCGCAGAAAATCGCTTAATTCCCGCTCCGTTTAGCTATTAGATACGTATTACATTCAAATCGGACAAACACTTTTTTAATAGAGAAAACATAATGACATCTGCGTCCTACCAATCAGAAAATGTTGACCCCTCCGAGATTGCCAAGTTTGAAGCTTTGGCAAGTCGCTGGTGGGACCGCAATAGTGAGTTCAAACCTTTGCACGACATTAATCCACTGCGTATGGGTTTCATTGACGAGCAACTCAATCTGGCCGGTAGAAAAGTTCTCGATGTAGGTTGTGGCGGTGGAATTCTTACGGAAGCCATGGCTCACCGCGGTGCTGAAGTTTCAGGTATAGATATGGGCGAAGCTCCACTGGCCGTTGCGAAACTTCACTTGCTGGAAAGCAATCTTATTGTCGACTACCAACAGGCCAGCGCTGAAGATTATGCGCACACCAGGCAGTCTGCTTATTCGGTCATTACCTGCCTGGAAATGCTGGAGCATGTGCCTGATCCCGCTTCCGTGCTAAAAGCCTGCTATGAGATGCTTGAACCTGGCGGCCATTTATTTTTGTCCACCATAAACCGTAATCCAAAATCCTATCTGTTTGCCATCCTGGGTGCAGAGTATGTTTTACGAATGCTTCCGAAAGGGACTCATGATTACGCAAAATTTATCAAACCCTCCGAGCTTTCTGCCATGGCCAGAGCGGCCGGTTTTGTATTGCAAAAAACCACAGGTATGACTTACAACCTCCTCACCCAGAAATACAAACTGCGTAACGACCTTGATGTTAATTACCTCATGTATCTGACCAAAGATTAAAATAAAAACCGGAACACCCATGGCAAACCGAATTATTAAAGCGGCTGAAGGCAAAAGGTAACAGTGACAAAAACCGTATTGTTTGATCTTGATGGCACCCTGCTGGACACCGAAAAGGATTTTACCCGGGTACTGAACAGCCAGCTCGCCAGCTATGGCTTTGCCCCTGTCAAGCCTCTCCAGGTCCGTAACAGTGTCAGCAGCGGTGCGAGAGCACTAATAAAGCTTGGTTATAACATTGATGAATCTCACGAAAAATTTAGCACCTACCTTGAAGAATTTCTGGATCGTTATGAAAGCTGTATTTCCCAGACTGAGTGCAATTTGTTTCCAGGTATAGCCAGCCTGCTGGATGCTTTAAACAAGGCTGACATTCCCTGGGGTATCGTGACTAACAAACCCAGCCGTTTTACCTTACCCCTTATCAAAAACTTTCCAGCTCTGGCTGCCAGTGGCGTGGTGATTTGCGCAGATCACCTGAAAAACAGCAAACCGGACCCTGAAGGCATATTACTGGCCTGTGAACGCATGGGCTGCGAGCCCGCAGAGGCTATCTATGTCGGAGACCACTTAAAGGATGTACAGGCCACCGCGGCGGCTGGCGCTACCAGCATTGCAGTACGCTGGGGTTATATTCCAGACGATCTGCCCATTGAAGACTGGCAGGCCGATCACCTCATCAACCACCCGGATGAAATCCTGGTCCAGGCCATCCGCTAATCAACAGCAACCTATGGGAGTAACATCTGGTGTTTAATTACGAGCCACCAGCAGATCTGCTGAAAGATAAAACTATTCTGGTTACTGGTGCCGGCTCTGGCATTGGTCGCGCCGCGTCATTGGCTTATGCAAAAGTTGGGGCTACTGTGATTCTTCTCGGAAGTAAAACCGAGAAACTCGAGACCGTTTACGATGAAATTGAAAAAGCGGGTGGTGCACAACCGGCAATAACTCCGCTTGACCTGGAAACGGCTGGCGAAGAACAATATCTTGAATTGATTACCGGTATCGACAATACCTTCGGCAAACTTGATGGCCTGCTGAATAATGCCGGTTTTCTTGGTCCCTTAATGCCTTTCCAGACAATGACCATGACCCATTGGCAAAAAATAATGCAGATCAATCTGAATTCTGCTTTTGCCTTAACAAAGTTTTGCTTTCCTTTATTACAGCAAGGTGAAAATCCTTCAGTGGTATTTAGCTCTTCAACCGCAGGCAGAAAAGCCTTCGCCTATTCCAGCGCATACACTGTGGCAAAACATGGTATTGAAACCCTTATGCAAGTCCTTTTCCTGGAACTGGAAAACACCAGCTCGATACGGGTTAATACTGTGAATCCCGGCCCCTGTGCCACCGCCTTACGCCGCGCAGCATACCCCGCAGAAGATCCAGCCACCCTGCCCAAGCCTGAAGACTTGATGAGTGTCTATTTGTATCTAATGGGGAAAGACAGCCTGGGTCAAAATGGCAAACAGTTTTCTGCGCAGGATTAAAACAGTGGGAAGTTTGTATGAAGGACTTCAGTCCCGAAGAAAAAGGTTCTGCTCTTCGGGGTTAAAACCCCTCCTACAAACTTTTATCTACTTACCTGCCAGATTTCGGTCGGGTGTTTTTACGCGGAAAAGAAGCAGAGGACTTCTTCGAAGAAATACTTCTTCGCATTACCGGCTTTTTAGTCGGTCGGTATTTTAGTCCGGCTATGTGATAAAGATCCCTGGCTTCCTTACCACCAAGTTCGCAATACCTGCCTACGCTTATTTGACTGGGAATAAATATATTACCGAAGCGGACTCTCTTCAGGCGACTCACTCTCACACCCTGGGATTCCCATAGACGCCTGACTTCGCGATTACGACCTTCCAGAATTACTACGTGATACCAGTGATTACTGTTCTCACCGGCGAAATACTGAATGTCTGTAAAGCGTGCCTTTCCATCTTCAAGCATTACTCCCTCATGCATGGCAGCAATCATCTCGGGACTTACATCACCCAACACCCTGACAGCATATTCACGCTCGACTTGTGAGGAAGGATGCATCAGGCGATTCGCCAGCTCACCATCAGTGGTGAACAGAAGCAGCCCACTGGTATTGATATCAAGACGCCCTATCACAACCCAGCGCGCATGATGCAGTTCCGGGAGATTATCAAAAACAGTTTTGCGCCCTTCCGGATCATCGCGGGTACAGATCTCACCAATGGGTTTGTTGTAGAGCAGAATGCGTTGGGGAACTTCAATGGCAGTGTTGGCGGCGAGCTTCTTGCCATCAACCAGAATCTTGTCGTCAGGACCGACACGGTCACCTAAACCTGCGATGGCACCATTGACCTTAATACGCCCGGCACTGATCCAGGTTTCCATTACCCGGCGCGAACCATATCCGGCCCTGGCGAGTACTTTCTGTAGTTTTTCGTCCACGTAGATTTCTCACGAAATGTCCATTTAGCTCTGAGCACTCAGCCAGCCGGAGGGTTTTGCTCGTCATCATCTGAATCGGAAACGTCTTCTTCAACGATTTCTCCACCAGCCTCAACAAAGCCTGTCAGAGTATTTTCCTGATTCATATGATCTGTTGTTTCTTCAGCACTTTCTTCAGCATTTTCTTCAGCACTTTCTTCAGCACTTTCTTCAGCACTTTCTTCACCCACCCCATCTGTCTCAACAGAGGCGTCTTCGGGTTCATCCAGATCGTCATCATCCCAGTCTTCTTCTGGCTCTTCTTCCCTGATGCCGAGAATTTCTTCAATTGGCCTGGTGCCAATAGCCGCGGCCATTTCCTCTTCTTCATCAGCTACATTAAAGTCATCTTCCATATCTTCAAGACTTGGGTATTCAAGCACCCTGCTCTCTTGCGCATCATCTTCCAGAGACAACTCCGGATCCAACTCTTCCAGATCCCTGATCTCGGAAAGAGGCGGCAACTCTTCCAGGCTATTCAAATTAAAATAATCAAGAAACTGCTTGGTGGTTGCATACATTGCCGGTCTACCTGGGACATCACGATGACCCACTACCCTTACCCAGTCCCGCTCAATCAGGGTTCTGATAATGTTGGTACTTACCGCAACACCACGAATTTTTTCAATTTCACCACGTGTGATCGGTTGCCTGTAAGCAATAATAGAAATGGTTTCCAGTAAAGCGCGGGAATACCGCTGCGGTCTTTCATCCCAGAGTTTTCCGACCCACTCACCAAATTCCTGCTTTACCTGAAAACGATATCCAGAGGCGACTTTCTTCAGCTCAAAGCCACGGGTTTCGCAATCCTCTTCGATTGCCTTAAGAGCAGCCTTCAGCTCTTCCGGTTCTGGTCTTTCTTTCTCAGGAAACACCTCTGCAATCTTGCTCATTGGCAGAGGCTTTCCAGCCGCCAGAAGCAGGCCTTCAATAATTTGTTTGGTAAACGGATTTGTTTCAGTGTTTTGAGATTCTTCACTCATGATGTGCGTGCCTTGATATGTATCGGTCCAAAAGGTTCACTCTGCGCAATTTCAATCATAGCTTCCTTGATCAATTCCATGACTGCAAGAAAGGTCACAACCACTCCCATGCGTCCTTCATCTTTTCTGAGAAGCGATAACATCGGGACAAATTGATTGTCGGAAATACTTAGCAGGATTTGTGACATTTTCTCGCGCGTGGAAAGACTGTCGCGCTGAATATGATGGTGTTCAAATAAATCTGATCGGCGCAATACTGTGGCAAAGGCCTGCAGAATTTCTTTTAAATCTATATCAGGAAGCGGAACTTCTTTTTCCATTACCGGAGCTTCAGCGCTGGCTAGATGGATATCACGCTCAAGTCGCGGATATTCATCCAGCGATTCCGCTGCTTCCATGAAGCGCTCATATTCCTGCAATCGACGTATTAGCTGTGCTCGAGGATCTTCTTCTTCATCCTCCTCATTAGAGGTTCGAGGCAAAAGAATGCGTGACTTGATTTCTGCAAGCATGGCAGCCATCACCAGATATTCAGCAGCAAGCTCAAATTGAGCGGCTTCCATCAGTTCTACATAGGCAATGTACTGATCAGTGATTTCAGAAACATTGATATTTAAGATATCAATGTTCTGTCGTTTAATCAGGTAGAGTAAAAGATCCAGCGGTCCTTCAAAAGCTTCGAGAAAAACTTCCAGCGCATCGGGCGGGATATACAGGTCTCTGGGCAGATCAGTCATCGCCTGTCCGGCAACAAAAGCAAAAGGCATTTCTTCTTGCCCGCCATTACTGTGTTCACGGGCCTCTACAAGTAGTCTTACCTTATTGACCAACTTGAGGTTTAAATCCTGCTCCGGCTGTTCTTCATCAGCGCTTATGTGATCTTCAGCCACAGCTGATTCAGCTTCATCCGCACAAGTTTGTGGACTGTCATTGTCAGCGCTAATTGCCAATTTCTCCACGGCAGAACCGCTATCGTCGTGACCAGACAAATCCTGTTCGCTTTCATCCTGCTCGGAATCGAATTCATTGCTCATCGATTATTCAGTCCCATGGCCTGCCTTACATCAACCATTGTTTCTCTGGCAACTTCTCTGGCTTTTTCTGAACCTTCAGTGATGATTGATTTCACCATCGCCATATTATCTTCCAGTTGCCTGGCTTTTATTCGTATCGGCTCAATTTCATTAACCACAGCGTCAATTACTGGCTTCTTGCATTCAAGACAGCCAATACCGGCACTACGGCAACCCTTCTGGACCCAATCCTTGGTATCCTCATCAGAATACACCAGATGAAATTCCCATACAGGGCATTTTTCTGGTTCACCGGGATCAGATAAACGCACTCTGGCGGGATCCGTTGGCATGGTTTTAATCTTCTGGTTTATTTCGTCATTTTCATCACGCAAAGAAATAATATTGTCGTAGGACTTTGACATTTTGCGGCCGTCAAGACCCGGCATTTTCGGAGCTTTTGTCAGCAGTGATTGTGGCTCTGCCAAAATCATCTTGCCGCTGCCTTCCAGATAGCCAAACAGTCTTTCCTGATCCCCAAGAGAAATGTTTTGCTGTTCTTTTAACAGAGCCCGGGCTCGTTCCAACGCTTCATGATCGCCAGTTTCAAGATAGGATTTACGCAGGTTCTTGAAAAGGCTACCGGCCTTCTTGCCCATTTTTTTAATGCCCGCCAGCGCGTTTTCTTCAAAGTCTGGTTCACGACCATAGAGATGGTTAAAACGGCGCGCCACCTCTCGGGTTAATTCCACATGTGCCACCTGGTCAGCACCCACAGGAACATTACCTGCCTGGTAAATCAGGATATCCGCACTTTGCAAAAGTGGATAGCCGAGAAAGCCATAGGTACTGAGATCCTTGTCCTTAAGATTTTCCTGCATATCCTTGTAACTAGGCACACGCTCTAGCCAGCCTAAAGGCGTCATCATGGATAACAGCAAATGCAATTCGGCATGTTCTGGTACGCGGGACTGGATAAACAGTGTTGCCGCCTGGGGGTTAACACCCGCTGCCAGCCAGTCGACGACCATTTCCCAGATATTATTTTCAATAACCTGAGGGTCATCATAATGAGTGGTCAAGGCATGCCAGTCAGCCACGAAAAGAAAGCACTCGTATTCGTGCTGTAATTTAGTCCAGTTTTTAATGACACCGTGAAGATGTCCCAGATGCAGACGTCCGGTTGGACGCATGCCTGACAGCACTCTCAGCTGCGAATTGACTGAGCTCAATTGTTACTCCCTGGCTCTTATTATTAGCCGATGATTATACCTGTATTTGCTCAGGTATTGGCAGGGCTGAAGCGACTTAGCGCAATGATTTTTTGAAAAAAAGGTAAAACAATTGAATGCCTGTGATTAACGAAAGACGTCAGGGTCGGCTTTCCCTTCCCGCAAGACCTGCGGCACGCCTTCAACCAGGCTCACTACTGTAGTAGGCTCAAGCCCGCAGAAGCCGGAATCAATTATCAGATCCACCTGTTTCCCCATCACATCCCTGATTTCATCGATATCATCCATGGGTAATGAGGCGCCTGGTAATATCAGAGTACTGCTAAGCAAGGGCTCATTCAGCTCTTTCAGAAGCGCTGAAACGACAGGATGATCAGGGACCCTGATGCCTATTGTTTTGCGCTTGGGATGCAGCATAAGTCTCGGGACTTCCGAGGTTGCTCGCAAAATAAAGGTGTAGGCATCAGGAGTAAAAGCTTTCAATAACCGGTAGTCAGTATTATTCACCCTTGCATAGGTCGCCAGCTCTGAAAGGTCCCGGCACATCAAGGTGAAATTATGCTTGTTGTCCAATTCCCTGATTCGAATAATGCGCTGCAAGGACAACTTATCCTGAATATGGCAGCCCAGAGCATAGGCGGAGTCTGTTGGATATATTATTACTCCGCCACGCTTTAATACATCCACCGCCTGCCTGATTAGACGCAGCTGTGGATTCTCTGGATGTATTTCAAAAATCTGGGACAAGGCCAACTTTCCTGAAGCTTTTTGCCACTTTAGCAATTAAAAAAACACGAAAGATTAACACAGTGTTATTGAGAACGAGCAAATTTTTCCATTCGGGCTATAATGCGTTTTTTCCTTGCCGGGTACAGTAAATAACCCTTTGTAAATACCGTATGAAACAACTGATCGATTATATCCCCCTGATTGCATTCCTCATTGTTTATAAACTGGACGAACGCCTGATTAATATAGGCTCTTTTGAATACACGCTGGGAGGGATTTTTAGTGCCACAGAAGTCCTGGTGGCAAGCTCTATTTTGGTTTATGGCTCCATATTTCTGGTAAATGGGAAGCTTAGCCGATCCCATTTATTTCTTTTGTCAGCCGTGGTGATCTTTTGCTCATTCACGCTTATTTTCCGCGAAGAGGCGATCCTGAAGTGGAAAGCACCAGTAGTGAACTGGATTTTTGCCTGTGTATTTATTGGCAGCCAATATTTCAACAAACAAAATATGGCGCAGATAATGCTGGGACATGTTGTCGAGCTACCCTCAGAAAAATGGAAAACTCTCAATTTTGCCTGGGCCGGGGTATTTTTTGTGCTGGGCTGCACCAACCTTTTTGTCGCTTTTACCTTTCATGAGTACTGGGTGGACTTCAAGGTATTTGGAAGCATGGCAATTCTCCTGCTGTTCTCAATTTTACAAATGGTTTATCTCTGGCCTTACATTGAGGAACAGGAAAAGAACGCTCAGGAGCAGGAAAGCCAGGACCTTTCATGAAACTGTCGTCAATCAGGCAGGTTCGACATATAAGTATTTGGAATAAAAAAAGCGGACATATGTCCGCTTTTTTTATGCATTCAGCTTTGTCAGTTTCAGCGCTAATCTATTAAAGGCGCTCTCAGATCAGGGAAGTTTTCATCAAGAATCATATTCCACTGATAGATCCTGTCTGCTCTTTTTTCCAGCACTCCTTTGGCATCTCCTGCAATGGTAATTGAATTAATAGTGTCGCCAATTCTAATCTGCCGAATGATCTCTTTCCCTGAGTGTATTAAACCAAAGACGGTGTGGGCACCGTTCAGATGAGGCGCAGCCATGTGCGTGATAAAAAACTGACTGCCATTGGTCACTGGTCCGGCATTGGCCATAGCAAGTATTCCCATCTGGTTAAGGCGTAAGCGGATTTCATCTTCGAACTGGTAGCCTGGTCCACCAGAACCATTTCCGGCAGGATCCCCACCCTGTGCCATAAAATCCTCTATGACACGATGAAAGGTTAAGCCATCGTAAAAACCACGACTGGCAAGATTGACAAAGCTGGCTACGGTAAGGGGAGCGACCTGGTGATAAAGCAGAAACTCCATCGTTCCCCTGTCCGTCTCAACAATTGCATATACCTTTGTTGGATCTTTTGCCGCAGTCTCCTGGGCAATTGCACTGTTTCCGGCTATTACCATCATGCAGGTGAGAAGAGTTAATGCGAGTTTTGCTAACACTTTATTTGTCATTCCATGCTTTCCAGAAATTTTAGTTTTAGTCATGATCTTGGCAACTATTTTTAATTTTCGAGCTATTATACTGAACCCTTGGCCTACATGGGAGCATCACTGCCGGGGAGATGATTTACCTTGCTGGAAGTAACGCATAATCTCCGTCACTAAAGGTTTCATGAAAAATGCCTGCTCAGGCATGATATCAACCTTGATCCCGCTTTCCTGTAACTGCCCTTTTACCACCGGTCCAATGGCAGCCACACAGCATTGATTAAGACTTTTAAGCATCTCATCCAGCAACTCATGCTTTTTTGCTACCTTCTCCAGACGCCTGAACTGTGGCTGGGAAGTGAAAGCAATAACATCCACGGTATTCTCAATGAGAGATCTAATCAGCGCTAACACCCGCTGTTCATCGGATTCATCGGCATACACATAGGGCGAAACCGTATCAGCCCTCCCCTGACGACTCTCCAGGTAATTCACCAGCTTTAGATTGGGATCATCGCCATACAGCTGGACTGCTACACGGCGATCTTCAAGGTCCATCGTTGCAAGCGAATCAATCACACCATCCGTGGTGGGCGAATTAGCCTGAGCAGCATTTTTTAGACCAATTTCCCGTAATGCACGTGCAGGCTTTGGGCCTCGGCATAACAATGGCGTTTGCGACAGGGCATCGGCCAGGTCAGCCTTTAGAGCATGCCGATCAGCCAATGCAAGCAAACGCCTGACCCCTTCTCCGGTGAGTATGATGAATAAATCGGGAGGGCTGCCGATAAATCGCTCAATCCAGGCCAGTACAGGACCTACATCAGGCGCATCATGAATAGCTATCAGGGGGATACGCAGGACTTGTGCCCCTCTTTTCTCCAAAAGTCGGGCCATTGTGTCCAGTTGCCTGGATTCAGGTACCGCTATGCGTAAATTGCCCAGCTTGTTATTTAACAATTCTGTTTTTGCCATTACTGCAGCATCCCTCTCGACAAAGCAAAGCCTGAACCCAGGCAGGAATAAAAAATATAGAAATAAAGTGATCCGGCATAATATTGTTACCGTAAGTGTTACCTATTGATAACTATTGAAGAGTAAATTCAACAAATACAGATATAAAGCAGGCTAAACCAGTACATTTTTGTAAAATATGGTAACAAATTGGCATTATTTACTAAATATTTTGCATATATGTTACCTATAAACGTAACACTGTGTTACCATAGCTCCGCGTTTTCACAAGAAGCGCGGTTAATCATCTAAATATTCTTAAAAGGAGACATCTGATGACCGTTAAAATTAAAAACTCAGAAACTATTGAAGAAGTTGTAGTAAGCACAATCAGTACTTTAGCGGTACTGGCTGTACCAGTCTTGATCATTCTCGCCTCTGCATAACCTTGTTATGCTCCGGTGGAGTGATTTGGCTTTGCGCTCACCTTTCCCAGGTAGCATTAGAGTATAAGTTAACAGTCCCCAAAATGGCCGCAGCCTGGAACCAGGTTCCCCCCTTAATCTTGCTAACAGGTTGCGACTAATTAAGACTTACCAGCCCATTTGAATACCCTTACCTCACCTAATCTTCCCTACAGGTAATCCTGTCAACAAAATTACAGGGCCTGTGACGGGAATCCAGCTGATCTTTGATAATCCCCTCCCAGGCAGTTTTGCATGCGCCTGGAGAACCTGGCATACAGAACACTACCGTACTATTACTTAAGCCCCCGAAAGCTCTGGACTGAATCGTAGAAGATCCGATTTCCTTATAGGAAAGGTAGCGAAACAATTCACCAAAACCATCAATAGCAGATTCCAAAAGCGGAGAAATAGCGACCACAGTATTGTCCCGCTTGGTAAAACCGGTTCCTCCTGTCAGCAAAACCGCATGGACCTTCACATCATCAATCAGCGTTTTAACCAACGCTCTCAAGGCATCCACATCATCCTTGCAGATATGCTTCTGATACAAGTGATGCCCCTGTTCAGCCAGTGCATCAACCAGATACTGACCGGAAGTATCATTGTCTTCGGTACGAGTGTCGGAAACTGTAACCACTGCTATTTGCAGCGGAACGAATTCTTTTTGAGGTTTATTTCCAGCCATTTTTTAACCCTGAGAAAAATTAATTAGATTCTATCGAAGCGCTGAGAGTGAATTTTCCTGCTTCGGGGCTAGGCAAATTCGAGCGAAAAAGCGGAGTTTACAGATGCCGTAAATGAGCATTTTGAGCTCGAATTTAACGACGCCCCGGGGCAGGAAAAACGCTCTCAGCCGCCGGTCATGTTCATAAAGCGGACTAGTTGCGGTTCATCCTTATCGTAGAAATAATGCCGCAGAGGTTTTAAATCCATGGCTTTGATAATGTGCTCCTTGAGAATGTCATCATTACCTGGATTCTCCCTGAGCACTTTGCGCAGATCCATGGAGTGCTCATTGCCCAAACATAAAAGCAGTCGACCCTCGACTGTTAAGCGAACTCTGTTACAAGTGTCGCAAAAATTATGACTGACCGGAGAAATGAAGCCGACTCTGGTCTGATGAGAATCTACCTCGTAATAACGGGAAGGCCCTGCTGTAGTCTCTTCGATAGCGCTGAGAGTATAACGTTCACTAATTACATTTCTGACATCATCATTGCTAAAGGTGGTCTCAAGTCGATCATGGTCGGAAACCTCCCCTAAAGGCATTTCTTCGATATAGGCAATATTGATGCCCAGACCTATGGCATATTCGAGCAGGTCGAGGATTTCATGCTCGTTGCGTCCTCTCAGAATCACCGTATTTAATCGGATACCTTCAAAACCAACATCGACTGCAGCTTCAATCCCCCTGAGCACTTTGTCCAGTTTGCCGGTACGAGTCATGCGATGAAAACTCTCGGCATCAAGGCTGTCCAGGCTTACATTGATCCTGGTAACTCCGGCTGCCTTTAAGGGCGCTGCCAATTTTTCCAGCTGAGAACCATTAGTGGTCAACAGTAATTCATTTAAACCAGGCAAACTGCCGATTTTCTCAATCAGGCTCATTACGTTTTTGCGTACCAGGGGTTCGCCGCCGGTAAGGCGTAATTTGTTAACGCCCAGCTCGGTAAAAGTTTTTGCAACCTGGTAGATCTCTTCCAGGGAAAGCACCTGCTTCCTTGGCAGAAATGTCATCTCTTCTGACATACAGTACACACAACGAAAGTCACAACGATCCGTTACAGACAAGCGCACATAATCGATATGCCGGCCATGTTTATCCACCAGCTTGGGGGCTTGTTGCTGTGCTTCTTCTTGAGGTTCGAGATGAGACATTTTTAGCTTACTTGTTGAGAGACTCATGAGAGACGTTTTAACACGCCGGGCTTGTCTATATCCTTGTTTTTCGTAAGGAAAACCATGGCGCTCAGAAGGACAATGATACAGGATTCCCGCTTTGAACGAAATGTAACACTGCCTGCCTGAAATAACTTTACCGGTAATGTCCGGGGCCAAATTACTTGATGATGTCAGGGCGACCTGGAGATTCAGCACCGTCGAGCCAGGCTTGCCCTTCCTGATACAATTTTTCTATTTCTGGCCCTTTCAATCCGGGCAAACCAGCTTTCGCCACTGCATAACCAATCTGGGACTGAAGATAAGCAAGATGCCGGTAACCTTCAGGAAATCCAGCGAGTATTTCAGCATCAAGATTCAGGCTTTCATTGGGATTAACAACATCCAGACGGTCTTTCTCATAGATGGGCTGACGACGCACCATACCCCAGCGGCCCTCTCGCTTTTCAAAAAAGTCATAAAATCGGCCAGTGCATACCACATCTACCAGCACCTCATGAACCGGAGCCCTTTGACCTATCGTCATCTTGGTCTGCGCAACTGCCCGGTTTCCTGAGACATCACAGGTAAACCCGCCATGGAAATGGATAATGCTGACGCCTTTATCGAAACCTTCCCGCCGAGCCCGTATAAAGTCTGCGCTAGGCGCCTGAAACCAGGTCGCACACATGAAACCATCTTCGTGCCAGCACTCGGCAAATCGCTCCCAGTTACCTGAATCACTGAAAATAGCCCAGTTATCTACCAATTCGTGAATTTCTCGCTTATCATCAATGACTTGCGTATTCATAACTTCCACTCCCGCGTTAATGCAGCCTGTGCTTCCCAGGCATACATACAGTGACACATTAGATTAATTATATTCTCTAACTAATTGTTTTAATGACCTTTATGATACATCAAAACCATAAATAATTGCGCCTGAAAAATGGCTCTCTAATGCCATTTGCAAGAACACACCTCGGTAAATTCTGATATAAAAATAACAATATTTTTACTAATTCCAGACTGCATGGCATCTACAAATTTGCTATCTTAGCCGCCTGTAATTTTATGACCGGAGACACAGAAGTATGATTATAGATTGTCATGGCCACTACACCACAACACCCGCTGAACTGGGTGACTATCGAGATGCTCAGAAAGAAGCCCTTGCTAATGATCCTGCACATAAAGGTGAAAAAGGGACTATTGATATCACTGATGACCAGATCAGGGAAAGCCTGGAAAAAAACCAGCTCAGACTGCAAAGAGAGCGTGGCAGTGATTGTACTATTTTTTCACCTCGAGCCTCCTGGATGGGACCTCACGTAGGCAATGAGTGGACCAGCAAGTACTGGACTGAACATACCAACGAATTAATCTATCGTGTCACTCAACTTTATCCTGATAATTTTATTGGCGCCTGCGCCCTGCCGCAGTCACCTGGTACAGATATGAAAAATTCTGTAGCAGAACTGGAGCGCTGTATTAATGAATTTGGTTTTGTCGGCTGCAACCTGAACCCCGATCCTTCAGGTGGGAAATTTGATTCCCCGCCATTGGGAGATCGTTACTGGTATCCGATTTATGAAAAAATGGCAGAACTGGATGTCCCTGCAATGATTCATGTCAGCGGCTCCTGCAACCCTGCATTTCATTCTACGGGCTCCTATTACCTCAGCGCTGATACCACGGCCTTTATGCAATTAATGCAAAGTACCGTGTGTCAGGACTTCCCCACAATCAAGTTCATCATTCCACATGGCGGTGGTGCAGTTCCCTATCATTGGGGACGTTTTCGCGGCCTGGCAGACATGCTTAAGCTGCCTCCTCTTGATGAACTGCTGATGAATAACATTTACTTTGATACATGCGTCTATCACCAGAAAGGCATCGATATGTTATTGAATGTTATCGACAACAAAAATATTCTTTTTGCATCTGAAATGGTCGGTGCCGTTCAGGGCATCGATCCGGAAACCGGACATTATTTCGATGACACCAAACGTTATATAGATAACGCGAACATATCCGCTCAGGAAAAGGAAAATATCTTTGAACACAATATCAGAAAAGTTTTTCCTCGCTTGAAAGTCTAGATCAGAAAAGAGGCTTCGGCCTCTTTTTTTTTCAACGCAAAATAAAAGGTTTTTCTTGCCCCGGACCAGTAGAATTAATTTATCACTACGCGGGCTAAATAATTTATTATCTAAGCTTTCGCTTAAAACATTTTCTTAAACTAACAGGATTAATTATGTCATCACAAGATTCTTGCGTTTCCATTGTGCCTTATTTCAAAGTACAGGAAGGAAAACTTAAAGACTTTAAAGCGCTATGTGAGCAATTTGTCAGTCAGACCAGTGAGGAGGCTGGCTGCCTTTATTATGGTTTCTGTTTTAATGGGGATGAAGCACATTGCCGGGAAGGCTATGAAGGCGCAGGAAATGTACTTGCCCATTTAGAAAATGTTGGACATTTGCTCGCCGAAGCTCTGGAAATTTCCGAGCTGACAAAACTGGAAATACATGGCAACAAAGACGAGCTGGCCAAACTACATGAGCCTTTGCAAGAAATGAATCCGGATTACTTCATTCTGGAATATGGCTTCAGGCACTAAGCTATAAAATCATCATCGGACCTGATTATGGAAGAAAAAGCGCCTGTAAAACAAAAGCCGATATGCTCCTTTGTTTCTATCGGGTGCCTGCTGATTGGCTTAATTCTGGCACGATCAGTTGCAATCAAGATCAATCAGGGGGAGACTCTAACTGAATACGGCAGCCTGGGTATTTCGACTTCTTTTCTGGTCGCACTGTTATTGACTGGTTTTGTTGCAGGGCTCGTTGGCCTGATTCGTGGAGAAAAGCCATTTGTATTTCCACTTTTAGTGCTTTTGTTTAACAGTATTTTGTTTTTTGCAGTTATCCTAAACCTTCCCAGGTAAGCCTGTTGCAGGAGAGTCATTATGAAAATATACGGCGATCTGATTTCTGGCAATTGCTACAAGGTCAAACTTTTATGCAACATCCTGAATATAGGCCATGAATGGATAGACATGGATATAATGGCAGGCGATGCGCGCACTGAAGACTTTCTTGAGAAAAACCCCAATGGCAAAATTCCTCTTCTGGAATTAGAGGATGGCCGCTTCCTCGCTGAATCCAACGCAATACTTTTTAACCTCGCCTATGGTTCAGAGCTACTACCGATAGATATATTTTTGAAAAGCAAATTACTGGAATGGTTGTTTTTTGAGCAATACAGCCATGAACCTTACCTTGCGGTCAGACGAACAATCAAAAAATATCAGGGCATGCCTGCTGAACGACAAGCCGAATTTGATGCCAGGGAAGCCGGCGGTAGCAAAGCTCTGGATATTATGGAAAAGCACCTTGGCCAGAATAAATATATTGTCGGGGAAGCACTCAGTATTGGGGATATCTCCCTTTATGGGTATAGCCATGTAGCCGATGAAGCTGGCTATGACCTTAACAAGTATCCCGCCATACAGGCCTGGATTAACAGGGTCCAGAATATTCCGGGCTATATTCCAATGCAATAAAAGCAGAAATACAAACAACGCCAAAGTCAAAACATGGTCGAGCTATTTCTATTATTTATCTGCAATCAGGTGAATAAGCGTCCCCTTCCTCCTAACAGACCAACTATCTTTGCCATAATCACCCTAATCTCTCAGCGTTAGCGAAAAAGCCGTCCCTTCTGGCATAATGCCTTCCTATGAAAGCCCCAAGCCAGGTATTAATCAAATTAGCACTATTGCTGTCAGTGCTAGGCGCAGGCGTGGCAAGTCCATTTTCATTTGCCGATGAAATTACCGTTGCCGTAACTGATAATTTTGATTTCACCCTCGAAGAACTGAAAAGAGAATTTGAAACACAAACGGGCCATCTGGTCATCGTAAACCCTGGTGCCAGCGCGCAACACTATGCCAGGATTCTTGACGGAGCAGCCTTCGACATTTTTCTTTCTGAGGACTCGATGCGCCCGGAAATTCTGGAAAATGAAGGGCTGATAATTCCCGGCACTCGTTTTACCTACGCCCGGGGCAGACTGGTACTCTGGAGCGTCAAGAATAGGCCCTTAACGCCGAAAGTATTGAGCGATAATGATTTCCAGTATCTGGCTATTGCGAACCCCCGTCTTGCGCCCTATGGCCGTGCTGCAAAAGAATTTCTGGAAGCAATGGATTTGTGGGAAGCCTTGCAGGAAAAATTGGTTACAGGCGAAAACATCGGGCAAACCTATCAATTCGCCATCAGCGGTGATGTCGATATGGCGCTGATTGCCTTTTCCCAGATCATTTACGGGAATTATCTCCAAGCGGGAAGTTACTGGCCGGTTCCAGAAAACTTGTATACGCCTATCGAACTTCAGGGAGGCTTGCTTAAAGACAGCCCGGCCGGAAAACAATTCCTCCAGTTTATAAGCAGTGCACAAGGCCGGGAAATCATTCTCAGCAACGGATTTTTTGTGCCATGATGTTGAGCGAAGCAGACATTACCGCCCTTTTACTAACGCTGAAACTCGCCCTGGTTTCTACCTTTATTCTGTTATTGATCGGCACTCCCTTTGCCTGGTGGCTGGCTAAATCCCGTTGGCGCTATAAATTTTTGCTGGAAGCCCTGGTCGCCCTGCCCCTGGTTCTGCCTCCTACTGTATTGGGTTTTTATTTACTTGTGCTGCTTGGTGCCAATGGCCCCTTAAGCACTTTTGGAATCGCTCCTGTCGCATTTACTTTTAGCGGCCTGGTGTTTGGCTCGGTGATCTACTCAATGCCTTTTGTCATCCAGCCACTTCACGATGCTTTTCTATCAATAGGTAAACGTCCTATGGAAGTTGCCGCCACTCTTCGAGCATCACCCTGGGATCGTTTTTTCACCATTGCCTTGCCTCTTGCCAGACCTGGCTTTATTACGGCTTGTGTCCTGGGTTTCGCTCATACCATTGGTGAATTTGGCGTGGTGTTGATGATCGGTGGCAATATCCCTGGTCAGACCCAGGTGTTGTCCATTGCCATTTATGATCATGTCGAAAGTCTCGATTACACCAGTGCGCACTGGCTCTCGGGTGGCTTGATTGCCCTCTCGTTCTTGATGCTGGCAACCGTGTATGCCACTAACAAGCGCTTCCGGATATTCAGGCTATGAGCCTCGACATACAATTTAATTTGCAGCGTGCAGACTTCGCCCTGCATGTCGACCTGAGCCTCCCTGCTACCGGAATCACCGCAATTTTTGGCCCTTCCGGTAGTGGTAAAACTACATTACTGCGGGCCATTGCCGGGCTGGAACATATTCCCGGAGGAGAAATTTCATTCAAGGGGCAAGCATGGCAACAAGACACCACTTTTACACCTACTCACATGCGTT
>Ga0257114_1000829_pt1 | contig 23447 bp, 16 predicted proteins | sample SI112_10mmetaG_FD_190149 | JGI IMG/M metagenome (GOLD analysis project Ga0257114, IMG submission 190149) | Marine microbial communities from Saanich Inlet, British Columbia, Canada - SI112_10m | ecosystem: Environmental > Aquatic > Marine > Inlet | place: Canada: British Columbia | collected...
ATTAATCATCACCTCGTAATCATCATCTTGTAATTTTCCCATCTGCCCGCGCACGTCCGCCGCTCTTCGCTCGACGCTCGACGCTCTTCGCCGCTCTTCGCTCTTCGCGCCGCGAGTCGAGTCACCGACGTTCGCGTCGAGACGCGCCATTTTCGCGCGTCGCGACGCGCGCGCGCGCCGCACGCGACGCGCGACGTCAAAACGCTCGATCGCATCGAAGCGCTCGATCGTCGCGAGGGCGTCGCGACGCGCGCGCGGCGTCGCATCGCGCCGACGCGCAATCCAACGGAATCCAACGGTGCGCGCTTAAATCTCGTCGCATGGCGCCCGCGGACGCGATGGACGCCGACGCGCTCGCGCGCGAGTTGCGCGAAGAAAACGCATCGCTCAGGCGCGAGATCGAAGCGCTGCGGGAGCGTTCGGCGACGCGCGAGATTGAATTCAGGCAAGAGCTGCGCGCGTTGGCGGCGCAGTGCGCGAGCCTCGCGGCGGCGGCGGCGGTGACGAGCGCGAGCGCTGCGGCGACGACGGAAGCGACGCAAACGGAAGCGACGGTGAGCGCGGACGCGCACGGGGGTGAATGGCGCGTCGGAGGAGGGCACGGGGTCGGCGGGCGGCCGCGGCGAAGCGCGCGCGCGCCGCCGACGGCGTGGGAGGTGCCGAACGCGTGGCCGATGGGGGCCGAGAACGCGGATCGGGCGTCGGCGAGGTCTGGAGAGGTGAGCGATCGCGTTCGAGACGCGGTCGAGGAAGAGGCGAGGCGGCGCGGGCGAGGACGCCGCGGCGTCGACGCCGACGCGTTCGTCGGCGACTTGAGTTCGTTCTTCTTCAAAACGGCCAAGCACGAAGCGCCGGTGTGGGAGTCGAAGAAAAGCACGAAAAGTAACGATATCGACGCGACGTCGATATTGCGAAGCGCGCGCGACGGTGCGAGCGAGGACGACGTCGACGCGGACGCCTTCGGCGCGTCTTCGCGTCCCGCCCGCGAAACCGACCCGTTCGACCGGAGCCGCGGACGTCCCGCGTCGTCCCTCGACGTCGAAGACGAGCGCGAGGCCGATCTCACCGATAGTTTACGCGACGACGACGACCTCGTCGACGCCCTGCTCCGCGGCGGCCGCGACGGCGAGCGCGCCGCCGAGACCCTCGCGTCTCGGCTTCGCGCCGTCGGCTTCGCCGATTCCTAGTCCACCGGCTTCGCGCGCGTCTTCGCGTCCATCTTTTAGCGATCACTCGCGCCGCGTCGACGCCGTTCGATCGAGCGCGAGACCTCCGCGGCGACGCGCGTCGCGTCTCTCGTCGCGTCTCTCCCCCGCGCGAGCGTCTTTTTTCGCGACCGTTCGGTAAAAATCACACCCTGTTTGCACTGTTTGCCCATACGCATCGCGAAACGAACACTAAACGTCGAAACGCCATTGATCGGCGTTCCTTGACGCGTCGCGGCGCGACGACCGGTGCGCGCGCCCTGGACGACGCGGTCGATGCGCGCGGAACCGCTCGACGCGACGGCGTCGAACGCGTCGGCGTTGGAGACGAGGAAACGCGCGAGGGAGGCGATTTTCGCGCGCTTCGACGCGATCGCCACCGCGCGCGGGGCGAAGCTGGCGAAGAGGCGAGGAAAAAGGAACTGCGTCGAGCTGGAGTTAGAGGCGTTGGGAGGCGTGAGCGACGAGACGCTCGCGAAGTTTGCGACGTACGGGGACAAAGTGCAGAAAATGATGCAAAAAGCGACGCCGCGAGGGGCGACGCCCAGGCTCGCGCCGATTCGGTACGCGGCGCGAGGGACGCTTTTTAACGAGCCGTATCGCGTGTCGGTGGACGAGCAAGGCGTGCATCGCGTGGTTTGGGGGAAGGAAGGCGAGTCGCGCAGGGTCGTGCGGTCGAAAGATGGGGCGCGTACCCCGCAAGAGGCGGTGGAATGCGTGCACGTCGAAATTCTGAGGCGAATGAATGAAAACATTGCCTCAGTCAGCGACGAATCGCATGATGGTACATTCGAAGCCCGCATATGCAGAAATTGTCTATGCGACTGCTCGAAGACGCCATTGATGCGTCGTGGTCCCGATGGGATCGGTACGCTTTGCAACGCTTGTGGGCTGTGGTGGAGTCGACATCAAACGATGCGCGAGTATCCGTCGGTGGTGCCAGAAGAAACGCCGCACAAGGCGATATTTATCCGAAATCCAGTCAAAAGCCGAAGAGCACTGAAAACGTTAGACGTTTTTGGATACTATTCATCGAGCGTGCAAGCGACGCTCGCCAAGGCTTGCGCCGCCGTGCTCCAAGAAGAACGGCGTTCACTTCGGCTTCCGCGCGTCAAGTCGAAACCAGACGTACGATACGACTTCAAGCGAGCTATCCACGACGTGTTCGATCGGTGCGACTGTGTCTTCGCGGACTCCCCTTCTCATTCAGATGATTTAGGATGGGAACATTACCCCCCATCGATCACAGACTTCGCAGCTGAACAACTCGAAGAACTCGAAGGAGTCAAACTCGAAGGAGTCAAACTCGAAGGAGTCGAACTCGAAGGAGTCGAACTCGAAGAACTCGAACTCGAAGAACTCGAAGCTTTCGCGTTCGGTTTCGAGCCCCCGCGGTTGGATCCAGTCTGATAGACGTCGGCGTCTTGTATTGTGAAAAAGTTGAAAAGTTGGCCTAGCTTTTGTAACACCGGCGCGTTGGCAAGACGAACGCGCGGTGCGCCGCACTTCGCGCCGCTCGCGCGCGCTCGAGGTCGCGTCGCGCGTGCGCACGCGATCACTTCGACCGCTCGCGCGCCGCGGAGCCGGCGCGAAACGCTTCAGGGCGCGTTCGTCGAGTTCACCTCGACCGATCCAGTCTGTCCCGGTCGATGGAAACTTTCGCGTCGCACGCCCCGCCCGTCGCGCACGAGGACGCGATCGCGAGATGCGAGATCTTAGAGCGTGAGCTTCGAGCGTTACAAGCGGCGGAGCGGGCGTCGCGCGCGCGAGAGACGGCGCTGGCGTGCGAACTGGAGACGCGGCGGCGACGCGCTCGAGCGGGACGGCGAGCGACGGAGACGGATGACGACGATGAGAGCGAATACGGCGGACGTCGCGCGATCGGTGCGTCAGCGAGCGTGTCGTTGAGAGAGTACGAGGGTCTACGCGAGCGGTGTGAGGCGGCGGAGGCGCGGGCGAGGCGGGCGACGGAGACGCTCGCGCAAGTCGCCGCCGAACGCGGGGAGACGCGAGAGAAAGCGGCGAGCGAAGCGGTTGAAAACGCGGTGAGAGAGGCCGAGGAGAAGTGGCGAGCAGAAATGGAAGAGTTGAGTCGAGCGGCGCGGGCTGACGCGAGGGCGCTGAGTTCGTCGCGAAATAGAGCGGGCGAACTCGCGGCGGAGCTGCGCGAGGCGAAGGCGCTGCGAGACGAGTGGCAGAAGCGAGCAGAGGCGGCAATGGAAACGAGCGAAGCGACGTCTGATGCGCTTGAGCGCATGCGTAAGGCGAGCATAGAGAGTGAGAACATGGGTTTAAGCGAGCGAAGTGTCAAAGACGCGGAGAAGATTCAAAAATTGGTCAAGCAGTTGGCGACGACGCAAGAGCAGCTCGCGATTGCGCAAAGGGAGGTCCACAAACGCGATTCAGCGCGGGATAGGCTCGTGTTCGATGCTCAAAAAGCGCAAGAACGCGTCAAGGAGATTTCGTCGCGTTTGGCCGAGGTGCAAGCGGAACGCGAACACGCGAAGGAAACCGTTTCTGTCGAACGCGCTGAGAAGGAACGCCTGAACGGTGAGGTGGTATATTTAAGAGGCGAGTTGGACCGAATTCGCTCGGAAAACGAAAATGAAATGAGCGATTTCACAGATTGGCGCACGCAGACGGAAAAAACGTACAATCGTGAGCTCAATCAGGCGCGCAAAGACGCGGCGCGCCACGCGATGACTGTACGTAAACTTCAGCAAAAATTGGCGCAAGGCAAGGACGCGAGCGACGCCCGTAAAATCGCGCAGTTGGAGCGCGAGTGCGCCACCGTTCGTGAGACAGTGCGTGAGTTGGTCACCGAGCGCGACGCGTTGGCGCGACGCGTCCAGGATTTGACGTCATTCCGAAGCGACGCTCGGCATCAAAAGGGCTCTGCGAACGCGCGTCGAGCCGTCGTCGCGCACGACGACGACGAGGTCGACGACAATATCGACCCAGGCGCGTTTGGCGTCGACGACGACTTAGATATCTCCGGCGAAGACGACGAAGACGACGACATCTTCAACGAGGCGACCGAAAATCTCTTCAAAGAAACCGTCGACGATTTCTTCGAAGACGACGACGCCGAAGACGCCCGCCTCGAAGCCGCGCACGCGCACGCGCACGCCCTCGCCAAGCGCCTACAGTCCATAGAATCCCGCGCCGTGGCATTCCTAGGCGCCCGCGACGATTTCTTCGAAGACGACGATTTGTAACCTCGCCGCGCTTCCACATCCAAACCGCGGCGCTCGCGCCGGCCGCACTCGTCGCCTCCCCGAAACCCATGGGTCGCAAGAAATCCTCCTCCGTCGCCGCCGACGCCTCCAGGGACGTCCCCGCGCACTTAGTCACGACCGAGATCGACGTCACGGCGCTCACGTACGAAGAAATTCAAGCGCGACATCGCGAGCAGCTCGAAGAAATCGAATCGCTCGTGACGAAACTTTACGGCGCGACGCCGGGGAAGAAAGACAAGGAAAAGGCCATGCGCGCCGTCGGTGTGGTGAGCGATAGACATTATCAAGAGATGATGGCGTGGGAAGACGCGAACGAGGCGTCGGAGGCGAACGAGACGAGCGATGGGGAAGCGGACGCGAACGCGGCGGCGGCGGCGCTGCGCGACCAGGCGACGCTGACGAACGACGACGACGATGACGAGAAGGAGGCGAAGGAAAGCGATGAAAGCGAGAAGCAAAAGAAGCCGTCCAAGGCGATGGCGCGCAAAGCGAAGCGTGCGGCGGAGGAAGCGGCGAGAGAGGCGAGGATCGAGGCGGAAAAGGCGGCGCTGGGACCGAGCGCTCAGGCGATGGAGAGCGAAGTCTTGAGGTCGAGATTAGCCCCGCTCGGGTTGCGCGTGAAAGAAATACGCGCTGATGGCCACTGCTTGTATCGCTCGATCGATGATCAGCTGGTCAAGGTGACGGGGTCGGGGCACGAGGGCGGATACGAGGGGTTGCGCGCGACGTGCGCGGCGACGATGAGAGACGACGAGGATTCGTTTCGACCATTCATCGGCGATTGCGCCGAACAAACGCCCGAGGCGGACGAACGGTGGCGAGCGTACGTGCGCGAAGTCGAGAGTACGGCGACTTGGGGAGGTCAGTTGGAGATCATGGCGCTTTCGAAAGCGTTGCGGCGGCGGATCCAGGTGTTTAGCGCGACGATGCCCGTCGTAGTCATGGGCGAAGACTTTGACGAGGACGGCGCGCTGCGCGTGGCGTACCATCGGCACGCGTTCGGTTTGGGCGAGCACTACAATAGCGTGGAAGACGACAAGAAATAATGTGATATTGCAAGAAAGAATATGCTAGAGATGGAAAGGAAAGACTCAGTTCATGCCCGTCCCGTGCGCGATCAGCCCTAGGAGTCCGCCGAGGACGACGACCAACGGGGCCTGGATCAGCGTCCACGTTCCCCTTGGCAACTTGACGACGTGCACGCAAAACGTGCAAATCATTCCGATGCACACGGTAGCGTTCGGAAACGGACTCAGAGATTTGACCTTGAACGCGATGTTGAACGCGGCGGCGACGACGAGTCCGACGGCTGACGCATTCAGTCCGGGCAGAGCGCGTCTGTAGACGCGCCATTTTCGAAATTTCCCCCAGAACGGAAGCACGGCGAAGATGAGAATCACGCCCGGACCGAACAACCCGAACCACGCGCACATGATGCCGACGACGACGTTCACGCCCGCGCGTCGCGCGGCGACGGCGCCGAGGTACGCGCTGAGATTAAACAACGGCCCCGGCATGGCTTGCGCCATGGCTAAACCGGCGAAAAACTGTTCTTCGGTGACCCAAGACGTGAGCGACTCGCTTCTGACGCAACTCGTCGCGCCACTCGCGATCGAGCACGTCGTGTCGTACTGCACGACGTCGTTCAACAACAGCGGAAGCACGACTTGACCGCCGCCGAAGATGATCGAACCCGTGCGCCAAAACGCCTCGAACCAATGCAACTCCTTATTCGACGCGTAATCCGTCTTCGACACCGCGATCCCGAGCGCGACGAGCGCGACGATCCACCCCACGATCAAGCACCCCCCGACCGCGGGCGTGAGACCGAGATGCGCCACCTCCTCCGCGTCTTCGTCTCCGCTCGCGTCCTCCCTCGCGCCGCGCGTCTCGCCGTCCTCCTTTTTCGCCCACCTCTCCCGCGCGCGCGCCTCGCACGTCGTCGCGCATCCCCCGAACGCGATCAACGCCGGAAACAACCACGCCGTCTGATGATAATACGCCACCACCGCGCTCGTCGCGCACAAAACCTTCGTCGTCGCCGTCTTCGCCTGCGACCGCGTCAGCGACTCCGCCGCCGACGCGATCAACCCCACGCCCGCCGCCGACAGCCCCGCCGCGAGCGCTCGCAGCGTTTTCCCTGGATTCACCAGCGTTTCCGCCGCGCCCGCGCCCGCGAGCGACATCAGCAGCAGTCCCGGATACTGAAACAGCGTCCCGCTCAGCGCGCCCCCCGCGACGCCGCCCCTCGCGATCCCGATCGCGAACGACATCTGCGTCGACGTCGGTCCCGGCAGGCACTGCCCGAGCGCCAGCAGCTCCGCGAACGTCCCGCTCGTCATCCACGGCCGCGCCGCGCGCTTCACGAAGGTTTCGTTGAAGAGCGCGACGTGCGCGGCGGGACCGCCGAACGCGGTCCAGCCGAGCAGCGCGAACGACGACGCGATCTCGCGACGCGGCGACGGCGCGACGGGAGCCGCGCGCTCCTCGTCGCCGTCTCGCGACGCCGCGCGGTGCGCCATCGCGCGCGCGTCGGCGTGCGACGCGCGACGCGCGCGAGGGCTGGAGGACGAGGCGCGCGCATCGAGGGTGGAAAAAAAACGCTCAAAGAGACGAAAAAACGGCACACGACGACGCGCGAGCGACGCGCGAGCGACGCGCGATGACGCGCGATGACGCCGACGGGGGCGAGCGGGATAATTTATACGACGCGCTCGGCGTCGCGCGGGACGCGACGAAGACGGAGGTGCGCGAGAGACGACGCGAGGACGACGCGACGAGGACGATGGATGCGTTTCGATGACGACCGAGTGGGGGGGGAGGGGCGACGACGACGACTGACGGCGAGGCGCGACGACGGCGCGACGACGGCGCGGCGTAGGTGCGACGGGCGTATCGAAATTTGATCACGCGCGCGCATCCCGATAAGGGCGGAGACGCGGTGACGTTCGCGAGGATCCAACGCGCGTACGACGTGCTGAGCGACGACGCGAAGCGCGCGTCGTACGACGAGACTGGGACGTTTGAAAAGACGGTCGAAGAAGAATTGCTCGATGAATTCGGTGGAGGGGTGTTTCGCGATAAGATGAAGGAGGAGGAAGCGCGCAAGGAGTCTCTGGCCGAGGCGCTCGTGAAGACGGAGAAGGAGAAGGGGTCGCACACCGCCGGATTCGAAGCGTGGCTCCGAGCGCGCGGACCGGATTCGAACAAGACGATCGGGGTCGAAGACATGATCGATCGATTCGGGGTGAACAAAGGTTCGTACGACGAAGTGGTGCTACCGAAGATTCGTGCGTACCAGGCGAGCGTCACAGCGGCGAACGCGATTAAATTGGGATCGGCGGCGATTCCTCCCACGCTCGAGTGGGGCGAGGTGCTCGTCAACGTGCGCGTCGCGCCGATTAATCCTGCCGATATCGACGCCAAGACGCTCGCTTCGCGCGCGAAATTCCCTTTCGTCGCTGGATCCGATGGTGTCGCCACCGTGGTGAAAGTCGGCGCGGGCGTGAAATCTCTCAACGAAGGCGATTGGGTGCTGCCGTACAAAGCCGAGATGGGCACGTGGCGCTCGCTCGCGGTGTGGAAGGAGAAGGACCTAATCAAGCTTCCTTCGGACATTTTACCCATGGAATACGCGGCGATGATGCGTGAAATGTGCGTCGCGTACCGTTTACTGGAAGACTTCGGAAGCTTGAAACCGGGAGACGCCGTGGTGCTCAACGCCGCGACGTCCACCGTCGGTCAGTGCGTCGTGCAACTGTGCGCCATGCTCAAGCTTCGCGCCGTCGCCGTCGTGCGCTCGCGGAAAGATTTCGACAAGACGGCGGCGTGGTTGAAATCACTCGGCGCTTCGGAGGTGTTGAAAGATGAAGGCTCGATCGCGACCGAGCTCACGTCGCGAAACTTGTTCGCCAAGCCGAGACTGGCGCTCGACGCCGTCGGCGGCGCCTCGGCGGTGCGTCTCGCCGAATCCCTCCAACCCGGTTGTCCGCTCATCGTCTACGGCAACATGAGCGGTCGCGCGGCGACGTTCCCATGGCACGCCTGGACGCAATCCGCACTCATCGTTCGCGGGTTCTCGTTGCGCCAATGGATGACTGAAAACAAGAAAAAGGTGCCCAAGATGATGGAGACGCTCGGCAAGCTCGCGCGCGCCGACAAACTCGCGATTCAGTACACCGACTACGAACTCTCGAGCGAGTTCGAGGAGGCGCTCGAACACGCGCGCGAGGACGATCGATGCACCAAAGTACTGTTACGCGTGAACGATATCGGGACGACGTACGACAGCGCCGAAAACGCCGCCTCGCCGACGGCGTGAGCGGTCCCGCGACGGGCGTCTCGACTCGGGCGACGGCGACCGCGCGGGCGAGACGAGACGAGACTATTCAGGGACGAAGACTACACGAATAAATGCACGAAACTGTAATGATAATATTTCATCCTCAGTTCCTAAACTGCGGCGACCAATCGCGTCGCCTCTTCAAAGCGCGTACGTACCGAGCGTCGACGCTCGATGGCGTCGTCCTCGCTTCGCGGCGCGCGTTTAGTAGAGTTCTTCCTCCATGTGCGTCTTGACCGTGCAGTCCGACGTCGGGTACGCGACGCACGTGAGCACGAAGCCGTTACCCATTTGGTCGTCGTCCAAGAAAGATTGGTCGGATTGGTCGATGGAACCAGCCTGCGCGCGATCGTCTCGTCAGTCTCGTCATCCAGAAACGTCCCATCGTCGGTTCGCGACTCGTCGAGAGTCCCTCGCGGGCGAGTGACGTCAACGTACCGTAACCTTACCCGCGCACGACGAGCACGCGCCCGCGCGGCACGAGTACGGCAAGTCGATGCCGGCTTCCTGCGCGCGTCGCAAAAGAAATCACCCCTCCGTCAGTCTCGCGCCCTCGCGACGCCCGCGCGTTCGCGCGCGACGCGCCCGACGCGCATCGCGTCGATCGCCCGATCGTTCGCGCGGCGCCGCGTCCGCGTCGCGCGACGCGATTCGCCCCCGTTCCCGCGCGCGCGACGCCGCGCGCGACGCCGCGCGCGTCGCGACCCGACGATTAAAAATTCGCTCGAGCGTTTCACGCACCTCAGCGGCGTCGAGGATGTACGTGTCGTCCGCGCACTCGATCGCTTGCGCCCCCTCCGGGGTTTCGAGCGTGACCTTGAAGTGCGCGATCGTGGATCGGCGCGCGACGGCGGCGGAGGATCGGCGCGCGCCCGCGAAGGACGCGACGGGGGCGGCGGTGACGGACATCTTCGTGACGGCGGACATTGTGTCTGTGTGTTACTGCGTGGAGTAGTGTCGACGCGTCGTCGGCGATCGAGCGATCGATGCGATCGATCGAGGTCGGTCGAGTCGACCGCAGCCCTAGCCTGTTGATTCGTCGAGTCAGCACTCGTCGACGCGCGCCGATCGAAAAAACCGTCCTCGCGTCGATCGACCGCGCGCGCATCGTCGGTCGCCGTCGAACCTCGCGCCGTCGATCGCGCGCGCGCGCGTCGATCGATCGATCGATCGATCGATCGCGCGCCCGCACTTCGCGCCGACGGCGACCATGCGCGCGATGTCGACGACGACGACGACGACGCGCGCGACGCGCGCGTCGCGCGCGTCGCGACGCCGACCGACGACGCGACGTCCGACGCGCGCGTACGCGCCGCGCGCGCGATCGAGCGACGACGACGACGACGCGACGGCGAACGAATCGTCGACGTCGGCGACCGAGCCCAAGCTCGACCCGTTCGGGTTCGGGGCGCGACGGCAGGACGCGCCGGACGAGATCCGCCCGGGATTCGACACCGCGGAGGGGGGGAAGGTGGGACCGGTGGGGACGTTTTTCATCTCCGCGCTGCTGATCGCGCTGTTCGGGGGGTCGTTTTTCTTCACGAGCGTGCCGCGGGGGAGCGTGGAGGAGCTCGCGGCGAGGCAGTTGGCGGACGATCCGAACGCGCCGACGCAGAGCTTCGCGAGGCGGTGAGGCGGTGGGGGGTGTGAGGGTGTTGGTATTTTTACGGTGGGCGTCGCGCGGGGAAGGGTAGATTGGTTGGTTGTCAAAACACGCGCGCTCGCGCTAAACTACATAAATCTCTACGACGCGACGCGACGCGACGCTTCTAACTAAGACTAGATTCCGATCCGATCGACGACGGCGCGGGAATCGAAGAATGATGCCAAGGCGGTGGAGAGCGGTGCGCGGTGCGCGCTTCGGATGGCGTCGATGGCGTGGGGGGCGATTTGGGCGACGACGTCGGCGTCGGCGAAATCGACGAGGGACGCCAACGCGCGCGCGGCGAGACGCTCTCGCGTCGGCGTGAGGGCGTTGGAGCGTAAACACGCATCACCGTCACGCGTGTTTTCTTTGTCGCTCTCGCGCGCTTCTCGGCGGATGACTAAGCATCGCGACGCGTGTTCCACGAGGCGCTCTCTCGCGTCGACGTCGCCTCGCAACGCTCGTAAAAGCGCGTCGCCGGCGGCAAACTCGAGACGAGACAACGTCCCGAGCGATCCTTCGGCGTCGTTTTCTTCTCTCGCGAACGCGTAGGCGTCGGTGATGATGTCCACGAGTTCCGAGCGCGCGCTCTCCGGAACGCCGACGACGCCTCGCAAATCGGCGCACGCAGCGACGCACGCGAGCGAGCGACTCACGACATCGCTCGCGTTCGGTAAGTCGAGCATGACGACGTCTACGACGACGCCGTACCGCAGAACTTTGCAAATCGCACGCCAAGTGTCCACAGAAGAGTCACCGCGAGCTATGACGACGTCCATCGCCGAGCGCGTCGCCGCGAGCGCGTCGGGAATCGCTCGAGGCGCGGCGGCGCGCAAGACGTTCGTCACGAAGGACCAAATCGCCGGTAGCAACGCGTCGTAGGCTGATTTTTTGTCGCGCACGAGCGCGATCAGGCGTGGAAGAATGAGATCCAACGCCCGCGTGGCGTCGAGCTTGGTCTCCAATAAGCCCTCGACCGCTCCAGCGCGCGCCACCCCCCACGCCTCGGCGCTCAGTCGCTCGACGTCGTCGTCTTCGAGAACGCGGAACAACGCGTCGAGAGCGCGATCGTCTTCGCGCGCGAGCGCGCCGATAGTTTCGCACGTTGCCGCCCAAGTCGTCTTCAACCACGCGTTCGCGTCCTCGTCGCCCATGGCGAGTCCTCGGCGGCACGCCGCGGCGATCGTCGCAACGGCGCGTCGCGGCGGCGAATCCTCGTCCTCCGAGCCAGCGCTCGCGCGTCGTCGGCGTCGCGCGAACGTCCCGAGCAAGCACATCGCTCGTGGGACGCACGCAAGCGGTAGGCCGAGGTAGTCGTCGTCGTCCTCCGTCGCCACCTTCGACGCGCTGTCGCCATTTTTTTCCAACGCCGCGGCCAGCGCCTTCTCCAACGCCTCGCACGCCGCGGCTTCCGCATCTCCCAAAGCGACATCGCTCGACGAACCGTCACCGTACACGTGTTCGAGCACTTCTAACGCTGGATCCCAACCCAAATCCAGCGAGTCCCCGAATCGCTGGAGCGCTTGAGCGACGCACGACGAAATCAAATCTCTCGCGTGCGCGTTTGGGGCGTTTTCGATCGCCGCGACGAATGGCTTCATCGCGTCCACCTGCGTGGCCGAACGCGTCGCGCGCGCGCGTAAAAGCAACCTATTCGCCACTTGTCGTAGCGAATCTGTGGCGTGTAACACGACTTTATCGTCGGGGTGCTTCACGCTCTCCACCAGGTGTTCGGCGACGACGTTCCAAAGCTTGGACCACACCAGGCGCACGCGCGTCATATTCGTCGCCGCGACTTCGGTGAGACGTAGTAACGCCGACACGTTACCGCCCGCACCGTCCCAGAGTTCATGACGAGATACTGTGGCGATGGCGGAGGCGTAGGCGATGATCTCATCGGAATCGAATCGAGTGCTCAACGCGAATACGCGCTCGATGGCTTCGCCGCCCGCGGTGGACAACCACTGCGTCACCGAAAGCTCCGCCGGGGTGAGCGCGTCGGGGCTAACATCGCCGCCCGATTGCGTCGCCGATTTCGATGACGCCACTAGTTCTTGCATGCGAAGCGGTGCACAAAAAATATCTTTCGCGCGCGCGGTATCGAAGGATACGCCGGCGCCGACGACGGCGCGCAAGTTTTCCAACCGCGTCACCATTTCCAACACGCTCGCCCACGCCTGGACGCCGCCTAGATTGGATTCGCTCGCCGCGAGCTCGAGGAGCGTGCTCAAAGCTTCTTTACTCTGAGTTGCGATGCCTTCGCGGCGTCCAAACCCAGGAGCAGAGACTAAGAAGGTGCAGATATCGTCGCGCAACATCGGGAGTTGCAGTCGCGCCGCGAGCGACAGCATCGCTCTCGCGCCTTCGAGCGGCATCGCTGCGTGCGCTTCATCCGGGGCGGAGTCAAACGCGCTGGATAACGCGATTAACATGCATTTCCCCGCCGCCTCGAGCATCGGTCGCGCCAAGCCTGGTTCGGAGGCTCGGACGAAGAGCGCGCTCGCGGCTTCGTCGCTCTCCTCGGCGTGCTTGAACATCGCCTTCGTGGACTTGAGTAACTCTACCGTTTCGTCGCTCGCCTCTTTGAGCGTAGATCGGTTCTTCCAGGGAGCTGCAAAGTTTAGTACTTGCGCCATCGTCTTCTTCGCCTGCGCGTTATCGCCACCGTTCGCTTTGGTCGCCGTCGATGGCTCCGCGGCGTGCATTTTGATTTCCTCGGCGGTGACGCGCGCGTAAATCGCGGCGACGGCTTCCACATCCAAATCTTTTGTCGCCTCGGCTGCGGTGGCCATGAGCACGAAATCACCTTCGCTCATCTTCATCGCGGCGTCTGTGAGGGGGTTGTGCGCATCCGTGTTCAACATGACGATCGCGAAGGCTAAGATGTACGCGGCGTCCGCGGACGGGTACGCCCCCGGATTGCACGCGCAAAACCTCGCCGCGAACGCCTCGACCAATCGATCAATCTTTTGTGCCTCCCCTGGGAGCTTGAACCCACCCAAAAACAAGCGCATGGCATCATCGATGCTCATCGACGCAAAGTCGAATCTGTGGACGTACGCGCGCATGACGACGAGCGCGTCGGCGTCGGGCGAGCCGAGTAACTCGCCGATGGCGGCGGGCGCGACGCGCGCGCTCGTCTTGCGCAAAAACTCCGCACACACATTTGGATCCTCCGAGCGCGCCGCGACTCTGAGCGTCTGCGTCGAAGGATCGACGTTGAAGGCTTCGACAGCCTTTTCCATGGAGGCCTTCGTCTTTTTCGCCTTTTGAAATCGTTCGGCTTCGGATTCCACCGCGGCGGACGGGGAATTTACACACGACGGCGACGACGGGGAGTCTGACGGCGACGTCGGAGCTGTCGCGATTTTTTCTTCGCGATGCGTCGGCGACGTGGGCGTGGAAGGTCCATCATCGCCGGCGACGACGGCGACGGTCGCCGCCGCCGCCGCCGCCGCGATGCTCCCGATGGGCGTCGTCGCGCCGCCTCCCGATTTGAGCTTGCGCAAGGCTCGTCTCGAAACCGCCGGTCGAAGCTCGCCGTCGAATCCGTCTTCGTCCTCCATCGAGACGTCGGCATCGTTATCGTCGATGTCCACCGACGCGTCGTCGACGCCGTTCTCTCCGCGAGCGTGCCACGACTGCAACGAGCGTAAAATGCTAAACAAGCACGTCAACACGGCGTCGCGTTCCAAAACGTCCGCCACTTGCGCCGACTGCGCCAGCGCCATGACGGTGCGTTCGTACAGATTGGCCGCGTGTAAATCGCAATCGTAGTTGACGAACATATCCACCAACACTTGGGAATCCGACGCCAGTCTTCGCACGAGACGAAGCGCCGAGACTCGCATCGCCGCGCTCGCGTCGCCGCTCTCGAGCGGATGCAGCGCCATGATTGGATACAACGCCGCGACTTGCTGCTTCCACGTCGCTCGCGCGCGAACGACGAGCGTGCCGTACGCCATGCGCGCGATCGAAACCAGAATTCCCACGCTCTGCTCCGCCTCCGAGCCTCGAGGTACCTGAAGCAACGCGTTTCGCATCAACGCGATGGAGAGCGGTTGTCGAAGCTCGGCGTGAAAGCACTCGAGCCACACCGTCGCGCGCGGACCGTCCATGAGCTGCCTCAAGATATCCAGCGCCAACGCCTTGGAGTGCGCGAGATAGGCGTCGACGTCCACCGCGCCCTCTCGCGCCGCGATTTTACACAGCGTCGTCAACAACAGCGACACGTCTCGCGTCGCGTCCGCGTCCGCGCCGTCGTCCTCCACCGCATCTCCCCGCGCGATCGCGTCGAACCCTCGCTCCGCGCGCTTAAACGCCGCGTTGATTATCTGCGTCAGCGCCGTCTTCGCCGCGCGACGCGTCGCCTCGTCGTCGGCGATCATCGCGACGTGAAACACCGCTCGCGTCGCGCGCATCAACGCCTCGCCTCGCGCGCGAAACGTTCCCGGCGCGAACGTCCCCGACGACGTCGACGCCTCTCCGCTCGAATCGCGCCCTCGCGCGTTCTCGTCCTCGTCCTCCGTCGTTCCCGCGCACGCCGCCAACGCGAACGCCGTCGCGCCCGCGCCGCACCTCGCGCGCGCCTCCGCGTCCCCGCTCGACTCCTCCGCCGCCGTCTCCCCGCTCAGTTCCCCGCACGCGCACGCCGCGCGCAGTAACTCCCAGCGCAACCGCGCGCCGTCGTCGTCGTCCTTCGCGTCGTCGTCGTCGTCGTCGAGCGCGCCGTCGCACCGTCCTCCCAGCGCGCCGATCCGCAGCAGTCCCCCGAGCGCGTCCAGCGCCCACGCGCACCGCCGCGCGTTCCTCGGCGTCGTTCGCATCGCGGACGCGCACGCGAGCGCGCCGAGACGCGCCAACGCGCGCGGATCGACGTCGCGGTCGTTTTTGGATTTCTCGACGTCGAACGCGTCGAGCGCGGCGATCAGGGACGCGCTGGACGCCCCGAAGCGCGCGGCGAAGAAGCCGACGTCGTCGCGGATCGATCGCAGGGGCGCGGCGGCGACGTCGCGGATCGCGCCGGGCGTCAACGCGGACGACATGGTGATTCGGCGAGCGCTCGGCGTCGCGATGTGACGACGACGCGACGCCGACGAAGGAAGGCGCGAATGAATAAGACGCGAAGGCGCGAATGAATGAAGGAATTAAAGACTAGGAATCTAAGAGGACGCGCGCGCGGCGTCGAGATCGAGATCGCGGACGAAACGACGTCGTTCGTCTGGGTCGTCGACGACGGCGAGCGCGGCGACGGCGTCTCTGAAATCGTGCGCGACGACGTACGAGGGAAACCGATCGACGTCCTCGGTGATTAAATCCTCGCACGACGCGTCCAGGGTGATCTCGTAGATGACGTTCTGGGAGAAGGTGTTCATTCCGGGCGCGCGCTCGCGCGCGCATCCGGTGAGATAGGCGAAGATCAACCGCAGGATGGCTTGGTGGGAGACGATCAAGACGGGTTCGGTGTACGACTCCATCTCTTGGATGCACGGCTCGAGTCGGGAGATCAAGTCGAAGTAACTCTCTCCGCGCGGATAGCGGTAGCCGATCTTATCCATCGAGCGCAAGTACGCGGCCTGCGGGTTCTTCTCCACGATCTCTTCGGGCGTCATGCCCTCGCAGTCGCCGGCGAAGATTTCGTCGATGTTGCGATAGACGCGCGGGGACATTTGCTCCCACTCGCCGTTGTGCACCGTCGGGTGCTCGATGTTCGCCGCCGTCGCGATCGTGCGCAGAAGCGATGACGTCCACAGACGCGCTCGAACCGTGCGCGGGGTCTCGCACCACCGCCCTTCGCCGTCGTCGCCGTCGTCGTCGCGACGCTCCATGCCGCAAATTTTTTCCAGCGCAAAGCGACTGAGAATTTCCGAAAACGCCACGCCCTTGGCGGTGATCCCGGAGTTCCCCCCCAGACGTCCCGTGACGTTGTACTCTGACTCTCCGTGCCTGCACAGATAAATCTTGTGCGCCGTCGGGTGCGTGGCGGTGAGAAACTGCACGATGCGTTGCGGCAAGTACGCGCGCATCTTATTCGTCTGCACGCGCTCGCCGTAATTGTACAGCTTTATGTACGATAAATCATCCTCGGAGCCGTCCTCTTGCAGCGTGACGTAGAGTTTTCGATACTCGTCGAGCCGTCGTCGCCACGACTCCTTCGCCGCCTCGATCTCGTCCTCGCGCACGCGCCCGTTGCGCGCGTCTCTCGCCACGCGTTGCGCCAAAACCTCCTCCACCAGCTCCTCCCTCGTCAGCGTCGTCTCGATGAAAATCGTCTTCACCTTCATCCTTCGCGGACCGGTGCTGTCTAAATCTCGCTCTAAATCCTCCAACTCTTTCAAGATCGCCCTGCGCCGCTCCTTGCTCGTCCCGCTCCACGTCTCGTAAAACGTCGCCGACGCGTCGCTCGAGTACACCACCGCCACCCGTCCGCTGTCGACGTGTTTCGCCGACGCCTCCTTCGCCTCGATCCCGTACTCCGTGCACACGTCCGTGATCGCGTCTCCAGATCTCAAGAAATCTCGCAGATTATTCACCAGCGACGACGTCGCCGCGTCGCCTCGATGTCCCGCGTACGCCACGTCGAACGCCCGACACCGCGCGCCGTGGAAAAACCGCAGGTACCGCGTCAATCGCAGCGCGATCGTCCGCTTCCCTCGCAGCGGCAGTCCGACGAACACCAGCACGTGTCGCTCGCCGATGTTTCCCGCCAGCGCCGCGATCGGCGGCGGCACCGTCGTCGGCGCGGGATTGTGCGCGCGCGCCGTGAGCAAATCTTCCATCGATTTCGCGTACAATCGCGGCGACGCGGCGCGATCGGCGTCGTCGGCGCGCGCGTCGCGCGTCGCGAGCGCGTCGTCGCCCATCGCGAGCTCGAGCGCGCGTCGGCGCGCGTCGCGACGACGCGTCGGCGTCGTAAAGTCGCGTCATTAACCTCCTCGCGACGTTCGTCGACGCGCGTCGCGCGGCGATGGCGCTGCGGACGGCGACGACGACGGCGCGACGTCGCGCGTGCGCGACGTCCGCGACGTCGTCGACGCGCGACGCGCGCGTGCGCAGGCGCGCGCTGCTCGCGATGACGAGCGCGACGATCGCGCTCGGCGCGGCGGCGAACGCGCGCGCGGACGGCGCGCGCGCGACGCTCGACCTCGACGCGCTGGCGAGCGCGATGCCGGATCCGTGGCGCGAGGCGCGCGAGGCGCGAGGCGCGAGGCGAAGGGAACGACGACGGGAGGTGGACGCGAACGTGGCGGCGGAGCGACGCGCGCGCGAGGCGGAAAACGACCGCGCGAGGGCGGTGTACGCGGAGGCGGCGGCGAAGAAAAAGACGAGGATACGACTCGAGCGCGAGGATGAGCTGACGGAGGAGGAGATCGAGGCGGAGGTGGCGCGGGCGGGACGAATGGCGCGGGAGGGCGTCGAACGCGGGTTGGCGGCGGAGGAAGCCGAGTTGGCGGAGTACGAACGATTGATGGCGGCGCGGCGGGCGTCGGCGGAGGCGAGGAACGCGGATTTTTTGGAGCGCGCGGAGGACGTGTTGGAGGCGACGGGCGAGGCCGCGGAGGCGTCGTACGCCGAACGCGGATTCGTCGACGCCGGGAATTTCTGGTGAGCGACGTCGAGTACGAGTATTCGCGATTTTGTAACAACAACAACAACAAGCGACGAGCGACGACGCCGCTCACTCGCGGAACACTTCGTCGAAGCCGGCGATTTTGGGGACCAGGTAGACCAAGATGTGCCGCAGCGCCGCGCTCTCGCCGTACGAGACGGGCACGGAGACGAAACTTTTGTTCCCGCCGCTCGTCGTCTGCAAATTCACAAACAATCCGCCGCTGCCGTCGGGCATGGGTTCAACCTTGAACGCCTTGTTCACGTTCCCTCGATTCGCCCCCCCCGCGCCCGGATCGTGAAAGAACGAGCACGGCGCGTTGCTCGCCATCCTATCCGCCAACTCGGCCGCCTCCGTCGCGCTCAGCATGAACGACCCTTTATTCCCCCAATCGTACTGTCGAGGCGCCGTCGCGTTCGCGAGTTCCAGCAGCACTCCTCCCGCGCGTTTCATGATCCGTCGCCCGCTCGCGTCGCTCTCGAACGTCGCTCGAACCGCCTTGAGCTTCAACGCGCCCTTCGTCTTGTACACGCCGTAATCCACGAACGCCCCCGTCCCGGACGCCGCGCGCTCGCTCGAGCGCGTCGGCGGCGCGCGGACGCCCGGTCCCGGTCCCGGCGAAGCGCCCGCGAGCGGCGCGCCCGCGAGCGGCCCGAACGACGCGCCCGTCGAGCCGCCGTTGTTTGAATTCATCATCGACGCCATCGCGCGCGTCACCGACGGCGCGCGAATGCGAGCGCATCGACGACGAGACGCGAGCGACGCGATTGATGCGGTCGCGAACGACGCCGCGGACGCCATCGGGAATCGCGACGGGACGGGAGCGGACGAAACGCGGAAGAGGCTGAATGTGAGGCGGTTGGTTGGGACTTTTTTGTAAACACATTTTGTAAACATTGAAACTGTTTCATTGATTGATGTCCAGGTGTTTCATCGCAACGCCACCGCGCTTCGTCGCGATTGGGCGACGCGCAATTGAAACGACGCTGCGATCTCCGCGACGGCGCGCTCGTCCTCGCGACCGCTCTTCGTAACGCACCGCGATTCCATCAGCAGGTGCGCGAGTTTTTCGTGTAAATCCGGCGCGACGATCGTTTTCATCGCTTCGAAGAGTTCGGACATCGATTTCGGCGCAGGAAGGGACGTCGGTACCGCCGAGTCGGTTTCCGGCGCCTCTGTCGACGGCTCGCGCGACGGAGCATCCAGCGCGCGGTCCCTCTCATCCATCGGAAAGCCAAGGAGTTCGCTGAGCGTTCGTCTAACAATCTGCGCGCCGGAAAGGATTTCCTCGTGGTCTTCCCTCCACGGCCGCTGCGCCGCGACGATCGGTCCGCGAACGAAAAATTCCTGTTCAGCCCTGTCGCGTCCGCGTCGACGAGCGTAATCGTCAGTCACACGCGCACGAGCGCCGCAAACGTTCGAGGCGAACCAGCATCGTCTCCGCGACGCGCAGACTAGAGTGCGCACCAGACTCCAGTTCGCCTGCACTCTGTGAGTACGGGTTTCGTGAAAAGAAGTATGAAGGAACTCGTTGGATACTGTTCCGACAGCGCGGAAAGGCGGCGTTTTAAACTGCGTATCCTCGCTCCCCATCGAGCGAGGACGAGGCGTTTTCCAGCCTTGTTCAGCGCCTCGATATCGCTCGGCGTCAACGGCGGCGCGCGACCGCGCGGTGGTACTGGCCGCCGCCGCGTCGCGTTCGCCGCCTCGCGATCGTTTTCGCTCGCGCGCTTCCGCGGGCTCGCCCTCGTCATCCCGCGCGTCGCGCCGTGGCGCGCGTCGTCTCGTCGCGTCTCGTCTCGTCTCGTCTCGTCTCGGACCCGAACCGCCGATTGGACAATCGGACAATCGGGTATGGTCATCAGTGAGACGTTCTTTAATAAAAATGTCCGAAAAGTGGGTGTGGCGATCAGTGAGGAGGTATAAATGACAAAGTTACGATTGATAGGGTTAAAAAAAGGTTGCAACCACCGGGAATCGAACCCGGGTCTCCTATTTAAGCGAATTTTAAGCCTATTTGTCAGTGTTTATTCTCTCGACGAGCATTTAGGGTTTAGAGTTTAGGAACTCTTGGATGCCCATCATCGCGACGAGCGCGTCTAGTACGTCGATAGCACGAACCTGCGTACTGCTTTCGCGGACGAACGGCGTTCGCCGTCAGGAGCCCATTCTTCATCTCGTCAATTCTACGTGTGACCGTAGCGAAACGTGTGATGCGTCTTTTACTCTGCTGAATGTGCCGTTTAAGTCATATAATCTTGCGATCAATGAGTATCGTTTGGCAGGCTGTGGGTGAGAGAGAGGCGTCATCGTCAGAAGTGTGTTCGGTGTGGTTCAAGGTCTTGGACCCACGCGGTCGTCGAGCACCAGGCGTCGTCGCACGGGGGCGGACGTACCAGGTATTCTACCACTAGACCATGGTTGCCTAGGTCTTCCGCACGCTTGATTACGTGCTTCGGATGTTAGCTACAGCGATAAATTTCTAGTCGGCGAATGCGAACGGGGATGCGATCGCGATGTTACGGGTTGGTGGGCGTCGGCGTCGCGCAGGCTGGAAAAACGCGCGATATATTTATAAGCTCGGTGAAGTCGGACCGCCGATTGGTTGGTTGGTTGGTTGGTTGGCGCGATGAGATTAGTTGTCGGCGCGCGCGTGGACGGACGGACGGACGGACGGAGAGACGCGCCCTTCGCGATGGGTCGACCGTACGCGTGGAGACGCGGCGCCGGCGCGAGCGCGCGACGACGAAAGCGCGGCGACGGCGACGACGACGACGACGAGCCCGGACCGGTGATGCGTCGGTTCACCGAACTCGCGCGCGCGCATCGATCGGCGGAGATGGTTCGAGCGGCGGCGGCGGCGGCGGCGGCGGCGAACGCGACGAGCGACGAACGCGAAGAGACGCGGCGCGTGCGCGTCGAGCGGACGCCGAACGGCGAAAGCGTCGTCGTCATGGACGACGCGAAGGAAGGCGATGATGGCGACGACACGGCGGCGAAGAAGACGTAGAGCGAGGTCTCGGACGACGATCGATCGAACGCCGGCTGCTGAAAAGCGTTCGCCGCGCGACGCGAAATGATTCATTCATTCATACATACATTCATACATTCATAACGAACAAAACGCACAAAATTGTTGTTACAACAAGGACAACGTGATTAGATTAATTAATTATGTAGGACATCAACGTTCAACGTTCTTCAACTCTGTCACGCCGCCGTCGGCGTCGACGTCGTCGACGCCGCGGTGAGCGCGGCTTCGACTTGCTCGCGAAGTTCTGCCGCCTCTTCGGCGCTGCGACCGTACTTAACCGTCATCTGCCAGGTGATGGCTTTGCCGCACCGCTCGACGCTCTCGCCCTGATCCCAGAGCTGCATCGCTCGGGCGACTGCTTTCTTTTGCGCCTCGAAGAGCTCCGGATCCGTCGGATTGGCGTCGGCCTCGACCTGCGCTTCAGTGTAACGAGTGCAAATGTCGTGACTGTACGCGGCGACGGTGGACGAAATACCTGTTGGATCGAACAGCGCCGCGACTTCGGCGGCGGCTCTGATGCCGTCAGCCTCCGTCTCGACGGACATCATGTTCTCGATGCCCCCGGCGATGCCGTCGGCCGTGCTCGCGACCTGATCGATGTTGTCGTAGGCGTCCTTCAGCTCTTCCGCAGTTTTTTTAACCGCTTTCGCGGTGTCACCGATCTTGTCAGCGGCTTTGGCGCATTTCGTCGCGGTTTTGACTCCGATCTTAGCCCCCGTCGTCGCGCCAGAGCTCGCACCGAGCGTGGCGAAGAAGGCAACCATCTCGAGCGGGCCCATGATCTGGTCGGTAATGACCAGCGCGCACGTGGCGTCGTCGGCGGCGGCACCCATGCCGCATTCGACCCATCGATTAGCGTTCACTGTAGGAGGGTCGCCCCAGCAGACGAACGCCGCGCCGACGAATCCCTCTTTGCAAGGCTCGTAGCAGAGGCCGGCGTCGTACTCGTAGCCGGGGGGACAGGTCGCCGGCTCCATGCCTGGGGAGAGGTGAGTGTGTTTCGTGCAGCTCGGGGCGATGCCGCCCTCGTAACCTTGATCCTGGCAGTCCATCGTGCAAATATTTGATCCAAAGTTGCTGTATCCGCTCCTGCACTTGTCGTAGCACAGACCGAGGTAGTCTTCCTTGCCTTTTTTAGTGCAAAGATCTCCGCCACACTGCACACTGAACGTGGACCAGCTCCATTCGCACTCGATGGTACCGACGCCGCGACCGTAACTCGCGTCGGGGTTGGAACATAACAATCCGTGATCGTCCCAACCGCTCGAGCACGACTGATAACAGTCGTAGCCAAAGCGATAATAACCAGCGCCAAAGTTTGAGCACTTGTCGTAGCAATACAAACCACCGGCGCCGACGATTTCTTTTTTGCCATCGTCGCCGCAGTACTGCGGAATGATGCCGTCGCGCGTGTACGATTCGCGCCAGCAAAATCCCGAGCCTTCGTCGACTTCTTGGGCGTACTCGCCGATGATCTCGCTCGACCAACTGGTGACGGTGCCCGCGTGTTCGACCACGTTTCCTACCCAGCCGAAATTGAGTCCGAGCGCGGCCGTATCGTTCGACGCTTTACGGCGTTTGCCGATTTTCGCGGTCTCCGACTTTCGCGCCGTCTCCTTCTCCCGGTCGCGCGCCTCCGCGACGCGCCTCTCGAGCGCCGCCTGAACCATCGATTCCTTCGACGCGCACGTGCCATTCGTCGCGACGGCCCTCTCCGCCGCGGTGAGATCGGACAACTCAAAGGTCGACTTTCGCAGCGCGCGCTCCGCCTCCGCTTCGACGTCCGCAGCCTTCGCCGTCATGACGGCGATCGTCTCGTTGAGCATCGCCTCTCGCTGCGTCGCGTTCACGGCGGCGCCCAATCGCGCGCGAAGCGTCGGCGTCGGCGTCGGCGTCGCGTCGACCGCGCGCGCGACGCGCGGCGTCGTTCGCGTCGTCGGAATCGTCGTCGTCGTCGTCCCGCGTCGACCCGCGAGCGCGACGACCGCGCACGCCGCGACGCCGAGCGCGACGACCGTCGTCGTCCCGGCGTCGACCGCGCGTCGGTCCCGTCGCGATCGTCGCAACAGCGGATCGCGCTCGCCCGGCTTCGACATCGCGACGGACGGCGTCGCGGGGTGGCGATCCGCGGCGCGCGGCGGTCGGTCGGCCAACGGGCGCAGGCTGGACAAAACGCGCGCCACGTTTTTAAGCGCATAGGTCTAAATGGTACTAAATACACAGAAAACAAAACGAGTGGAGTTCACCGAGTTCGATTCCCCCCCTCGTTTTGTTTTCTGTGTATTTAGTACCATTTAGACCTATGAGCTTACAAACGTGGCGCGCGTTTTGTCCAGCCTGCGCGCGGGGCACATCTGCACTCGATGTGCCGGT
>Ga0257114_1000830_pt1 | contig 23414 bp, 5 predicted proteins | sample SI112_10mmetaG_FD_190149 | JGI IMG/M metagenome (GOLD analysis project Ga0257114, IMG submission 190149) | Marine microbial communities from Saanich Inlet, British Columbia, Canada - SI112_10m | ecosystem: Environmental > Aquatic > Marine > Inlet | place: Canada: British Columbia | collected...
TGTCCTTTGAAAGTTTCTTGACATCACCCCTGCGAACGTCCCAGCCCGCGGACTCCGATCCGGGCGCGAGCAAACGCTTTGGCTCCACGTCCGGATTGCACCGATACTTGACGAAATCTTCTGGAAACTTCGCCCCTCGCGTTTGCAAGTACTCGTCGTCGATCAACGTTTGCCCCGTCGTGTGCGCGTCGCAACACAGCTCCACGACGCAATCCGCCAAGATGTCCGCCTTGCGCCAGTTATCCCGCGACCCGAGCTCAAAATTCTCGCTCGCCAGGCTCTCCACGATCGTCGCCGGCCACAGCGCGTTCCCGGTGACGCCGTATTTCTCTCCCTCCGCCGCCGCGCCGAGCGCCACCATGCTCATCCCGCACTTGGACATGTAATACGCCGTCTTCGTCTCGTACTCCTTATAGCTCTTCGGCAGCGGCGGTCCCATCGAGATCACCCGTCCGCCTCGCCCGCCCGCTCGCATCTCCCGCAGGCACGCCCGCGTCAGCACGAACGCCCCTCGCGCGTTCACCCCCTGTATCAAATCGTACTTCTTCGTCGGCGTGTCCTCGATGTCTTGCCACCACAGCGCGCTCGCGTTGTTCACCAGCACGTCGATGCGGCCGTACCTCGCCTTCGCTCGCGCCACGCACGCCAGAATCGACGCCTCGTCCAGCAGATTCACGACGCATCCCATCGCGCGCGCGCCGTGCGTCGCCACCGCGTCGCACTCGCGCGCGACGCCGTGCACCGTCCCGGGAAGCGTCGCCGACTCGGTCGCGCTCTTCGCCGCGACGACGACGTTGACGCCGCGCCGCGCGAGCGCGAGCGCGCACGCGCGACCGATCCCGCGCGACGCGCCGGAGACGACCGCCACCTTACCCGCGAGCGCGTCGGCGGCGGCGTCGCGCGGCATGTCGCCGACGACGTCCCGCGCGCGTTCCGCGGCTCGCTCGTCGGCGTCGGCGTCGAAGCGCGCGTCGATTCGCGACGGGCGCGGCGATGAGTGACGTCGATCGACAGAGCGCGACGCGCGCGCGCGACGCGATGCGGGCGCCGCGCGCGACGGCGACGGCGACGGCGACGGCGACGGCGACGACGGCGGCGACGGCGGCGATTCGCGCGACGACGCGCGCGCGCGCGACGGCGCGCGCGACGGCGGGCGCGGTGCTGCGCATCGCGACGCTCGGGGACGGCGACGACGCGGTCGCGCTCGTCAGCGACGCGACGGGGACGCTGCGCGCGGTGCGCGGGAATGAGAGCGACGCGCGCGCGTGCGCGCTGCGAGGGCTGGGCGCGAGCGCGGCGACGCGAGGACCGTTTTGGTCGATGGCGAGCGCGGGCGCGGCGAACGCGAACGGGACGGCGCGCGCGCTGGTCGGGACGAGCGGGAAGCACCTCGCGACGTGCGTCGTGGACGCGCGCGACGGCGGAGAGACGATTGAGGTGCGCGCGGAGGGCGACGCGCTCGGGCCGCACACGGGGTACGTGCGGGACGTGGCGACGACGCGAGACGGGCGAACGGCGTGGAGCTGCGCGTGCAACTTCGCGCCGAAGTGGACGCGCGGCGAAGACGGGACGTGGACGGCGGCGGCGGCGCGCGAGACGCTGCGGTTGTTCACGGGCGATATACTGCGCCTGTGCGTGCTCGAGGATGGCGATGACGTCACCGTGTTCTGCGGCGTCGCCGACGGGACGGTGCGGGCGTTCGACGCGTCGACGACGACGCCGCGGGATTTGGGCGCGGTCGGCGGCGACGCGAGCGCGCCGAGAGGTCGCGTATCGGCGCTGTGCGTCGTCGATGGACGTTGGTTGGTCTCGGGGAGTCACGACGGGCGCGTGCTCGTGCACGACGCGCGAACGCCGTCGTCGCCCGCCGTCGCCGAGATTGAACGTCTGGACGGCAAAGTGCACGACATCTTAGCGCTCGACGACGGACGCGTGCTCGTCGCGGGTGAATTCGGGATCGAGGTGTTCGAAAATGCGCCCGAACTCGCGCCGTCGCGCGGCGATGAGGACGACGAGGAAATGTTTGGGCGGTTTCGCTCGCTCGCGATTCGCGCGCTCGCAAAGACTTCGTCTCGACTCTTCGTCGGCGCGGCGTCGGGAGAAGTGACGGCGATCAGACTCGACCGCGAACGTAGATCTAGATCTAGATAGTCATTCATTAGCGTTACGTAGCTCTACAGAAACCGCTTTACGGCGTCGAAAATCTCCTCCGCGGGCGGCGTAAAGAAATGATCCCGCGTCTCGCTCACGCTCTCTCGCGCGCCCAATTTCTTCGCCAACGCCAGTTGTATCGCCGCCGGCACCAACGAATCGCGCGTGCCGATCACGCACTCGATCCCTCGCGAGCAATTCGACGCGATTTTACCGTAATCAAACGCGTCATCAAAATATCCAGACGCGCGTTCCGTGGCGTCGCCCAAGTCGTCGTCGTATCCTGCCACGAGCACGATCCCTCTCACCGCGTTTCGCTCCGCCACGCGCATCGCGCACACCGCACCGCTCGAGTGTCCGACGATGACCGTGTTCGCGTCGCACCGCAGCTCGTTTTCGCAGTGTGGGACCCAAATATGTCGACGGCACACGTCCGCGTCTGGCATCGAGGGCGTCGTCAAGCGAACGTCGTCGGTGACGCCGCGGTCGATGAGGGCGCGCTCGAGCCAGGCGTAGTGATTGCAGGAACGCGTGGGGGCGCATCCCGAGCCGGGGAGGATGATGACGTTCATGGCGGCGCGGGAGTGCGGCGACGGTGATTCGCGATGGCGGCGGTCGGGCGAGTAACCGTCTCGGCGCCGAACTGGACGCGCGGTCGTCGAGGTGGATTGGATGGCGTATGACAACTCGGATGACGAATTAAATGAACGGGGTGTCGGGAAATGATGCTCGTGGTCGATGCGGTCACGTCGTCGCGGCGTTTTCGTCGCCGTGGAGCCGAGCGGATGATTTGGAGTGCTTGCGCACGATGGGAGATAACGCCACGGGTTCGCCGGCGGAGATTTGGCGGAAGACTTCGGCCGTGACGGCGTTGACGTCGACGTCGGCGCCGTGCTTTTGAATCTGCGCCAAGAGGTCTTGGAGCTGTGTCATGGACAATCCCGAGTCGGGCGATCCCGAAGACGACGGTTCGGCAAACGGGCGCAAGAATCTGTGCGTGAGAATCTCCTTGACAGATATGCGGTTCTTCGGATCTCGCTCCAGACACTTTCGCATCAAGTCAATGAGCGCCGGATTCTCCGTCGGTAACGGTGGAAACGCGATCGTGTGCCGGGGATCGGTAATAGCGTGAAGTTTTTGAATCATCCCGGTGATTTTGCTAAACGGCGTGTGCCCGTACACCATCTGGTACAAGATGCAACCGAGACTCCAAATATCGCTCGCGCGTCCAACTTTCATCGGTCCTCCGAGTGCGGACGCTTGTCCGTTCAGGATTGCCTCAGGGGACATGTAGTTCACCGTTCCAACTTGATGATCTCGCACAATATTCGTGTGATCGGGCGCTTGCTCCGTCTGTATCGCGCGCGCGATGCCGAAATCGATGAGCTTGAGCGCGCCCTCGACAAAGAGAAAGTTTGCCGGTTTCAAATCACTGTGCACGATGCGCTCCTCGTGAATGATATTCACCGCTTCCACCATTTGTTCAAAGTACAGACGTAAAAAGTTGTCGTCAATCACACCTCCGTGGTTTTGACGCTGCTTTTCGCGCTTGGCGAGCATGTGTGCGAGGTCGATTTCGCCAAATTCAAGCACCATAAATATGAGCTTCTCCTTCGGGCAAACCTCCGCATCGACGAGCTGAATGATGTTGTCTCTTCCTCGTAATGTCTTCAGCAGCTTGATTTCGTCAATAAAACCCGCCACGGTTTCGTGCTCTTTGCCATCGAGACGAATTCGCTTCAACGCTAAAATCTTTCGCTTGGGAGAGACGACTTTGTAAACCTTGCACGTGCCACCTTGACCCACGCACTCGAGTTTCGTATACTTGACTCCATTCACGATGACGGTGTTATCATCCTCGCGAGGACGGTCGTGATACTTGTTCGCGCTCGCCACGGAGCTACTCTCCACGCGCCGCTCGCCGCCTTGCAAGGGCGTTTGCTCCGCCGCTCGTTGCCTCGAAGGTGGTACTCTCGGAGGATCCATCGATGCGTGACCGCTAGCGGCCGGTGTATGCTCGGAACGTGAAGGTCGAGACGCGCTCAAAGCGCTGTACTTCTCTTTCGCCTCCGCGAGGCGGCTTCGCAACGTCACGGTGGCCTCCATCACGCTCGTCGGCGGCGGCGGGGGCATTGAATTCTCCGTCTTTTCGCCGCCACCGCGTATACCTCCCGTGCGGGCGCTGTGATAGCTGCTCACGCTTCCCGGCATCGCCGTTGATGACGTCACGTACGTCGTACCCGCATGGTGCGACGGCGCTACGGGCTGCGGCGCGGTAAACTTTGCCGTCGGCGTCGCTTGCATATTCGCCAAAGCCGCGGCGCGTTGCGATAAATTCTTGGGCGTCGCCACCACGGATGACTTCGCCCCAACATGCATGGCGTCCACATCCATGTCCCTCGTCACGTGTCGCGGGTTCGCGGGCTTAATCGCCGACGTATACTGCGGCGCTAGCGACCGAAACGGCGTGTGTTGCGTGTGCTGCGCCGGTTCGTATCGTTTTCCCTCCATATCCGCCAGCATGCACTCGATCGCCCCCGAGGGCTCGGCGCCGAAATCTAATCCTCGCTTTAAGATTTTTACCGCTTTCTCCTCGCCCTTGAACGTGTACCCGAACGCCGCCCACTCGCACCAATAAATCGCGTGCTTGTGCCCGATGCCGCACGACTTTAAAAACTTAAACGTATCCCTCGCGTCATCCATGTTGCTCACCATCTGCTGCCTCGCCAGCCCGAGAAATATCCTCACATAGTTTTCATCGTTCACGTTCCCCCGCTTCGGGATCGTCTTCGTCGCGAGTTCGTACAACCGATGCAAGCTCACCCCGTTTCGACTCCCCGCGCTCGCGCTCGGTTTCCCCACCTCCGCCGTCGCCGCCGCGTCCGCGTACGTCGCCTCTTCGTGCTCCAAAAAGTTCAACCACGCCTCCGGGTTCTCTTGATTCTCTCGCACCGCGTTCGCCAGCGCGTTCCTCGCCTTTCTCCCCCGCGTCGGCGTCCCCGTCTCGTCCGCGCTCGCGCAGTACTCGTCCAGCAGCGCCGTCGCCGTCCCCGCCCGTCGCGTCCCCACCGCCGCGCTCGTCGACGCGCTCGCGCGCGCGTCCGCCTCCGCGCGAGGCGTCACCGCGCTCATCATCCGCACCCGCGCCGCGAGCGACCGCACGCGCGGTTCGTACGCCGACGACGGCGTCGTCGCGTCGTCGCCGAGCCGTTGTCCATCGCGATCGTTCTCGCCGTCTCCGCGCGCGCCGCGCGTCGCCGTGTCGCGCGATTTCCCGTCCGCGGCGCGGTGGGCGTTTTCTTTATCGCGCTCGACGTCCATCGCGCGCGCGCGGCGAGAGACGCGTCCGCGTCTGCCGCGACGCGCGCGGCGAGCGTTTGAATCGCCGTTCCCCTTTTTATCGCGACGCGGCGCGAACGCGCGCAGACTTAAAACGCGCGCGAGTACGAGAAACGATTCGCGTCGCGCGAAAAATCGGTGAAGGCACAACCCTAGACCGCGGCGCGACATCGCGACGCGCGCGCGCGAGCGCGCGCGCGTCATGGCCGACGACGACGCGCGTCGCGCGTACGCGTCGAACGATGACTTGCGCGACGCCATGCGGCGGCTGAGCGCGAGCGACGGCGCGTGCGCGGGGATATCGCGCGTGGTGTCGCTGGGACGGAGCACGAACGGCGAGGACGTGCGCGCGCTGACGATCGGTCGAGGCGCGCGCGCGAGCGACGGCGACGACGGCCGGGGAGGGCTTCGGTTTGGATTCATCGGGAACATGCACGGAGACGAGCCCGTGGGGCGAGAGATCGCGATGGAGGTGGGGCGATGGGTGTGCGAACGCGCGACGACGACGCGCGAGACGACGAGCGAGGCGGAGACGCGCGAGCGGGCGCTGGCGAAACGATTGGTGAACGAGGCGACGCTGTTCGTGGTGCCGACGGTGAATCCCGATGGGTTCGCGGCGAAAACGCGCGGGAACGCGCGTGGGGTGGATTTGAATAGAAACTTTCCGTACACGCGATTTTCGCTGCCGAAATCGTTGAGCGGACGGGCGAGCGCCGTGGGCGGGAGCGCGGGGGACAACGCGAAGCGAGAGATCGAGACGGCGCTCATCATGCGATGGAGCGAAAAGTGGGCGATGAATGGGGTGCTGAATTATCACGAAGGCGCGTTGGTGGCGAACTACCCGTGGGACGGGAACGACGACGGAAGCACGTCGTACAGCGCGGCGCCGGACGACGCGACTTTTAGATATCTCGCGTCATCGTACGCTCAAGCGCATCCCACGATGAGTAAGAGCGCGGAGTTTGAGGGTGGAATCACTAACGGCGCGGCGTGGTACCCGTTGTGGGGCGGGATGCAAGATTGGCACTACGTGCAGACGGGGACGTACAGCTTGACGGTGGAGGTGGACGACGAGAAATGGCCGAGCGAGGACAAGCTCGGAGCGATCGTCGCCGAGCACGTGAACGCCAGCATAGACGTGTGCGCCCGCGCGCTCTTCGGCTCCGTGCGCGGCTTCGTGCGCGATGAGAGGGGCGCGGCCGTCGTCGGCGCTTCCATCGTCGTCGGCCGCGACAGCGCGCCGGTGAAAACCGACGCTCGAGGCTTCTTCGCCAAGCCCAGCGAGCCGTCCACTCGACCCGTTCGCGTCGTCATCACGCCTCCATCGAACAAGCGCAACGTCGACACCATCACCCACTTCGTCCCCACCATCGATCCAACCGACGGCGCGTCGATCGACGTCGTCTTCACTCCCAGAAGCGCCCCTCCCGGCTTTCTCCTGCTTCGCGTCGTCGCGGTCGTCGCCTTCGCCGTCGTCGCCTTTCTCATCCGGCGCAGCGCCCGACGCCGCAGGCGCGTGTCGGTGCTTTCAGAGTCATTAGTAAATAACGTCGACGTCGAGAAGGCGATCGCGAACCGACGCGGGATGACATCCAGCCGTTCGTTGTCCGGCCTCTGACCGACTGTACCTTGTAACAGCAGCACCGTGGTAGCAGAACACCCACGCCCCGCGCACGATGAACCGCACACGCGCGCGCGCGCACGTCAGATTGACGCACGAACGCGCGCGAACGCGCGAAGAAATCGCGTGCGCGTGTTTACCGCGCGAAGCCGCGCCCGCGACGCGCCCGCGACGCACGCGCGACGCGAACGCGCGAACGCGCGACGGTGAACACCCTCGGCGTCGCGCGATCGATCGCGCGTGGTGACGGCGATGGCGAGCGAACCGGCGCGCGCGAAGTTCAAATCCCTGCGAGGATGGAACGTCGATAAGTACCAGTTCGATGTGCGCGCGCAGAGCGCGTACAACGTCCTGCCGGGGACGCAACGTTTGAAATTGCTGTGGAGGCGCGGACACAAGCGCGCGGAGACGAAGACGGCGAACGTGACGCGCGGGGAAGCGGTGTGGGATGAAACGCTGACGCTGTCGTGCTCGATGTTTGTGAATCCGAAGACTGGGATGTACGAGAGCAAGCCGGCGATGTTCGTGCTGCAGACGGTGAACGAGGACGGGTCGATTGGGAAGACGTACGCGGAGGCGACGATTGATCTGTTGGAGTTTGCGTTGAATCCGGGACGGGAACTGTCGCAGACGGTGCCGATGAGACAAGGAGCGGTGTCGATGTTGACACATTTACAGTTCGCCGTCACGGCGACGCCGTTGGCGGAAAACGTGGCGTTGAGCGACGTGTCGAGCGCGCTGAGCGTCGCCGATCTAGCCGACGTCGCCGAGTTGGCAGCGACGAGCGCGGTGCCGGAAAAGTTGGCGGTGAACGTGATCGGGGAGCACGAAGATGAGGGATATTTCGATGAGAAACTCGATGTCAGAGAGGATGCGCAATCGGAAAGTGAAAAAGAGGATAGCGAATTCGCCTACTTTGACGAACGCCTGGCGTACAAGGTGGAGGGCGACGACACGGAACAACTTCCGCCGCCGACTGCGGAGGAACTATTATCGGGTGTTGACGCTGAAGAAGGCATCGTACCCGGTGTGAAGATGATGCGCTTGATTGTCGGGAAAAAGTGCAAAATTTTCGTGCGGGGTCAGGATAACTTTGGCAACGCACGCACGACAGGCGGGGACAACGTCGAGGGCGTGTTGATCGGTCCGAGCGGGCAGCGCGGGTTAGTGAGCACTAAAGACCACGGCGATGGCTCGTACTTGCTAGAGTTTACGTGCATGCAACAAGGGATTTGGACCCTTCGTACGCGGTTTAACGGTAGACTGAGCGTGGAGCGACACAAGCTCGTGGTTTCCTTCGGTCCGCTCACGGCCCAGGACGTTCGGGTGCAGTTACCGAAGCCGCCGTTCAGATGCGGTGCGTACACGGACATGCAAGTCGTTGTTGAGCATCCGGAAGATGGGAGAATTCTAACTGGTGCAGAGGCGTTTAACGTTCGCCTCGTCTCACCGGCGGGCTTGTCGTTGGGCGTTCCGCTCGACATTCGTCCCGGGACGACCGCCGCCGTCGCGCGAATCAACTGGCCCGAAGTTGGCGAGCATCAGCTTGACGTAAGGCTAGATGGTGAATCGCTTCGCGGGTCGCCCATGCGAGTCGAAGTTGTGCCTGAGGATTTGTGCCTAGCCGCTTGTCAACTTCAAGGTCCGGGTGTTCATCGATGCACGGCGGGCATACGCTCCGCGTTTGTCATCGAAGCTCACGACAGTCGTGGTAATCGTCTCCTTTCTGGAGGCGCGCCACTCTTTTTGGGCATTCGCACGGCATCGAATGAGTCGTACTCGGGTGAGATTGTTGATTTCGGCAACGGCACGTACGAAGCTTCGTACTCTGTTCGTGTTTCTGGTTATTACGAATTATCGCTCGCCATCTTAGGTGAGGAACTCGTAATTAAAGGCTTATGTGAACCCGGCAAGGCCGTCGTCGCGGGTTGTGAGCTGGTCGGCGACGCCGGATTGGACCTTGAAGTTGGCTCTTCCGGTCGCTACAGTATCATTCGTCACGATGCATACGGCAACAGAGTGCCAACGCGTCAGGGACAAATCAAGTTCAAAGTTACCGCCGATGGACCTGGACCCGCAACTTGTACGATGATTGATAGAGCTGATGGCGTTAGTGATGTCGATGTCAGTACCTCTGTAGCCGGGAGGTATTTCGTCCAGGTGACGGCTGGTGATCAAGAACCGATTCCTGGTTCGCCGTTTGAAGTCATCGCATATCCTAGTCCTGCTTCGCACGAAACGAGTGTGACGACAGTGTTCGGTGCACAGTTAGCCGCAAGTGATAGCGATGTCCTCGTGGCTGTTGCTGGCGAAGAGGTCTCGTTATCAGTAGCACCTCGTGATATGTACGGCAACGTCACTGTCTTCTCCAAGTCGGCGGCGATCACTGCGACAGCGACGGGAGGTGGCGTCTCGACTTCATTTGAAGAACGCACTGGAACTCGCACGGAAGTTTCTTTGTTCTCGACTTTCAGACTAGCTGGGTCGTACTTGCTCACCGCAAAAATCGGCGACAAGGTGTTAGACGGCTACCCAAGGATTCTCACGGTTGTTTCGGCGGCCACTGAACCTCGAAAGTGCATGTTGTTTGGTGACGCGCTTCAAGGCGTGAGGTGTAACCGAGTTTCAACACTCACCGTGCACGCAGCAGATAAATTTGGAAACTTGAGATCGACGGGTGGCGACGTTGTCGATGTCAACTTGTGCTCACCCGACGGAAAGTACGTCGTTGCTTCAAAGGTTGATGACCACGCCGACGGAACGTACGGCGCAAAATTCAAGCTCGAGCGCCCGGGGACGTGGGAAATCCAACTCGTCGTCAATGGCCGCGGTGGCCGGACGCAAGTCAATGAGATTACTTCGTATTTTGCAGGCGTCAAAGCGAACGAGTGTACGTTTTCTGGCATGGGTTCGGATGGTGTTGAAGGCGTCGTATGCTTTAAGCAGAGTGACATCGTCATCGAGCCAGCTGACTTTGAGCAAAACTCACGCCTCATGAGCGGGAAAGAAGCCGTCGCAGTCCGTATTCTCACGCCATCTGGAGGTATTAGCTCTGTGGATCTCAAGTTCGAAAATGGAAAATATAGAGGATCGTACACCTGGACTCAGCCAGGTCAGCACACCGTGTCCGTGTCTCTTGATCAAGAAGCCATCGTGGGGTCGCCGTTTTCCGTTGAGGCCATGAGTGCGTTGCCTCAAATTGCCGAACTGGAGAACATGGCCGTCGGGGAGATTGCCGATATCCTTCCAAAGCTCAGTGGCGAAGGTGCATCGCAAGCGTTGCAGTCTCTTGGACCCGATAAAGCGGCCGAAGCGTTGGCGGGCAACACGCCCGAGTCAGCGGTGCGAATGATGGCGCATGTGTTCCCTGGAAATGTTGCGGAAATTCTTAGTTGCATGCGTCCTGACGCAGCCGCAGCGACAATCTCTGCGATGCCCGGCGAGCGAGCCGCTGAGGTTCTCAGCACAATGCAATCAAACGACGCGACGCAGCTGATGAAGAATATGTCGAGTGGGGAGATATCTGAAAAGGCTGAAATGTTCGCCGACGTCATTTGTGGCATGAAGGAAGATGATATGCTTGTGTGCGTTCGCGAGCTCATGAATTCGCGAACCGCGGAGAAAGGTTTAAAGTCAGTGCTAGATAAAATGCCCGCGCGCGTCGTAGCTGAACTCACTGGTAAGCTGGATAAGAGTGAGAACACCAGGCTTCTTTCCGGGCTTTCGCATGAGCGCACAGCCGCCATTGTCTCTAAACTGCCAGTTGAGCTGCAAGCCGGTGTCATTGGCCTGCTCGGCGGAGATTCCATGTTCCAGATGACGAAGACCTTGTATGCTGCGTATAAAGTGGACAAGAATTCGTCCGCACAAGAGCGCAGTCGAATGAAGGCGGATGCCCAGGAAACGGGTCACCGGCTGGCCCCAGCTCTCGCTAGCATGGACACGGAGGAGCTCCGCGAGAATTTCAAGCAAGCAACGCCCGAGCATATCGGTGGCTGCCTCTTTGCACTCATCGACGCAAAGCGCCGTCAGGTTGGCTCTAAAGCTATCGCTCGTCCCGTGGCACAGATGATGGAAGACGGCTCGATCGAATGGGGGGATGGTTCCATTTCTCACGTGAACGAAGACAGATCGGCAATCAATCATTCCGACGGAACTTCGGCATCCCTTCGTGTAGATGGTACTATCATCGATAGCGATGGACAAGTGCTCAAACTTAGACCTGATGGGATCATCACGGCCGATGGTACTGTCCTAGGGGCCGACGGAGAAATCACCACCGCTCCGTCCGGTCCGTTGCACATGTTCAGGGCACTGACGACGGAGCAGCAAACAGCGGCGATTCTTGAGCTCATCGAATTCAGTCAAACGGGTAACGCCGGCGAGATCTTGGTCGATCTCACCGCGACGGAGCTTCGCGAGACAATCCACCCCATGGGTGCTAGCGACCAGGCGAAAGTCTTCATAGAAATCGGGCGAATGTCGCCCTCGCAAGCAGCTCGCGCTGCTTCAGTTCTCAGCCACACCGAAGCTGCATCAGTGGTGAGCATCATGGTGAATCCCGGTTCAAGCGGGCGATGCGACGAGCCATTCATGGGCCCGTTCCTCGAGGCGCTGGCGCCGCAGATTTTGCGTAACATCGAACCACCAACAGCTGTTGGCGGCGCGCTGGCAACGCATCTTTCCCCGACGGCAGCTGCTCACGTTTTGCACAAGCTCGAGCCGATGGATGTGTCGCGTATCATCGAAGGAATGAGTCCAGCAGAAGTGCGCCAAGTCATCGAATCGAGTTCGAATATTCAGGCCGAAGCCGGTAAGGCTGTGAGCGATACTCCGCTCATCGCCGCGCTCGTGCCTTACGTGTCCGCCATGGATGACTCGCAAGCGGCGACGCTCTTGGAAGGTCTTCCTGCGGACATGGCTGTTGGCGTCATGATGTGCACGCCTGAAGAACGGGCTAAAGAGATTATGTCGCACACGCGAAGACGAGACTTGAAGGAGCGCATAGCGAACAAATCCTTGATTCACCTCGACGCGTGTACTATCGTCAACCTTCGTGGGGCAGTAGCAGGGGAATCCTCTTCCTTCATTTTAGAAGCGAGAGAGCGCGGTGGAAACAGGATTACTTTTGGAGGCGGACGATTGACAGTCGCCACGAAGCTGTTCTCCGCGCCTGGTCCTGGCGTTGAGCAAGGGACTGTCCATGACCGCGGTAATGGTGAATACGTCGTACAGTTCACGAGCACCTTGGCCGGCAAGATCGCCGTCGTTGTCGAGGCTTCCGGACAATCTCGTGCCTGGGACGTAAACATCGAGGCATCCGACGTCGTTATTCCAAAGTGTACGATCGAAAAGCAAGGATTGGAGAGTTGGACGGCCGGTAGTCCTGGTAGAATACTGCTTACTTTGCGCGATCGCTTCGGGAATTTCGCTCATTCGTCGAAAAGTATCCTCGAGTTCGAAGCTCGCGCATCAGGACCTGGAGGCGTCATCGTCGAGCGCAACATGTTGGATGACGGGAAAATTGAATTTCTCCTGAACACGACTGTCACTGGCATTTACAAAGTCGCCGTATCGTGCTTGGATACGAAAGAAGATTTGAGCGGCTGTCCCTTTGAAGCACGTATGGGGACCGACGCTCTCTCCCAAGCGGGCTGTACCGCCTCATTGCAATCTCTCACGAGTTCGACAAAGGGCCCGGGGGCGAAAGCCGCCGCCTATGGCGCCTGCGCCGCCATGGCGGGTGAAGAAGTCACCTGCGTTGTGGAGGCTCGCGATCGGTACGGCAATACGACTACTTTTGCAGGCGAAAACGTGGCCGTCATTGCGTTCGGACCGGCGCACTTGCCCGCGGATAGACCGTTTGAAGTGGCCGACGTTCGCAGTGGCCGGATGGCGCTTCGAGCCATCTTCCCACGATCGGGGAGCTACACGATCGCTGTAACTGTTGACGGCATCCCGATCGCTACGTCTCCGCTCATCTTGCACGTTTTTCCGGGTGCGTGCGAAACGAGTCGTGCGGTCTTACGTGGTGACGCGCTCAATGGCATCGTCGCGAGTAAGATTACAAGTCTTCTTGTGCAAACAGAGGACAAGTACGGGAACCATTGCCACGTGGGTGGCGACAGGGTGAATCTCTCCATGTCAGGACCGAACGGCATCAAAGTAAATTCTTTGGACGTCAAAGACAACGAAGACGGAACGTATTCTTTCTCATTCATCATTCCACAATCTGGTCGATGGACGATTCAAGCCGTCGTGAACGGTCGCATTGCAAAAGAGAGCACCACTGAAGTTGTCGTCACATACGGCCCATTACACGCCGCCGCGTGCGTGTTGAAAGGAGGTCCTGGAATGAAACGTACGGAAGTTTGCGGTGCGCAGCGCGATATTTACTTGCAAGCTCTCGAATATGACGCAAACGGGCGCGGGATGAGCGGGCAAGAAGCTATCACAATGCACTTGATTACGCCAAGTGGTGCGACGCACACACTCGCCCCCGTTTTTGCCGAACGAGGCTCTCGCTACAAGGCCACGGTACGATGGTGGGAGGTTGGAAGACACGAGGTTGTCGCCGCAGTCGGGGGACAACCAGTTGTAGGTTCTCCATTCGTAGTGAACGTTGAAGCGCAGGAAGTGAGTCTGCCGATGTGTCGACTCTCGGGACCTGGCCTTCAGGGTGCTGTCGCGGGAGAGCGAGCCACGATCCTCATCGAGTCAAGAGACGAACGCGGTAACCGACTCTTCAATGGCGGTGCACAAATGGGCATTGCCGTGCGATCGGGCGGTGAAACTCTTCGTGGCAAGGTGCAAGATTGCGGGGACGGTACGTATGAGGCGAGTTACATTGTCGAGCGTGCCGGACCGTTCGAGTTGTCACTGTTCCTCGGCACGGAGGCGGCTACGTACAGGGCGACATGTAAGCCAGGACGCGTAGATTACGCCAAGTGCCGCGTTGATGGGGTGAATAATGGCGTATGGGTTGCTGGCGAGCAACTCACTCTCACAGTCACGCGCATGGATCGTTTTGGTAACAGAATCACCCGTCGCGAAGGGCTGGCGCCTTTCTTCGGCAAGGCGATTGGACCTGGAGATATCGTAAGCCAGTCGTTAGAACTCGGTAACGGAACGGCGGAAATCAAGTTGTACGGCACAGTTGCTGGAAACTATCAAATCGGTGTCTACGTTGCCGACACTCCCATTGTGCCTTACGCGAATGAGGAAGCCGAAGCTCTTATGGAGAACCAACAGCTCCTCCTCGAAGACTCAAAATCCGCTAAGTCCAAAGCGGATAGCAAAAGGATTGAAGCGCAAGAGTCTGGTCTTCGAACAGATTCTCTCGCGGGTACCGTGCGTTCGGCGTCAAAGAGTGATATCAACGCTGGCAAGCCATTGGCCGCGGTTCCAGGAACCTTCATCGCCTCTGAAGACATTGAAGCGATGAAGGAAGTAACGCTGCCAAAGGTGACGACAATGAATGGCGTCGAAATGGTTCCGTTACCGAATGGTTTGTTCGAGATGAACTTGATACCGACGATTGCGATGCCGAATTGCTGTGAGTTAGAAGTCATTGGTGGCACGCGCGCCGATGATTCATGGATCACCCCAGCGGGTGACGAAGTGATTGTCAGAGTCATAGCCCGAGACAGATACAAGAATGAAACGCACTGGGAGGAGGGTCAAACGATCACCGTCGAGGCACTCGGTCCAGAGTTTCTGAGTTTCTCCTCGCACGGAACGACGAGCTTACAGAACGAGTTCGTCGCGAAGATGATTCGCGCGGGCACGTTTGAGCTTCGAGTGCTTTGTGACGCCCTTCCAGTCTGCTGGAGGGCAATGCAAGTCATCGCTGGCTTCACTTTTGCGCCGCGATCGATTTTGAGTATGGATGGGTTGAAGGACGTCAAAACTGGTAACATCGTTCGATTGACACTTCGAACAGTCGATAGGTATGCCAACCTCCGTCTTAGTGGTGGAGATACGGTGCAGCTAGCGCTCCAAGGTCCGAACGGCGCATTCGCTCGCCAAGTGAGCGTGACGGATCATCAAGATGGTACTTACGCGCTTGAATTCCAAGTCACTGCCGCAGGCAGGTGGATTATGAGTACGCGCATCAATAGTGTTCTTCACGTCGAGGGCGGAATTTCTTTTGTCGTTGCGTTCGGTACACTGACGGCAGAGGAGGCGGTGGTTTCTTTCGATCCTCCTTTGCCTAAAAACGGATCTGTTGAATGCGGTCGCACAAGCGATCTGATGCTGCATGGCGCCGGTTGGGAGACGAACAATCGCGTCATGACCGGTTTGGAGGCTGTGAGCGTTCGCTTGACGCATCCCTCTGGTTCTCAAGAAGCTATTCCGGTCACGTTGTCAAGGGATAACAAGTGTTATACCGCCAAGATCCGCTGGCTCCATCCTGGTCACCACTCTGTGAACATCATGTTGGACGGTGTTGTGGTTCCAGGCACGCCAGTTCGCGCCAACGCAGAGGGTAAAAAACTCGCTCTTATTTCATCAGCTCTTGTCGGCGATGGTGCCACAACTGCCACCGCCGGAGAAGATGCCGAGTTTACGCTTCTCGCTCGCGATTACGGAGGAAACCAAATTAACAAGGGCGGCGCTGACTTGGCGATTTCTTGTCGAGCCAGTGGCAGAGAACCAATTGCTGGTGAAATCCATGATAACGGCGACGGCTCGTACCGCTGCATCTACTCGAGTACGATTGCGGGCGATATCGAAGTTGTCTTAACGTTAAATGAAGGCACGACGCAGACGAAGCGTTTGATCAACGTCAAATGCGAAGCGGCTGAGTGCGAAATCAGCGAATGTCGTGTTGACGCTGGTAAAATGATGTTACTTTGGAATGCGGGAGACGCTGGTCTAATTCGCGTCCAACGCCGGGACAAGTATGGTAACCCGACGACTAAAGATACCGCAAATGGTCTTAACCGTTTCGCCGCCGAAGTTGTCGGGCCAGGATGGGCTGACTGTGAAGCCTTGGAGCTTGGCGATGGTTCGTGCGAACTTCGACTTGTCGCTCAGGCTGCTGGGTCCTACGACATCTCTATCGTCGCCTTGGCAATCGATGAAGAAACAATGACCCCACTCGATGTTCCATCCGTCGAACTCACGTCTTTCAGCGCTATGGTGAGCAGTCAAGAGACTTTCCCGTCTTCTTGCGTCGCCCGAATGGCACTTGTCAACGGCGGTAAAGAGGAAACGCTCGCCGAAGTGGACGCCGATATTACGCTGCCGTCCACCATCATGGCAGGGGATGAGATTGCGATGCACGTCTTATCACGCGACTTGCACGGGAATCACACTAACTGGCTTGGCGGCGAACGTATCGCCGTTCACGCACGCGGACCCATCGAAGTTCCGTTCGTTCCGATGGATGCGGTCGGCTCTTTCACGGCGGTCATCACAACGGCCGGAGCCTACTCGGTCGCCGCCCTCGTCGGCGACTGTGCGTGCAACGGATGGCCAAGAATCTTGCAAGTCGTCGCTGGTCCGTGTAACCCGGACAAGTGCACGGTAAGTGGGGATGCGCTCGGTAATTGTGCGACAGCGACTCCTATTTCGCTGTTGATGCAAGCTACGGACCAGTACGGTAATCCGCGATCGCTTGGCGGTGATTTCATTGAAGCAGTGCTGATCAACGAAGACGAAGGTACCATTGATACACAGATAATCGACAATACCGACGGTACTTACACAATTAATTTCGAGCTGGACATGCCGATTGAGCACGAGCTGTGGATTTCTGCCAATGGCCTGCGCGAGAAACAAAGTCGCTACAGCTTGATGCCCAGCCTTGGCGCGCTGCAAGCGTCGGATTGCGTCATCAACGGTCTCGGCGGCGAGCGGTTGTGTCTCGCCGATCGCTCGACACTTTTCGTGCAACCAGCGAATCCGAGTCGCGTAATGAGTGGCAGGGAAGCCGTGGTGGTGTCTGTTCGCATGCCGAGCGAAATGTCCTTCAACTTGCCCCTGAAGTTTGAAACCGATTCGCGAAGATTTTCGTGCCCTCTTCTTTGGGTTGAAGTCGGCGATCATCACATCACTGTCAATCTTGCTGGTGAAGTCGTTCCGGGTTGTCCATTCATGGTTCGTGTTCGAGATCCAGATGAAGAATTTGAGGAAATCGAAGGCGAGGAGTCGCAGACGGCGATGACTATGGTTCCCGCGGATAACTCTTTCGGATTTGTCTACACCAACGACAAGACGGCCGTCGCCGCTGCGCAAGCCGCGAGTGGCATCGGCACGACAGACGTGGACCCGGACGCAGAAGACGAAGACGATGAAGATGCCTTCACATTTGGAACCGCACTCAACCCGCCACCTCCGCAACAAGTGGATTCGACCATCGCCATTATCCGCAAGCTCGAGCTCGAGGATGCAGGTGATGCGCTCTCTGATATGCGCCCGGAGGTTGCCGCGGCGGTTTTGCAGCGCTTGAATCCACAAAAGGCTGCGTGTGCTGCGGCGATGATGTCTCCGACTGAACTTAGTGCAGCGGTGGTAATGATGACGGAGGAAAGCGTATTGAGCGTGCTCAACGACGCGCCACCGGCCGCACGTGCGTCTATCATCGAATCTTTACCACCCGCTGCTGCGGCACAAGTGATGAATGGTATGGATGCCCGCGCCGCTTCCTTATGCGTCAATAAGCTCATTGATCCCGACGTTGCCGCGGCAATCATCGCTAAGATGAAACCCACAAAGGCAGCCGAGATGATGCAGTTTATCCCAGCTGATGCACAGAAGGCAATTTTGATCGAACTCGACCCGGTATCCATGTGCGCATTGGTCACTGGTGCGTATGAGCCGACGGCGGCGGATGCCATCAGGCGAGGCCTGCAAGTGTCCCCGGACACGGTCAGTATCATCTTTACCACCGCTCCGGCGGAAGAGTGCGCTAAGATGGTCCGAAACATGCAACTTGACGCTCAAGGTTGTGAAATTGCAGCCGGTGCTATGCAGCGCGCCGCGCGAACGCATCCTCGTGCCGTTGAAAATATTCTCGCCATGACGAAGATGACCGCCGTCGACGGCGGCGCCGCCATCAAGGCAGCCGTGTTGAGACAACCGGGTGGTGATGTGATCGTCAAGAACGCCGAAACGAGTATAGCAAAGGGCGAGATTGAAATCCCCGCGCCCGTCGTGAAGACAAGGCAAGCCAAATTTAAGTGGGGTGGCACCGGTCTTAAGCCGAGTAAGACTGCATCCGAGCGCGCGGCGCGTTCGCTCGCCGGTATGGCTCCAAAGGTGTCTGCTCAAGCGCTCGCCGACATGCGTCCCGGTGCAGCGGGCGCGGTGCTCGCATCGATGGACTCTGAACGTATCTCCAGTATCATCTCCGTTATGGATCAGAATGTCATGGCGAGCGCGGTCGGAAGTATGGAGGCTGAAGAGGCATTACGCGTCATCAGCAGCTCATCGAATGCGGCGCGCGTGACGATTGTTGAAGCGCTCCCGGCTGGCGCGGCAGGATCCATCTTGAGTATGTTACCGGCAGACGAAGCCGCGGACTTGCTTCGAGCCATGGACGCCAGCGCCGCCATTGAAGCAGTAAGCTCGATGCCCGCCAAGGCGGCTGCACTTGCCCTGCAAGAGCTCCCTGATGATCAAATGTCGACGTATTTGCTCACGCTTCCACCGAGCACGGCGGCACCTATCCTCTCGCACATGTGCGAGAGAGAAGAAGGACGAGTGAGTGCATCCAAGGCGTTACAGCTGTTGAGCACGCTCAACGCAGATAAGACTACATTACACATCAGTGGAATGTTGCAACGAGATCCGAAGAGCACAGCGAAAATCATGACCGAACTCACCCAAGACGCTCGTGCAGCTGTGTTGGGTGCCTTGAACGCAAAGGATGCTGGCAAGGCGCTTCAATTCTTGGGGCCTCAAAATGCCGCATCTTCGCTCGTGGCTGCGGTAGCTGCGGGTACGAGTCCAGCGATTGCCGCAGTTGCACTCGAATCGTTGGCACGCCTCGGTGTTTGGCCACCAAGCATTGACGTACCGCGTTCTGGCGCCAAAGTGCGAGGTCCGCTTGCTGACGTCCTGTTGGTCATGTTCGAGCTTGAGCCTGAAGCAGCAGCGCAAGTACTCACCGCGCTCGATCCCGATGTCAGCGCATCGGCCGTCGGAGCAATGACCCCTGCAACTGCTGGTGCACTCGCGAGTGCCATCCCAGATCCAAAGGCTGCTGCGCTCTTGTTGGAGTCAATGCCGCACGCCAAACGGGCGGCGATGATCATCAAGATGCGTCCGCAGCCCGCCGCGGATGCGGCATCGAACATGGAAACAGAGAACATCCTCGCTGTGATGAAAACGCTGTATGAAACGTTGGATCCGGCGACAATGTCCATTGCGAACGACATCATCTCGAAGATGGAGCCTTTCAAAGCTGGTTCCGTCGTTGCGGGTCTGGATGAAGCACACGCTGTCCGCATAATGTCAGCGTTGCCTCCTTTGGTTGCTGCCGCCTTGATTTCCAGTGGTGGTCTTCCGAGTGACAAGGCTGGTACATTCCTCGATCGCGTGAAGGTAGATCAAGCGGAGAATGTCCTTGCGGCACTCCCTCCGACTCTCGCGGAGGAAGCCGTGCAGAAGGTGTCAAGCACCGAGCTCAAGTCGAAGACGGCGTCTCGCACGGTGGTGCACCTGACCTCATCCCACATCTCAGGTCCTGGATGCGAAGAATGCGTCGCCGGTCTGGAAACCAAGTTCATCTTCGAAAGCACCAATCCAGGTGGTGTCCGAATCCACAAGGGTGGCGCGACATTGCAGTGCACAATCCATCATTTGACCTTCAAGTCGCAAGATGGGACGAACAGCGTGGATTTCATTCGAGGCGAAGGCAAACACGTGCAGGTGCAAGACATGATGAACGGTGCGTACGAGTTCCCTTACAAACTCGATAAAGCCGGTGAATATGATGCCGTGATTACGTCTGCTGGGCAGACTCGCGTCGTGCGAATCAGGTGCAAACCAACGATACTTGATCCGACGCAGTGCTCGGTGGTGCCGGTTGAGGAAGGAACCACATGGCGGGCGGGTGAAGTCCTCGTAGTCAAGGTGCTTTGTCGAGATCGATTCGGAAACGATGTTGCGCCACCGAAACAGGGTGATGCTGGTGTTGATTTCGTCTTGCTGGCGGATGGAGAAGGGCCGAGCGTCGTCGAGGCAGAGGTCGTCAACGACCCAGCGGGTGTCGGCGCCTTCGCGAAATTCCGCGCGACGGAGTGCGGCAAGTACTCGCTTCGCATTTTTACGGCAGACGTCGCTCGTCAATGGTGGGGTGGTGTACAACGCGACTGCATTCAAGGTGCACCGATCGACATCGTTTTGACGGCCACCGCCGCAGATGCCTCGCGCTCAAGCGTGCAGCTCAGCGGCATTCGTGAACGAGGTGGTAGCATGCTTCTCGGTTTGGCTGGTCGACAAATGGCCATCATCATTTTCGCCAGAGACAAGTTCAACAACGAAGCAGTCTTTGATAATCAAAGACTGCGTGTTGACGCTGTCGGTGTCGCTACTTCTGTATTTAGCCTTACCTCGAAAGAGCCCGGAGAAGCAATGTTTACGAGTGCACTCCAGCGAGCAGGTACTTACTCGCTTCGCGTGACTGTGGACGGTAAGCCCGTGCACGGCTTCCCCCGTAACTTGCAGGTTGTTGCCGCTCAAACGGATCCGCGTTTCTGCTCCATTCGCGGAGATGCGCTCAACACTGTCGTTGCAGGCGAAGTCACGAAGGTTCTCGTGAATGCTGCGGATCGGTACCAAAACGTCTGCCTCGAAGGCGGTGATAGACTCACGGCGCGCCTTCTCGGTCCGGCGGGTTCTATCGATGCTGATACTTCTGATTTCGGCGATGGTACGTACCGATTGTCGTTCGTCGTCCCACGGGCTGGTGAGTGGAGAATCTTCTTAGCGGTTAATGGCGTGGAGAATCCGAAACCCGCGACTTCATTCGTCGCTTCCCAAGGCGGCTTGACGTCAAAGCAGCTCATGCTCATTCCAGCCGACAAGCGTGACGAGTACATGGTGGGTTCTGAATCTGAATTCTTCATTCAGTCCATCGATTACGAGGTCGGAGGTCTCGAAGTGAACGGCCATGAGGCTATCTGTCTGCGATTAATCGCACCCTCTGGCTTGTCCACGATTGTTCCCTTGAGGTTGACCAAAGACAAGGCGCGTTACCGCGCCAATATAATGTGGCCTGAAGTGGGCTCGCATTCGCTCATCGCGGCTTTGAACGGCGAAACTATCGTTGGATGTCCATTCTCTGTGCAAACCGCCGCAGCACAGGTGTACGTCCCGGGATGTAAGATGACTGGCGCGGGCTCGACGAAGGCTGTCGCGGGCGAACGAGCGTCGTTCATCGTTGAGGCACGAGACAACAGAGGCAACCGCATGATGGGAGGAGGCGCTACTCTGAGCGCCGTCGTACAATCTGCGTTGACCCCTGGGAAATCAGTCAAGGCCACCATACTTGATCAAGGAGATGGTACGTACGTGTGCAGCTACACGATTAACAAAGCTGGTCCGTTCACCATTGTTGTGTCCTCACCCAACTCGCAAGCAACGCTCAGCGCCACGTGCGTTGCCGGACCAGCGGACCCAGCATACTGCCGAATCGACGCGAGCGACGTCAAACAGATTGAAGCTGGTATGCGCGGCATCGTCAAGGTGTTACGCGCCGATCGCTTCGATAACTTGATTCCCGCTGGTGCGGAGTTGATGCCATTCCGCGTTGAAGTCACTGGCGTCGGCCCGGCGGATGTCGAAACCGTCGAAGCAGGAGACGGTTCGGCAGAAGTTCGATTCGAGGCTCGTGCAGTCGGTCGATACACTCTTTACGTGTGGAGCGGCTTCAAACGCGAACCGGTGTTGGGTTCTCCGTGCGAGATTCAAGTCCTACCCAGTCAGCCCGCGGCTTCATCCTGCAAGGCGCAGTTACAAGGCGCCGAGTTCAAAGCTCAAGGCGTCTACAGCGCGCAAGCGGGTACCACTGTCACGGTGCGCATGCAACCGCGCGACAGATTCGGGAACACCACGGCTTGGAAGTCCTGGCAAACACTCAGCGTTACCGCGAGTGGTACCGAAGACATAACGTTTACAGAAATTGATGATCAAGAAGCAGTCTCGTCCCGCGGTGTGTTTTCTGCGACGTTTTCGAAAGCCGGCGCGTACGTCGTCTGGGTTACCGTCGGTGGACAAACCATCGTCGGCTGGCCGCGAGTCGTGCAAATCATTCCGGGCACCACCAACGCCAACGTCTCTCAGCTTCGTCCCGAGGCCGATAGTATGGCTCTCGCCGCCGAACTGGTGCGCCACGGTGGAAACGACGCTTCTCTCATCGACGCGCTCGGCCGTCAATCCACCGACGTGGACAAGCTGCGCGGTGAGATGATCGCTTTGAAGCAAAAGTTGGCTTCCTACGAACGCGCTGAACACGACGCGCGTCAGCGTGGCACAATAGATCCCACCGCCACCGCGCTGACGACTGAGCAAGTGGACAAGAAGAATATGAAAACCATGCAGTTGATGGTCGCCGAGACCGAGTCCGATAGAGGCACGCTCGACTCCGCCAACGACGACGACGAGTTCGGCGACGCGTCGCCATTCTATGATGACAACGTTGACGACGCGGAGTTTGAAGACGCACGATCGCCGTGAAAGTAAACACGGATAACTGCAACTCATTGTACCGCGCGATCTACTCGCGCAGCGAGACCTCGCGCGGGCCGCGCGACCTCGTTCGCCGGTGTACTACTAATACCTCAATCCACCTTTTTAACCACCCTAGCGAGTACAGTAGCTCATAACGACACATCACACTACTATCCCACCTCTGGCCACGCGCGTCGACGCACCCCGCGCGCGATCGCTCGATCGTTCAAGCGCGCGTTCGAACGATCGCTCGATCGACATCGTCCGCGCGGCCGTTCGCTCGCGCGAAACCCATCAACCGCGCATCGAATCCGTCGGTATCCGCGCGCGCCGTCGCGTCGCGCGTCCCACCTCCTCCCATCGCCGCCGTCGCGCCGCCTCCCATCGCCGCCGTCGCGCCGCCTCCCGTCGCCCGTCCCCCCCTCGACCGCCCGCTCGAGTTTCGGATAGCGCGAAAAAGCGATTCGTCTACCCTCGACCGACGTCCGCGCGTACTACGCGCCGCGCCGACGACCGACGCCGCGATCGACGCCCGCCCGCATCGCATCGCGTATTACGCGCGTCCGCGACCCCATGAGCGTTTCGACACTCGATCGCGCGCACCGCGCGCGTCCCGCGCCGT
>Ga0257114_1000842_pt1 | contig 23163 bp, 26 predicted proteins | sample SI112_10mmetaG_FD_190149 | JGI IMG/M metagenome (GOLD analysis project Ga0257114, IMG submission 190149) | Marine microbial communities from Saanich Inlet, British Columbia, Canada - SI112_10m | ecosystem: Environmental > Aquatic > Marine > Inlet | place: Canada: British Columbia | collected...
TACACCCAAAACCCAACATTTATCTCTGGATCAACTGGTGAGGTAATTTATGATAATTTTATAAATAATCCCCAAACATATATTACCTCTATTGGATTATATAATGATTCAAATGAATTACTATCAATAGCAAAACTTTCAAGACCTCTAATTAAAGATTTTACAAAAGAAGCCTTAGTTAGAGTTAAATTAGATTTCTAAGATGAATGAGTGTTTACAAACCTTTTACCACATCTGATATAATCACTTCTCCTTTTGAAGTGAATAAAAACTTCTCATTTCAAGGAGAAACCTCGTTGACTGGTTCGGGTATTGATAGATTTCTTGGTACTAATTTAGAACCTGAACTATGGATATCTGGTTCAAACCCAACAGGAGATATTTCAACTCAAGACCAATTCTTAATATATAGATCTATAAGAGAATTATATTATTCTAACTTCCTTGAAGGAGATGATGGTTCACCAGCAGGAACTGCTTCATTCAACCCAGATGGAACTATAACAGGACCTTTTTATACTCCAAATTATTACAATTATTTATCATCTACTCTACCTGCTAGTAGATTCTTTCCAACAGGCTCAAATGAGAGTATAGGGGTATTTTCAATACCCTCAAATTTATTTGGGGAACATATTAAACCAAACACTTTCAACTTAACTTCTAATGGGGTTAGTTTAAATGATGATGGTCAAGGTAATTTACTTTCAGGTAGTTATAAAGTTGGGGATATTATATATCAACATGGTATAGTAATATTAACTAGTGATGGTATACCTGGGGAGGATGGATACGGTTTTGTTCAGTATGGAAGTGCTGAATATGGTGCTAGTGATGATGATTTTATTAATGGCTTCTTAACAGATACAAACATATCTTGCTCTTTTGATAGTAGTATAACTATATATGAAAATCAATATAAATGTAATATAAGAGAAAACGAATATAATTACTCACAAAACCCAACAATAATATCTAGTAGTTCAAATAGTGGTGTTGTAAACGATTTTGCTACTGGATCATATTTCTCCCCATACATCACAACTGTAGGTTTATATAATAATAATAAAGAGTTATTAGCCGTAGCAAAATTAGCACAACCCTTACCCCTATCATCAACTACTGATATTAATATAATTATTAACTTAGACACATAATTATACTTTTAATAATTTCTTCAATCCCTTAAGATGAATTGGATATATAAAAATAAAGAAATCACTTCTAAAGATGACTTCTCTGAAGATACTTATGGGTTTATTTATAAAATAACCCATATCCCCTCTAAAAAATCCTACCTAGGTAAAAAAGTTTTAATACATAATAAAAAAACTAAATTAACAAAGAAAGATTTACTAATGTATGAGGGTATGAAAGGTCGTAAACCCACATATAAGATACTACAAAAAGAATCTGATTGGAAAAGTTATTATGGATCTAATAAACCTTTACTAGAATTAATTCAAAAAGAACCCTTAGAAAATTTTAAAAGGGAAATACTAATTCTAAGTACAACTAAAAAACTCCTTACCTATTATGAAACTCAAGCTCTATTTACTTATAGAGTATTAGAGGAAGAGGATACTTGGTTTAATGATAATATACTTGGAAAGTTCTTTAGAAAAGACTTTGATACTTAAGATAAGTTATATATATTAACAGCATGGTAAATGAACTCTTAGTAAGTTTAGTTAACTCTGTATTAGGTACTGGGAAAAGAACATCAAAAGGTAATCATTCATATAATTGTCCTTTTTGCAATCACCATAAACCTAAATTAGAAGTTAACTTTACAGACAATAGAGAAGGTAATAATCCTTGGCATTGTTGGGCCTGTGATAAAAAAGGCAGAAAATTAAGAAGTTTATTAAAACAAATCAAAGCCCCCTCAGAATGTTTCTCTCAGTTACAAAAACTAGTTAAATCTGGTTACGAGGTAGTTGATGTTGAAGTAGAGGATAAAGTCTTAGAACTCCCTAAAGAATATAAAAATATTATAGGTAATAATGATATTATATCTAGACATGCCCTAGCATACTTAAAGAAAAGAAATATAAGTAAAGATGATATATTAAAATATAATATTGGTTATTGTGAATATGGTCCCTATGCTGATAGGATAGTCATACCCTCTTATAATTCAATAGGTAAATTAAATTACTTCACATCCAGAACCTTTAAAAAAGATACATTTCAAACCTATAAAAACCCAGATACCTCAAGAAATGTTATACCTTTTGAGATATTTATTAATTGGGATCTACCTATAATATTATGTGAAGGTCCTTTTGATGCTATTGCTATTAAAAGAAATGTTATTCCTCTGTTAGGGAAAAACATTCAATCAAATTTAATGAAAAAATTATTATCCCCTAAAGTTAAAAAAATATATATAGCTTTAGACACGGATGCTCTTAAACAAGCCCTTAGGTTTTGTGAAGAGTTATTAAATGAAGGTAAAGAAGTTTACTTAGTAGAACTCCCAGGGAAAGACCCAAGTGAAATGGGGTTTGAAAAATTTACAAACTTAATTCAAAAATCAATACCTTTAAATCAATTTTCCTTAATGGAGAAAAAAATTATGTTAATATGATAGAAAAAGATGTAAATGTTTTTAAGAAGAAAACAACACGTCTACTTGAAGTTGATCAAGAGATGAAAAGAGTAACAATCATGGATAATAGATATTACTCAAGAAATGAGGAATACTACCCTTCAGTTACTACTATATTACAATATATGCCAAAGAATAGATTCTTTGAAACTTGGTTGAAAGATGTAGGTCATAACGCTGATATAATCATGAGAAAAGCTGGAAAAGAGGGAACTCAAGTCCATGAAGCTATTGAAAGTTATTTATTAGGTGAAAAAATTACTATGTTAAATGATGCTGGATATTCAAATTATTCAACATTTGTTTGGAAGATGATTTTAAAATTTCATGATTTTTGGTCAACTCATAAACCTACATTACTAGAAACAGAAATCCATTTATTTTCTGATAAATTTAAATTCGCAGGTACCTGTGATATAATAGTAGAAATAAAAGGGGAAAGATGGTTATTAGATATTAAAACATCAAATTCATTACATACTTCTCATGAATTGCAATTAGCAGCTTATACACAAGCTTGGAATGAGTTATATGAGGAAAAAATAGATCGTGTTGGTATTATATGGTTAAAATCATCCAAGAGAAAAGAAGATAAAACAGGTAAAAAGATTCAAGGAAAAGGTTGGGAATTATATGAACCTACAAGATCAATTGAAGAAAACTTTAAATTATTTGAATATATTCATGCACTTTATAATTTAGAAAATCCTAATCCTAAACCAAATATTCAAGATTTCCCAACTGAAATCCAAATAGATAGGTAATATGTTATATTTATAACTAAAATATAGATGGTATCATTAGTTAAACTACTAAAAGAAATCTTAGTAACAGAAGGTGGAAATGTATTCAGAACACCAGAATATGAGACTAAATCAATCCCTCTAGATAACATACTACCAACTACAACTAGATTTGTTGAAGATTTAAGTAGAATATTCCCTGGTAAAGCTTCCACATTCAAAGAACTATTAAATAAGGATAATTGGTTAGGTTCAACTGGTAGAAAACCTGAATCTGGGGATGTTGATATAGCATACCCCATTGAAAACTTTTTTATTAATGGAAAACCTGATATTAAAGGATGGGGTGTTGATGAAAATGAGTTCAATGATTTATTTGAAAAAATTCAAAAACGATCACGAACAGCTACAGTTGAGCAATCTCAAGTGAAAGCATTAGTAATGTTAATTGTCAAGAAGGTTAATAGTATAGGTGGTAATTTATTTTCTAGTGATAAAGCATCCAGTGCAGGTTCAATTCACTTCTCTTACCCTCAATTCTCCCCTAACGGAGAAGAATTAGAAGTAAGGGCACAATTTGATTTGGATGTTGGGGATATTGATTGGTTAAAATTTAGATTTAATTCTGATTTACCAAAAGATGACCCTCAAATTAAAGGATTACATAGAGGGCAGTTAATGTTAGCTATGTTTGCTACTACTGGATATACCTACAAAAGTGGTAAAGGATTTATACGTAAATCAACACGTGAAACAATCGCTGATAAACCTAAAGAAGCGATGGAGGTGTTCAATCAAGAATATAAACCAAACCAACCTTTAACTTTAGAAATAATTAATAGTTATAGTAAACTAATGGATTATGTTAAAAATAATCTAAAACCTGAAGATAAAGAAACTACACTAAAAATGTTTAGAGAAGCTCTACGAAGAGCAGATTCTTACATCCCAGATAATATTTAATTAATATGAGTGGAGCTGCAGGTGGTGTGACCATCAATAAAGAGGATTTAAAAGCAACAATTAGAGATTATAGAGAAACTGTTTTAAAACCATTAAATCTTGATACATCATACAACATAACAGGTGTACGACGTAGACCTGAAAAAATGGTTTTTGGGGATATTGATATTGTTTTATCCTTTCCTCAAGGGGAAAAGAAACAACTTAAAAAGGATTTTGCTAATCACTTAGCACAGATAGAGAAAATCCCTACTATGCCTCATAAGAAAAATTTAAAATACTTTATACATGGCTCTATAGTTACCACTTTATACCCTATAGTAGGTAAAGAAGATCAATTCATCCAAATAGATAATATAATAACAGCTTCAGAGGATGAAGGTAAGTTTACATATAATATGCTAGACCTACCAGCACAAGAACAAGGATTAGCCTTAGGATTAGCTAAAACTATATTTACTGAATTAGACCCAAATCAAGTAAAACAATTATTCAAAAATTTAAATATTCCAGAGCCAATTGAAACTCCTAATGAGGGTGAGGAATATGATTTTAATTTAAATACCTCTGAATTATCTTTAAGAATAGTCCCTATAGGCAAAAATGGGGGGAGAGAAATATGGAAGTCATCTAACCCCTCAAATATTAAAACTTTACTCAAGTCATTAGATATTGATATTGAAAAAGATAAATTTGAAACTATATTACAAAAGATTAAGGGTTTTAAAAATAGAAGATCAATAGAAAGACTTAAAGGAATGTTTGCTAGAAACATCAGGGTAGGAAGCGCTGAAGTTGGGAGGGATAAAGGTATTGCTAAACAGCAATCCTTAGATAAAGTAGCAATGTTAGAAGAGAAATATGGTTTATTAGCTATATCATTAATCAAACCTTTTATTACAGAAGGAGAGGACTCACAAAGTATAGCCTTAATACCAGGAGCTTTCAAACCACCTCATAAAGATCATTTATCTAGAATAAATGCTGCTGCTAAATTAGTTGATAAAGCCATCATAATAATCTCCCCATTAGACAGAATTAAACAAAATCAAATTCCAATTTCAGCAAAGCAATCCCTTAATATATGGAATTTATATAAAAATAAAGGAGTCTTAAATAGTAATGTTGAATTTATCATTAGCCCCCATAACTCACCTGTAAAAGTATCTTGGGATATAGTACGAGATAATCCAAATAATGAGTATTTAGTAGTATATGGTAAAGGAGAAAATAAGAGGTGGATGGGAATTGAAGATAAATTTCCTAATGTAAAAACTAGTGATTTAGGTTTAGATTTAAATCTATCATCTAGTGGTTTAAGAGCAGCTCTCCTCAATAATGATGATATTTCCAAATGGCTCCCTAATGGGATTTCTTCTAAAGAATATCAACAAGCATTAAATACATCCTCTAATATTAATGAAGCATCAAATAATAAATTCACTTCTAAATCATTAATATCTAATTTATTAGAACAAGAAAATAATATTAAGGCATTTTTTGGTGGTAGTTTTAAACCTCCTACAAAAGGTCATTTTTTAGCAGTTAAAAAAATTTTAGAAAATTATCCTGAAATAGACACTTTACATATTGTTGTTGGTGGTGGGTTAAGAGATAACATTTCTCAAGATGAATCAAATTCAATATGGGAAATGTATAAAAAATACCTCCCTTTAGATAAAGTAGAAATAATTAACTCAAAAACCTCCCCATTCAAATATGTTAAGGATTATATAAAAACTAATACAGACCATAAATCTTACATACTTCTAGGCTCTAAAGCAGATGATGATCAGGATATGGATACTTTCCTCCAACAAAAAAACTTATTTGATCAATATGGTGATCATGTTGAAGTTAAAAATATAGTTATTAAAGATAAAATTAGTGGGGCTAAAGCTAGAGAAGCTTCTAAATCATCAAAAGAACAATTCTTCCAATTCCTCCCAGAAGAATTAACTAATGAAGAAAAACAAACAATCTTTAACTACATCCAAACATCAATCCAGGAAGGAGAAGTTAAAGAAATTAAATTAAATAATCTTCTAACTGATAAAATAAAACTTAAGTTAGAATTTTTCTTAAAAGCTCTAAAAAAAGAAAACTCAAAAACTAAACAAGCCTTCTCAAAAATAATTCATTCATCCCGTGGAGAGATTGAGTTAAGTGATGAAGATAAAAAGGAAATTGGGGATCAAATGAAGAATGCTCTTAAATTAGCTGGTTTAACTGCGATTACTCTCGTCCCAGGAGGTGTAATAGCAGCTATTCTAATTAAAATATTTAAAGCTGAAAAATATATCACCCCCACCTCATTTCAAAAAGATAAAATAGAAGAAAAAGAATTGATAAAAGAAGAAGGAGATGCTAATATTTTTGATTATGATAAGCATATCTCATCTCTATCAGAGTTTATGTTAGATTCTAATCTTAATATCAATCCTTTACCTGAAGTTGAATTTATAAATGATGATGTTGAGAATGCAAATGATTTTTTTGGTAAAACCGCTTATTACATCCCACAACAAAATAAAATAGTTTTATATACTTTAAACCGTCATCCTAAGGATGTTATGAGATCATTTGCTCACGAAATGATCCACCACATGCAAAATTGTGAAGATAGGTTAGGTGAAATAACTACCCAAAATACAAATGAAGATGATCATTTGGAAAATATTGAGAGGGAAGCCTATGAGAAGGGTAATATATGTTTTAGAAACTGGACTGATACTTTAACTGAATCAATTTTAACTGAATCAATTTTAGGTGATAAAATCATATGCGATAATTGTGGTTGGAGCTGGAATATAGTAGATGGTGGAGATGATTTATTTATATGTCATAAATGTGGACATGATAATTCTCCATTAAATGAAGCTAAACCATATAAACACAAACATGGTTTTGATGATAAATTAGGTAAAGATCCATTTGGTATAAGTCAATTTGCTAGAGAAATAGCTGAAGAAGTTATAAGCGAAGGTCGATACGATGCTTTAGCTAATAAATTATCATCAATTGCATTTGAAGCATTTAAAGATATTCATGATAGAGGGGATAAAGAAGGCTCATTTGAATTTAGAGTAGACCATCCAGATGAAGAGCATGATATTCCATCTAAAGATTTTTACTTTGATTTTGAAGGTGTAGTAGAAATTACAGATGATGAATATGGAGTAGATGGTGGAGCAAATGCAGGATTTGATAAAGATGGAAATGAAATAACCCCACTACTATCAGTTAAACTCAAAATACCCCAAAACCCAGACTGGCAAGAAATATCATTTGATTTAAAAGATGTTGTTAGGCATGAATTAGAACATTTAACTCAAGACGGTGATAATCTTAAAGGCGGGGTAGTAAGTGATGATCCCAAACTAAAAAGACCTAGTAAATATATGAAGGATGATCAATTAATAAGAGATTTAATTGACGCCGACCTATTGTCTAAATCACAATACTTCAAATTAAAAAAAGAAGTAGATGCGATGCTTCAAGGTTTATATTTTAAAGCTAAAAAATCTAAACGTCCATTTAGCAATGTTATAGATGACTATTTAAATATATTCCTTGATCAAGACACTATTACACAAGAAGAAAAAGAAGAAATATTAAAAATTTGGAGAACCCGAGCATCTTCATTATCTTTACCTAAATTCTAATTTAGGGGTATAGTAAGGAAAATAATAAGAATTAAGTTTATATTATGTTAAAAAAAGAATTTAAGAAGAATGATGTTGAAAGATTACGTAACCTTATTAAGGGTAAATCTAATTCAAGAACATCTCAGGGTGTGGGTTATACAAAATCATTATCTGAAGATCATTTAGAAGGTGATATTTGGGAAGAGAATGGTCGTAGTTGGACTATTAAAGATGGTATTATTGAAAATATAACTAAATTAGATAAATTTAAAAAATCAACAATCCCCCTATTTTGCCCAAGTTGTAAAAATATTATGGATAAGCAATTAGATGCTCTCCATTATAAATCTTATGGTGAATGTTTAGACTGTCGTGCTAAATTTGAGACGCAGCTTAAAATAGCAGGTAAGTGGGAGGATTATGTTAAAACAACCAAAAACGCTGAATTAGATTTATTGATTGAAGAATATAAAGCCTATTATAAAGAACAAATTGCCGAAAGTACTGAAGGTTATGTTACTGAATCTGGTGATGTAGAACAGTGGTTAGGTAGTATAGATGAGGGTAGAGCTCAAGAATCACTTAATAGTGTAATAGAATATTTAGAGGGACTAAAAAAGTAATATTTATAACAAAATACACATGAAAGATAACTTTGATCAACATAAATGGTTTAAAAATCAATATTTAAGTGAGGGAGACCTTAATAACGTTGATTACCTAGATGGTATGGATGTTGAATCTGCTATCAAAACCTATATAACTAAATCCTTTAAAGCTATTGAACAATATCAAAACAATTTATCCCCTATGGGAGATGAAGTTGAGATTGATTATAGTGAAGTAAAAAAACATTTAAGAGAAGCTTTTAATGCTTTTGATAGAGTTGATTATTCTTCTCTATAAGAACTTAATAAATTATAAAATAAAATAAAACATAATGAAAGATAATTTCGATTTAAAAAAATTCTTAAAAGAGAATAAAACATTAGAAAACTCTAATAAGTATCTAGCTAACGCTATCACAGAAGATGACAAGAAAGATGCTCTAAGAACTAAAGTTAGAGAGATGATCATTACAGAAATGGAGGATATGGATTACCCTCTTGGAGAAGATGATATCTATGAAGCTAAAGATGATGAGGGTGAAGTTGAAACTGAAGAAACTGAAGAAACTGAAGAGGATGTAGATGTAGTTGATGCTGAAGATATGCCTGAAGATATGCCTGAAGATGATTTATCTGATGAAGGTGATATAATGGGTCATTTAGAAGCAGCTATGGAAGCCGCTCGTTCTCTTGGAGATGAAAAACTCATGGATCAATTAGGTAATACTATTACTTTTTACACTAGACAACATATAGCTAAATAAAGTTATATGTCTTATAAGAGGAAAATCAAAGAATCCCTACCAAACACAATATCCCCAGCAGAATATACTACTATAGTAAATAAATATATGAGTAGTTTTTTAGCTGATAAACAAACTTGGATTGATAATTACGGACTTGAAAAAGCTAATTATGTAATGTATAAGACTGCTGTAAAAAAAGCTAAAGAAGAGTCTGAATCTAAAAATATAGAAGAACCAAATGACTAGGGAAGAATTAATATCAAAAATAAAAGTATTAGCTAAAACCGCCTATGCTGAACGTTCTAAAGCAGAATCCTCTGCTATTGAATATGATGAACTCACAAACTTTCCCGAACTCAAACAAATCATAATAGATCTACTAACAGCTGAATTTGATAATTTCATATCAAGTATTGATTGGGTAGCTCCAAGACCTACAACTTTTAGAATAAATCTTAAGAATAATGCTAATTTCTATTTGATTTATGGTAAACGGGGTTGGATAGCACAAATAGAAGGTAAAAAATATTATTTACTTAACTTACCTGAAGAAGAAAGAGCTGCTGAAGCAATCTCTAGAGTATTAAGATATGGTACTAATGAAGATAGTGAAGGTGGATCTGCAGATAGTGGGGAAGATTTCCCAATGGAAGAACCACCAGTAGAAGAACCACCATCAGATGAACCAGAAGTATAATGGATGTTTACAAAAAATTTTTATATAGTATAGCTTATAAGTTTCCTAAAGGATACCCTGATATGGATGATCCTAAAGATAAAATTATACTTGAAAATGAATTAAAAAAGTTAGGGTTTAATTTATATGAAAATGAATTTAATGCTTTAACATTCTATGACCTCAAAAAACATACAGATGGGCATAGATTCTTAAACCTAATTAAGAAAATAGAAGAAAAACTTCCATTCAATATCATAGGAGGTGAATCTACCCCTCTAAAATTCATCACCCCAGAATATTCTGAAGCTTTTAAAACCCTTGATCCCCAAGAAATTAAAAAATTAACTAAGGGTCCCATAAATTCATTTCCTTTTTTCATAGATGATGGGGGTAAAAAATATAGTATTTCAAATCTTCTTAAAGATACATACTTTGGAGGTAAAGGAAAAGGCTCATCTACTGTAGTTGAAGATTATAACCTCCAACTACTAAACACCCAGATTCTTAAATTAGTAGAAGAAAATGGAGGGCCTATTAATATTAAAGTGGGAGGGAATATTTATAAAAATATTATCAAAGCTGAAACTCAACCTGGAGTCCCTAAATCAGATTTTAATTTAATTAATAATGAAGATACTCCTGTAGTATTTATTTCCCATAAAAAAGCAGGAGGAAAAGGGGCAAGTGCTGATGATTTTATTAGATGGAGTGGATATACTATGTATAAAGACCACCCTGAAGTTAAAGAATTTAACCAAGCTTTAAATCAATGGGTTGAGGAAAATGACCCTGAGGGGGGCCTTCCACCATCTACTAGATTTATCTCTAAAATAAAGGATGAGGGGTTGATTAGGAAGTTAATTTATGGCCCTAAATATGGTGGGGGGTTTAGTAAAGATAATGTAAATGTGATTTCACAAGGTAAAATTACTCTTAAACCTATAGAAAATAATACATTTGAACTCACTTCAGAATATGAATTAATTCCACCTGCACTTCCAATTGATGGGTACACACCATACTTATCATCCGCATATAGAGGAGATCGAAATATGTTTGGTATTAAGAATAATGAAGCTATAGTGATGACAAAATCCACAGTTATGAGATCATCATCAATATATGAGTTAGAGGGGGGTAAATTTAAAAAAATAAAATGAAAAAATCAGAGTTAAAACAGCTTATTATATCTAAAATAACAAAAACCCTTAATGAATCTAAAAAGAAGGATTGTAACTGCGGTTGTAATACTTGTGAGAATGTAGGTAATGAAGGTGTGTTATTAAATGAAAGTGTAGCACCTAAACAAATACTATCGGAAAATCTGCAATATCACGTGGATAATCAACTCCCACTAACTGAAAACACATTCCGTTATGGCTCTGAATCTTTCTTTAATTTATGGGCAGAAGCTCGCTCTTTATATTTACGTGAAATTATTCATGTAAATGAAGATGATAAAGAAATTTTAACTGAAACAGATTTAGGTCATTATGGCATGTTTGAAGGTAAAAAAGTGCCTTTAGATTTTCCTATGGAAATAACTGAAGCATATTACACTGCCATAGCTAATTTAGGAAATGGAAAAACCAAAGAAAATCTTGATTCATTTGAGGAAGTTCAAGACTTCATGGATAAAATGATTAAAAGACATGCTATTTCTGTTGAAGTAACTAAATTCTCCCAAGAAGGAAAATCACAAACCCTTAAATATAATTGGGATGGGGAAAAATGGGTAAAGGTAAATACAACATCCATAAACGAACAAATGGACATATATGATGATATTGCAAATTCAGAATTTGGAATGGATTATGATCAATTAGATTCAAATGAGCAAGAATGGGTTCGTGATGAGATAGATAATATGCCTATGAATGAAATTACAGATGGAAATTTTGTTAAAGGTATTGAATTATTAAGATCTACCCTATCAAAAGAAGGTGGTGCTGCTGGTTTAGAGCCATTAGTAAAAGCATTATCTGGTTTAGGATTTAGTAAAGATGAAGTTGTTGATTTAATTAAAAATAATATTAATATTAAACAACATAGAGATGGTGATTATATTTTATTACCATTAGAAGAAGCTGCTAAGAAAAATACTAAAAAATTAAATAAACCAATGCGTGACTCATCTGGAGGTAAAGCATATAAGGTTTATGTTAAGGATCCTAAAACTAAAAAAATTAAAACAGTTAGATTTGGGTCTGGAGGTTTAAGAGCAAAGATTAATGATAAAAAAGCAAGAAATGCTTTTGCTGCTCGTCATAAATGTGCTCAAAAGAAAGATAAAACAAAAGCAGGGTATTGGTCATGCCGATTACCACGATATGCTAAATTATTAGGTTTAAAATCCTCATTCTCAGGATTTTGGTAAAATGGATAGAATAAGAAAAATAATACAAGAAATCATCTCAGAAAAGAAAAAGAAGAGAGATAGATGTTTACGCATCGCAGATCGTAAATTTGACAAACCCTCTGCTTATAAATCAGGAGCTGTAGTTAGATGTAGAAAAGGTAATATCTGGAAAGGTATTAAAGAAACAGATAACCCACAATCAGGTAAAGCTGCTCCTTATGGTTCAGGATATTCTAAACTTAAAAATATAATAGAAGAAATCATCCTTGAAGACGAATCACTCCATAAATGGTTTAAAAGACAAGGTGCTCCTGGTAAAGGAGGAGGATGGGTTGACTGTAACACCGGAACTAAAAATAAAAAAACAGGCAAGATGAAATATAAGTCTTGTGGTAGAAAAAAAGGAGAAAAACGTGCAAAATATCCTTCATGTAGACCAACACCTTCAAAATGTAAAGACAAAGGTAAAGGTAAAACATGGGGTAAAACAAAATAACTATGGATAACTTTAATTTAAAAAAATATTTAGCTGAAGGTAAACTTTATGAAGCAGCTATGGCTTGTCCTATAGCAACTCAAGACTTAGAAGTAAATACTAAAAATAGAGATGCTTCAATTAAAGCAGATTATATTAAATATGGTCCATTAAATGTAGATGAACCCGGTGATTATTGGCTTGATTTAGCTGAATATTGGGAAACAACAGAAGAAGCAGCTAAAAAAACACTATGTGGTAATTGTGTTGCTTTTGACATCTCACCTAGAATGGATGAATGTATGCCTGGTGAAGTATCAGATGACAGTGGTAGATTAGGTTACTGTTGGATGCATAATTTCAAATGTCATTCAGCTAGAACTTGTAGAACTTGGGCTAAAGGTGGTCCAATCGTAGAAGATAGTGTATCATACGATTGGCAAGAAAGAAAAGAAAATTGAAACCTTACACAGACATAGAAGTTACAGACAAATATATTATTCGTGAGTTTAACGAAAATATAGACCCAATTGAACTTATGTGGCATCGTGATGATGAAGATAGAACAATAGAAATACTTGGAGAAACAAATTGGAAATTGCAACTTGATGATGAATTACCAACTTCATTAAATAAACTAATATTTATACCAAGACATAAATGGCATCGCGTTATCAAAGGTGATGACAATTTAAAATTAAAAATATATAAATTAAAAAGATAATAATCTTTTATCACTTATAGACTAGATTTATAGCCTAGTTGATTTAAAAAAATCTTTTAAGGATCTGTAGCCCAAAAATTTGGCCTATGGATTTTTTTTACTTATATTATAACATAAAATTAAACACATGGAGAAAAAAAAGATAGTGATTGTAGGTGCAGGCGTAGCCGGTGTAAATGCTGCTACTAAACTAATAGACAATGGATACCCAGGGGAATTAATTACTATTATTGATATGGGTAAAGACCCATATAGGAGAGAATATTCTGAAGTAATGGAAGGCTTCTTAGGAGCAGGTGGTTGGTCTGATGGTAAATTAACTTACCACACATCAATTGGGGGCCAATTATCTAAATATTGCGGTGAAGAAAAAGCAATGTCATTATTTGATGAAGTAATTGCAAATTTCAAACGCTTTCATCCTAAACCAGAGGAAGTACAATGTTCAGATCCTCAAGCAGAACCAGATTTTATTAAACCATATTTTGGATTAAGATTATTCCCAGTGTGGCACGTTGGTACTGATTATTTACACGAGATAGGTAAAAATTGGTATGACTTTTTAGTTCAAGGTGGTGTTGAATTTCATTGGGAAACTAAAGTAACTAATATTAGTTTTGATGCCCAAGAACTATGGACAGATAAATCAACATCAGATAACGATTGGATTGGATATGACACCCTAATATTTGGTGTAGGCAAATCAGGTATTGACTTTGGTAAACAATTAGCCGAACAATATGATTTACCAACAGAACCAAAAGCAGTACAAATTGGTGTTAGATTTGAGGCACCCCAAGAACATTTCCAAAAACTAATAGATATAAGTTATGATTTTAAACTTTATAGAAAATTTGAAGACAAAGGCGTTTCACTTCGCTCATTTTGTACAAACAATAATGCCGCTTATGTTGCTGCGGAACACACTTATGGCGATGTAAGTTATAATGGTCATGCTAAAAAAGATGAATCATATAGAAATAATATGACTAATTTTGGTATATTAATGGAAATTAAAGATATAGATAAACCTTTTGATTGGTCTAGAGAGGCAGTAAAAAAGTTACAAGTTGATAGTGTCGGAACATATTTTTCACCTTCACAAAGAACACCATCTAAAACATCAGAAGGTGATTATGTAGGATGTAAAATAGTAAACAGTATTGATGTGTTATATGAAGCAATAGGAGATTATGCTTTGTATATTGAGGATTTTATTGAGGATATGAAGAAAGTATTTCCAACATTAGGTAATGATTGGGGTATTTATATGCCTGAAGTTAAATACTTAAGCCCAGAACCGTTAGTAAATTATAAAGATTTATCATTAACTAAATATCCTAATGTACATTTTGTTGGGGATGCTTTATCTGCTCGAGGTATTACGGTTAGTGGAGCTCAAGCGATTTACACCGTTGAAGGTATTTTAAATGATATAGATAATTCATATAATTGGGATAATACTATACAACCATAATATTTATAACAAAATAAAATAGAGAAAATGATCAAACTTACAAACCTATTAAAAGAAATAACCCAAACTCACACCTTAACAATGATAGCCATATTCACAGATAAGAACGGTGATTGGCATAATGAAGATTGGTTTTTTGATCCTTCAATGGAAACTCAAGGGTTAATCTCAAAATATGGGAAAGGAGCTAATGGTCAAAGTTGGAAGAAACCATCAATATTATGTACAGAATACCAAGAGGATGATCCTTTTGATGGGTTTCATGAGTATTGGAAATGGGCTGTCATTTTTAAAAAAAACATTAATGAAATCTTCTTAGATGATGAAATATTTTATTATGGTGAATATCCTTCAAAAGAAATGGAAACTCAAGCCCTAAACTTTATAAAAAATAACTACTCAACTCCTAAAAATATTTCTTTAGGTATTTTGAAGGATAAATTTAAGGTTAAAATTACACAAGATAATTTCCCCTACGGGAATTATGTTTTGGATATAAAACCTGATGAAATAATCAAAATTTCAAAAAAATAACCCTTATGGCACGAATAGTATTTCTTAGTTGTACTAAATCTAAATTTGATAAAAGATCAGAGGCTCAAGAACTATACTCAGCCTCCCCTATGTTTAAAAAGACTTTGGAGTATGGTAAATCTCTTAAACCTGAAAAGATGTTTATCCTATCAGCAAAACATCATTTAACACCCTTAACAATGATGTTAGAGCCTTACGATTTAACTCTAAAAGATATGAATAAGGCTGAAAAAGATGCCTGGGGTGAGAAAACTATAAGCCAAATAAAAGCTAATGGAATGAATCCTGAAACTGATACTTTTATATTTTTAGCAGGAACTGAATATATAAAACCCTTAACCAAATACATACCAGAATCTAATGTAGAGGAACCTATGAGGGGTAAACGATTTGGGGAAAGATTGCAATGGTTAAATCAACAAATTGCAAAAATTGGTGAAGTTCTTAAACGAATTAAAAACATGATATATGAAGCTTACAAACGAAAATCTAAATAAATATATTAATCTATATCTAAATGATGTAGATGATTACGGTATAGAAACTGAATTCCTTTTAGCAGAATCAGTATTATCACCAATCAAAGGATTATTAACTGAATCAAAGGGTGATGGTCGTCTTATATTAGAATCCCAATTAGAGGATTCTTCAACATATGAAAGGGAAATTATAGAAGATTTTATGCTTTATGTAGAAAGTATATAAAAGTTTGGTTTAGATAAAAATAATAGTTATATTTAGAATATGAAAATAGGTTTTACAGGAACAATGAGTGTAGGAAAGACTACACTAGTTAATGCATTAAAGGAACTCCCAGAATTTAAAGATTATAATTTTAAAACAGAACGTTCTAAATATCTCAGGGATTTAGGTATCCCACTTAATACTGATAGTACATTAAAAGGTCAAATTATATTCTTAGCTGAACGTTGTAGTGAATTATTTCAAGATAATGTTATTACTGACCGGACTATTATAGATGTAATGGCATTCACATCCTTAGCTAAAACCATACCTGTAACACAAAATACCTTATATGAAACCCTAGCCTCAAAGATATTAAAAGAATATGATTATATTTTCTATATATCACCTGATGGAGTAGGTATTGAGGATAATGGAGTAAGAACAACAGACCCAGAATATAGGGATCAAGTTAATTCTTCAATCCAAGATATTATAACAAAATATCAAGGTTCTATTCAAAATTTAATAGTATTGAATGGTTCTGTTGATGAGCGTGTACAACAAATAAAACAGACACTTAATCTATAATATTTATAATAAAATTTAGAAATGAAAAAAAATCGTATTATTCAAATTATTCATGAGGAGATTGAAAAAATCACAAACGAAAATTATAGACCTTCTCATAGAGGGTATGATGTTATAGATAAATCATCAGGAGAAATTATTGATTCAAACCTACCAAAACATATGGCATTAGCATTAGCTGCTAAAAAAAATGGATGGATGATTCGAGCTACTGATCAATTAGCAAATGATGAACCAATTAATGAGGAGGAAATAAATGAAATGGCTACCTTTTATAAAGTTAAAGGTAACAAAGGTGCTGCTAAAGCTGCTCTAAAAAAAGCTAAAGCTAAATATAGAGAAGGAACTGCTCTGTATAATACCTTAGACACTCTTGAGAAAAAAGGAGAAATTGATTACAAAGCCTTATCTAAGGAAACTGGTAAAGATGTTGCGTCTTATAACAATCCTAAATCTAGAGGAGTACTTGAAAAAGACCTAGCAGATTTTATTGAATTTGAAGTTGGTAAACGAGGTAGAAAAGCAGACCCAAATAAACCTGCTAAAACTAAACCTGCTAAAACTAAAAAAGAGAAAGGTGAAAAAGCATCAGATAAAAAGAAAGACCAAGATATAGGATATTCTACAATAGATAAAACAATAACTACTACTAAGGACACACCAGCCTCAGATATCAAAAAAGCAGAAAAGAAAATCAAAGCTAAAGCAAAAAGAGACTCAGTCCCTAAAATTCAGAAAGGAAAGAAAGGTGATAAAGATGCTTTAGATTTATTAGATGATCATAAAGCTGAAATGCAGAAAGTAGCAAAAGAATTTAAAGCTGCTAAAGAAGAAGGAGATAAAACTAAATCTGACTCTTTAATCTCAAAACTTAAAGATATGACTGCTAAAAGAAAAGAACTCCAAAAAGCATATGAGGATAGTGCATCTGATGAGGGTAAAGACGATGAATTAAGTAATAAGGATTAAATAATTTGAAAAGTTTCTTCAAAAATATCCAAACATTACTTATAGTAGTATTAGTTATTATAATATTATTACTAAGGAACTGTAAAAGTGATCCTAAACCCAACCCTGTAGGGACTGTAGTAGTTAAAACAGAAACTACCTGGGATACTATTCGTGAGAAAATCCCAACATACATCCCTAAATGGTACACTCAAATAGAATATAGAGACACCACAATATACAGTACCTTATATAAAGACGTAGATACATCAGAAATTTTAAAAGATTACTTTGCTACCTATGTCTATTTTGATACATTAGCATATGACAGTATTAATATAAGAATTAAAGATACTATTACTCAAAATCGAATTAAAAATAGAAGTATAGAATATGATTTAATCTATTCAACAACTACAATAACAAGAGACTCAATAGTGAATAATAGAGGATTTTATGCTGGAATTGGGGTTGGAGGTTCTACTTCACAGTTAAATTATATAGGGGGTGAATTTCTATTTAAATCTAAAAAAAGAACAGCATTTGGTTTAGGTGTAGGGGTTAATACGAAATTTGAACCTGTTTTTATTGGAAAGTTGTATTGGAAGTTAGGGAAGTAATCTAAATGAAAAAAGATATAAAACATATAATCCGGGAGGAATTTGTAAAATGTGCCCAAGATCCTGTACATTTTATGAAAAAATATTGTTATATCCAGCACCCTCAAAGGGGTAGAATACAATTTAGCTTATATCCATTCCAAGAAAAAGTATTAACTTTATTCCAAGAAAACCCTTACAATATAGTTCTTAAATCCCGACAATTAGGACTCTCAACTTTAAGTGCGGGTTATGCTTTATGGTTAATGATTTTCCATGAGAATAAAAACGTATTAGCTTTAGCGACTACTCAAGCAACAGCTCGTAACTTAGTAGCAAAGGTTCAATTTATGTTTGAGAATTTACCTTCATGGTTGAAAGTAGATTCAATGGAAAATAATAAATTATCTCTAAGATTAAAAAATGGATCAAAAATACAAGCAAAATCATCTAACAGTGACGCCGCACGTTCAGAAGCTGTTTCATTATTGATTATTGATGAGGCTGCTTTTATTGATAATATTAAAGAAACTTGGGGTGCCGCTCAACAAACACTAGCTACTGGTGGGGGTGCTATTATTCTATCAACACCTTATGGTACTGGAAATTGGTTTCATCAAATGTGGGAAGGTGCTGAAGGTGGGATAGATGATGGTAATGATTTCCTACCAATTAAACTCCCATGGTTTGTACACCCAGAAAGAGATCAAGCTTGGAGAGATAGACAAGATATTTTATTAGGTGACCCAAGATTAGCTGCCCAAGAATGTGATTGTGATTTTAGCACATCAGGTGATGTTGTATTTTATAATGAGTTTATGGAGTTTTATAAACAAACTTATATAGTTGAACCTTTAGAAAAACGTGGTGCTGATAGAAATTTATGGATATGGGAACCCGCTGATTACTCTAGAGGGTATGCTATAATAGCAGATGTAGCTCGGGGAGATAGTAAAGATTTCTCTGCTTTTCATATATTAGATATAGAAAATAATACCCAAGTAGGGGAATATAAAGGAAAGATAGACACAAAAGAATTTGGTCATTTACTAGTTGGTATTGCTACTGAATATAACAATGCCTTGCTGGTCGTTGAAAATGCAAGTATAGGATGGAATACAATCCAAACAATTATAGATAGAGGATACCAGAATTTATACTATTCTCCAAAAGGAGGAAACGTAACTTCAAATTCTTATTTTAGTGAATATGTAGATACTTCAAAAATGACAGCTGGATTTACCATGTCTTCAAGAACAAGACCTATTTGTATAAATAAATTCCAAGAATCCATAGCAGATAAGGGAGTGATTATTCACTCAAGCCGATTACTATCAGAAATGAAAACCTTCATATGGAAAAATGGTAGAGCTGAGGCCCAACAAGGATACAATGATGATTTAGTAATGTCTTTTAGTATAGGGCAATATATTAGAGATACGGCTTTTAAATATAATAAAAATGGTATAGATTTAACTAAAAGTATGTTAAATAATACCACAAGTACTCAATATAAATATTTAGGTGGCTATTCTGCTAATGCAGATAAAGACCCATTTACAATAGATAACCCATACTCAGGGGGTGGGGAAGACATAAGATGGCTTCTCAATAAATAAAAGAAAAGATGGCAGATAAAGGATTATTTCCAAGATTAAAAAGATTATTTTCAACCGATGTAGTTATTCGTAATGCTGGTGGAAACCAACTTCGAGTAATGGATATTAATAAAATCCAACAATCCGGAGAATTTCAAAATAACTCTCTAGTAGATAGGTTCAATAGAATTTACACTAATTCATCCACCTCACTCTATGGACAGCAAAATGCATTTAATTACCAAACCCTTCGTCCTCAACTCTACTCAGAGTATGATGCTATGGATACTGATGCTATTATAGCTTCTGCTCTTGATATTTTAGCTGATGAGTCTACTTTAAAAAATGACATGGGTGAGGTATTGCAAATTAGAAGTAGTGATGAAGATATCCAAAAAATCCTATATAATTTATTTTATGATGTTTTAAATATTGAATTCAACTTATGGCCTTGGATCCGTAATCTATGTAAATATGGAGATTTTTTCTTAAAATTAGAAATTGCTGAAAAATTTGGAGTATATAATGTTATACCTTATACTGCATATCACATTGAAAGACAAGAAGGATATGACCAAAACAACCCATCAACAATTAGATTCCGATTTGATCCAGCAGGTGTATCTGCTTCAAGTTATGGGTATTATCAAATGCCTGGTAATGAAAAGGATGGAAACGCTATATTTTTTGATAATTATGAAATGGCTCATTTTAGGTTATTAACAGATACTAACTTCCTCCCATATGGTAGATCTTATATTGAACCTGCTCGTAAGTTATTTAAACAATATACATTAATGGAGGATGCTATGTTAATTCATAGAATTGTAAGAGCTCCTGAAAAACGTGTTTTTTATGTAAATGTTGGAAACATTGCTCCAACAGAAGTTGAAAACTTCATGCAAAAAACAATATCAAAAATGAAACGTACTCCTTATATTGACCAAGACACAGGTGAATATAATTTAAAATACAACATGCAGAATATGCTTGAAGATTTTTACATCCCAACTCGAGGGAATGACTCTTCAACTAAAATTGATACTTTAGGAGGTTTACAATATGATGGAATCCAAGATGTAGAGTATTTAAGAGATAAATTATTTGCAGCTTTAAAAGTTCCAAAAGCCTTCTTAGGATATGAGAAAGATTTGGAAGGTAAAGCAACTTTAGCTGCTGAAGATATTAGATTTGCTCGTACTATAGAGCGAATACAAAGAATAGTAATATCAGAACTTAATAATATAGCCTTAATACACTTATACACTCAGGGGTATAGAAATGAAAATTTAACTAATTTTGAACTATCATTAACAACTCCTTCAATTATATATGATCAAGAAAGAATTGCTTTAATGAAAGAAAAAGTAGATTTAGCTTCCCAAATGATGGATAATAAGCTACTTCCTACAGATTATATTTACGAAAATATCTTCCATTTAAGTGAGGATCAATATGATGAATATAGAGGACTTATCAGAGAAGATGCTAAACGTAACTTTAGAATTACCCAAATTGAAAATGAAGGAAATGATCCATCAGTAACAGGACAATCATATGGGACACCTCATGATTTAGCTTCACTATACGGAAAAGAAAGAATGCATGGAGAACCAGGTAATGTTCCTGATGGGTATGATGAGAAAAAGCCTCTAGGTAGACCTAAAGAAAAAGTATCTAATATTAATAAGCAAGATAATGCTTTCGGGAAAGATAGACTCGGTAAATCTGGTATGAAAAAAGATGGTGAATCATCCAATCCCTTAAAACATAAATATAATGGTAACTCCCCATTAGCTTTAGAGACAAGACATTTATCAAAATCTCAAGAAGATATGCTAAATAAAATGTCAGTCAATAAAAAGCAAATGATCTTTGAAAAAGAGGAGGAAAAATTGTCTTTACTAGATGATAAGCAAATACGTAGATAACACTTTTTTATATATTTATAAATAAACATTCCAATAGAATGAAGATTAAACATTCAAAGTATAAAAATTCGGGTATATTATTTGAACTTCTTGTAAGACAAATCACATCAGACACTCTTGAAGGAAAAGCTTCCCCAATAAAAGAAATACTTAAAAAATATTTTGTTAAAACTGAATTAGGGAAGGAATATAAGTTATATGAAACTCTGTTAAATAAAACTAGTTTAACTGAAGCTAAAGCTGATTTAATTATCAATACCTTAATTGAATCCTCCAAAACTCATAATCGTAAACTTATTAAGCATCAAAAATATAACTTAATAGCAGATATTCAAAAACATTATAATTTGAATGAGTTTTTTAACCATAAACTACCTCATTATAAAGTTCATGCCGCTTTTCATACTTTATTAGAGATTTACAACTCACAGAAATTCTCAAATCCTGAATATATCATCACAAATAAGATGACTATTCTTGAACATTTAACAGCTGCCAAAATCCAAGAGGAAGAAGTTAGAGATAACATTTTAAGTGAGTTTAAAAAAGAGGATAAAGATGTTAGAATCTTAACTTACCGAATCCTTTTAGAGAAATTCAATGGTAAATATGATGAACTAGGTAATGATCAAAAAGAAATATTAAAAGAACTTATTTACTCAATTGATAATAAGCCTAAATTAAAAGAATTTTACTTGGTTAAAACAACCCAATTAAGATCTCAACTCAAAACTTTAAATAAAAATGTAGCTGATGAAGTTACTAAAATTAAAATTAATGAAATTATTTCATTAATATCCCCATCTACTAAAAATTCTAAAATAACAGATGATCATTTAGTAAATCTATTGCAATATTGTGATTTAGTAAAAGAATTAAAACTAGCTAATGAGCATGCTTAAAGAAAATATCCGAGAAGTTATTAAATCTTTAAAAGAAACTGAGGATTTTTATACTAGAGAAACAGGTGTTGATGATGAAACAGGTCAAATAAGTTGGGATATTACTTATAAACCTAATCTATCTAGACTTTATAAAGATATTAAAGATATAGTGCATAAATTAAAGAAGCTATCTGCAGAATTCAAAACCTCAGATACTGATTCAGCTCTAGAACTTTCTAAAACTTTAAAGAATAGATTTGCATCCATAGTTAGAAAATATAAAGACTTAAAAGAACAATCATCAACATCCCAAGGGGGAGCTAGTATGGCTGCTGGTAGTGGTGCTCAATATGCAACTC
>Ga0257114_1000844_pt1 | contig 23158 bp, 24 predicted proteins | sample SI112_10mmetaG_FD_190149 | JGI IMG/M metagenome (GOLD analysis project Ga0257114, IMG submission 190149) | Marine microbial communities from Saanich Inlet, British Columbia, Canada - SI112_10m | ecosystem: Environmental > Aquatic > Marine > Inlet | place: Canada: British Columbia | collected...
AGATCTTTAAGCGCGTGACGTAATCTTGCAGAAAATACCTATGAGCTTGCGCGTGATGTGGGGGATCTGCCTCAAAAAGCCTGTTATCATTGGCCCCAATGACAGCACCATCGAGTGTCCAACCCGTGAAGCCATTGCAACGGGTCTCTGTGAGAAACTGGATTTTTCCGGATTTGCGGCGCGGTGCCATCAAGGTCAACAAAGACCGAAACTTGACCAATTTTTCTTCAAAAGCGGCCCGTGAATATTGCCAAACTGGCCATTTTGCCGCCGTATGAGTGCAAAGCTCTGCGGGGCGAGGGCCGAAACCACCGTGTTTTTGGCGCGGGCGTGGTGGTAAATCTCTTCATAATCGGTTGAGACATCCACCGCCTCAATACGGCTGTTGTTCAGCAGTTGATCCAAAGACCAATCAATCAATGCCGTACACATCGCGGGTGAACAGTTTATCCTCAACATCGGCCAGGGCGGCATCGGCTCTATTTGCCAATATGACGTCTGATTGCGCCTTAAAGGCCGCCAAATCAGGCTCCACGCGCGCGCCGTCAAACCGCCCAACTGACAGTGTTGGCTCGTAGATAATCACCTCAACATTCCGCGCCTTTAACCGATCCATAATCCCTTGGATCGCCGACTCGCGGTAATTGTCAGACCCTGTCTTCATCACCAAACGGAACACCCCAACTGTTTTGGGCGCGCGCTGCAAAATTTTCTCGGCCAGGAACGTCTTCCGAGTGTCATTGGCATCCACAATCGCTTGAATGAGATTTTGCGGGACCTGGGCAAAATTTGCAGACAATTGCTTGCTGTCCTTCGGCAAGCAATACCCGCCATAGCCAAAAGACGGGTTGTTATAATGGCTCCCAATGCGCGGATCGAGGCAGACGCCGTCAATGATCTGGCGTGTCTGCAGATCGCGCGCCATGGCATAGCTGTCCAGCTCATTAAAAAAAACCAACCCGCGTGGCCAAATAACTATTGGCAAAGAGTTTGATCGCTTCCGCCTCCTGCGCATCCGTGAAGAGCAAGGGCACCTCCCGCGTTTGCGCGCCCTCCAAGAGTAAATTGGCAAATAGCTTGGCCCGCTCAGACCTCTCACCAACAATGATCCGCGAGGGTTGCAAATTGTCAAAAAGAGCCCGGCCTTTGCGCAAAAATTCCGGCGAAAAAATTATATTATTAGAGGCAAACCTTGCCCGCGCTTGCTCCACAAACCCCACAGGAATGGTTGATTTGATTACGATCACCGCAGACGGGTTGATCGCGCTCACCTGCTCAATCACCTCTTCCACAGAGGAGGTGTCAAAGAAATGTGTGAGCGGATCATAATTGGTGGGCGTGGCCACGATGACATAATCTGCCTGACTATAGGCACGCTGCGCATCCACCGTGGCGCTGAGGTCCAACGCGCGATTTCTCAAGAATTCTTCTAGCTCTGGATCGGCAATTGGGGATTGGCGCGCATTGACCAATTCCACCCGAGCAGCATCAATATCCAAGGCAATAACTGGATTATTTTGGGCAAGCAGAACGGCGTTGGTTAATCCAACATAGCCAAGCCCAGCAACGGCAATTCTCAATCAAAACTCCTAGGACCGCACGCCAAAATCTGCATCACGGATAATATTATCTGCCCCAATATCGGCGCTTATTTATCAATCTATCAAAAAGCCTCCTTTTCGGATTTTCCTAAAAATGTACAGCCCCATAATAAAAAATTTACCCCTATGCCGGGGGCGACCAAGTCACCACCATGCCCTTGTGCAGCCGTCCCCGTATGTGCTCAACAGTTCAAGCGAGGTCATTGGCAATCTTAAACAAGCCCGCTTCAATCCAGCCCTTCACTATATCTCTTGCAGTGTCGCATTTGACGGGCCAAGACTGTGATTAAAAAGCTAACCTAGATTGAAATACCATTTTTTGATCGGCCCTAAAATGACAATCCTATCCTCCACTCCGGTTAGCGCAGATGCCCACAAATATGGCGTATTTTTCGTTTTCGCAGCGGGAATTTTATGGTCGACAGTCGGGCTCGGGATACGCATGATCGAAGATGCCTTTGTTTGGCAGATCTTGCTTTATCGGTCGGTAAGCATGTCGCTGTTTCTTTACGTGCTTATTAAAATTCGCTCAGGCGAAAGCCCTTTTGCTCAAATTCGACGCATTGGCTATCCGGTCATCATAGCCGGACTTTCACTGGTCGCAGCATATTCTGGCGGTATTTACTCCATCCAAAATACTTCGGTCGCAAATGCCATGCTTTTATTTGCAACAGCCCCGTTTATGGCGGCCGTGCTGGGATGGGTTGTTCTGCGCGAACGCGTACGCCTTGCAACCTGGATTGCGATTGTCATTGCTATTGCCGGAATCGCGGTCATGGTTGCAGACAAGTCCGGCAGCGTTGCGATTAAGGGCAGTTTAGCGGCGCTCGGATCGGCCTTTGGCTTCGCTATTTTCACAGTCGCATTGCGCTGGGGTCGAACAGGCGAAATGCTGCCCGCAGTGTTTCTGTCAGGCCTCTTTGCAATCATTATTACCCTTGTCATTTGCGTCAGCCTTCAGCTCCCACTCATTTTGAGCCCGAACGATGGCGTGATATCAATGGGAATGGGGGTGTTTCAAGTTGGAGCCGGTCTCATCCTATATACGTTAGGCTCTCGCAGCCTGCCCGCCGCCGAACTTGCCTTATTGTCGCTCGCCGAAGTCCTATTGGGTCCAATTTGGGTTTGGTTATTTCTCGGCGAAACCGCAAGTCTGAACACGCTGATCGGCGGAATGGTTTTGCTTGCAGCGATTGCGGGCAACGCCCTCTCAGGCAAGAGAAGAAAACCCCCGCCAATCACCTCCCCATGACGATTGGCGTCGATACAGCGCTGTATGCGATCCTAGAAGGTTCAATAGAGTGTACGGGTACAATCTCGATCCAACCCCAATTGCGTCCTACAATATTGGGTCTGGTTTGAGGTTATCTGCAAACCTTATCATCAGGAACCAGATTTTTCTTGGGTATTTTATGAGATGGTGCAAGAGTTACAGCACCAAAACGGGTAAAGGCGGTAGAGATGACACATAGGGGCAGATGTTATTGCGGAGATATTGAGTTTGAGTTTAAGGAGCCAATACATGCGCAAATTTTATGTCATTGTAGGGAATGCCGTTATCTTTCAGGCGGTGAACCCAATGCCTCAATTGTGATTTCCGAAGACAGGTTTACGGTCATACGCGGCGAACTCAAAACCTTCGCAAGAAGCGATTTAAACGAGCCCCGTATTCGATATTTTTGCGGCAATTGCGGGACTCACATCTGCGTCAAAAGCCCGCCTCGACCCGGCATGTTGGTTTTAAAAATTGGTACGTTAGATGATCACTCATGGTTTCAACCGCAATCCGCAATTTATTGTGTAGACAAGCAGCCCTTTCATCAGATCCCAAAGGGTCTGCCAAGCTTTGAAAGAACGCCTCCTCCGAAATAGACGAACATTGGACAGAACAATACGCGCGCTGCAAGATATTGGGGACCAGAGAAGCTAGATCTCAAATTAAAAACGCTATTTCCACCTACTCGGTGTGACATAGAGCATAGTGTCCCCCACATTTACCATGACATCGCCGTCTTGAATATTCACTTGCAACTGCATGGAACGGCTGGCCAGATCCCCCAATTGGGCACAATTGGTTTCTGAAATATTCATGACACTTAGGTTTTTGAATCTTGTGGTGCCGTTTTGAACTTTATCCCACCACACTTCGGCAGATTTTCCACCGTAAGAATAGATGATGACGGTCTTAGCTTTACCACAGGATTGCCGAATAAGTTTCTCGCTGGGCAACCCGAGCGCAATCCATAGATCTGTCTCACCATTCAAGCTTTTTTCCCAAAGGTCCGGTTCGTCATCGGTGGAAATGCCTTTGGAAAACTCCAGACGTTCGCTTGCGTGCAATGCAAAGGCGAGCAAGCGCAGCATCATACGCTCGTCGGTTTCGGAAGGATGCTTCGCCACCGTAAGCTTGTGGGTTTCGTAGTAATGGCGATCCATATCAGAAACGGAGAGTTCGGCTTTATAGATCGTGGATTTTTGCGCCATTTTTGTCCCGTCCATGAAAGTTGCAACCAGTTTAAGCGCTCCTGCCTTTTTTTGATAGAATAGAAATAGCTAACTGGTAAAATAATTCTCAGCTCTAAGGTTTAAATCACTGGCGAAGCGGGCGCGCTTTTCAACCTTATAACCTTATTATTTATGTATCGCATATTTGTATCCAATGGGTTTAAACTGGACTGTGTCTTTAATTCGGTAGCGATCGACAGATTTGGAATATGACGTGCAAACAGATTACATCATTGTTGGCGGGGGATCGGCTGGCTGCGTCTTGGCCAACCGTTTGAGCGAAAACCCCAATGTGCATGTCACGTTGATTGAAGCTGGGGGCGAGGATTGGAATCCGCTGATCCATATACCCGCCGGCTATATCAAAACCATGGTCAATCCAAAGGTGAATTGGATGTTCGACACTGCGCCAGATGCACGCACGGCGGATCGAAAAATTGCGATGCCGCGGGGCAAAGTTCTGGGCGGGTCTTCTGCTATCAACGCGATGCTCTATGTACGCGGTCAATCGGAAGATTATGACGCTTGGGCGGCGCGGGGCAACGCTGGCTGGTCCTATTTGGACGTTTTGCCTTACTTCAAGAAATCCGAAAATTGCCAAATTGCATCTTTGCAGGAGCCAGGAGATATGCAATTTCGCGGCGCTGATGGGCCTTTAAAAGTCAACGCTATTCGCTCGACATATCCGATATTGGACCGGCTTATGGAGTCGGCCCAGTCTTTGCAATTTCCGATAAACGCCGACTATAATGGCCAGATGCAAGAAGGGTTTGGCTACTACCAATTGACGCAAAGCCACGGGTTACGATTTTCCGCAAAAAAGGCTTATCTCGCACCGGTTCGGCGCCGTTCCAATCTGACGGTTCTGAGCAAATGTCAGGTCATTGGCCTCGATATTGACAGCAACAAAACGGCACGCGGCGTGCATGTCTTTCGCAGCGGGCGGAAGCAGAACTTGCAGGCAACCCGCGAGGTCATTCTATGCGCCGGTGCCATACAATCCCCGCAGCTGCTCGAATTGTCCGGCATTGGCGATCCAAAAATTTTGCAAAAACACGGCCTCGCTGTCACTCATCCGCTCAGCGGCGTAGGAGAGCACCTGTCCGACCATTATATTTCCCGCCTGTCGTGGCAGCTGTCGGCGGATCTTTCTATCAACAAAAATTCTAGGGGGCTGCGCCTTTTGGCTGAAATCTTGCGGTTTGGCTTGACCCGCAGAGGCACGCTGTCGCTCCCGGCGGGAATGCTGGCGGGATTTGTGAAATCGGATCCCTCACAACCACGGCCAGATATTCAGTATCATATCGCAAATGCAAGTTTTGAAAATCCAGCGGAACGGGTGTTTGACCGCTTTCCAGGCCTGACGATTGGACCTTGCCAATTGCGCCCCTTCAGTCGCGGTCATGTGCATATTCAATCGCCAAACCCGTCAGACGCGCCGCTTATCGTCCCGAATTACTTAGAGGATCAAAGAGATCAATCCGTGCATATCGCCGGTATGAAAATTGCGCGCGATCTCATGGCAACCCCAATAATGTCACAGTGGGTTGATCGTGAGATTGCCCCAGGGATTGATAGATTGAGTGATGCGGATCTGCTGAGCTATGCGCTCGCAACGGGCGTCACGCTCTATCATCCCGTATCAACCTGCCGCATGGGGCCAAGCCCGAACGCGGGCGACGTGGTCGACAGTAGACTTCGCGTGTATGGCATTCATAATTTACGCGTGGTTGATGCCTCCATCATGCCAGAGTTAATCTCCGGAAATACGAATGCACCAACCATTATGATCGCAGAAAAAGCAGCGGATATGATCAAAGCTGATGCTGTGTCAATCAAGGGCAAATGAGCCTGCAAAGGGCCACACCCTTAATTGGTATCCCTCACCGACACCCTGCCCCACGGCCTCGCTTTTCAGATCGGCCCGTTGTGAAGGGTCTCGAAGATAGCGGATTTTGTGACCACATGATCGCCAATTCCAACTCTGACTGTTGCGCAGGTCTTACGAGCGGTCACCATGCCGAAGCGATAGCGCCAACGTAGGCAAGGAAGAGCTCTGGGTCGTAATCTGTTATACGTGGACAGGTGATAGAGGACAGGTGAACCGTAACCGCGCGCCGCCATCGATGCTGACGATTTAAAACTCGCCATTACTGTCAAGAATACGCCTTTTCATGTTTTTAAGCCCGAAGCCGGGAGTTTTTTCAATCTTGGACATATCCAGAGTTCGGCCACCGGTATTTTCTATCGTAACCTCCAAGATATGACCCTCGATAATGTTGAACCTAATGTCGAGACATTCACATTTTGCTCTATGGACAGCATTGTTTATCGCCTCTTGAACTACCTTTAGCATTCCAACATCCGGTGAAAGATATGCATCAATTTCCGCATTAAAACTATCAATATTTGTGGTTACCGTAATGGGTGTCTCGATATCGATTAGTGGAACAATAAATTTATTTCTTACGGTATTTACAAAAAAATTCAGGCTTTTCACCTCTGTATTTCTAAACTCTAAGATTAACCGAATTTCATTTAAGGCATCGCTAGATGCTGAGTATATTGCTTGCATCTTCTTATTTGTTGCACTTTCAGAAAGAACCCTGATTAGCTGTAAGGACCCCATTACGATAGATCACTGCCATTGGGATGATTTGTAGGTGAAGTCTTGAAATATTTGAAGGGAGAACATGTTGCCATTTCAAAATAGCGGAATGGGAAGTGTTGTCTCATTCACGCGTCCGATAAACTCGCCTGCCCGCTTCAACCGAGTTTGATCTGACCGTCCCAGTTAGGGTCTTCAAACCCACCAATAGCCGCCAAAAGGCTGATCACTTTATCTGCACCAACTCCATTGCGCAGGCTCGTGAAACAAAAGGGCTTATCCCCACGCATCCGTATTGCATCGCGTTCCATCACTTCAAGCGAGGCCCCAACGTGGGGCGCAAGATCCGTTTTGTTGATGACCAATACATCTGACTTGGTGATTGCAGGTCCCCCCTTGCGTGGTATCTCTTCACCTGCCGCAACATCAATCACATAAACTGTAACATCTGCCAATTCAGGGCTGAAAGTGGCAGACAGGTTGTCCCCGCCACTCTCGATTAGAACGATCTCAACATCGGGGTGACGCTCGCGTATTTCAGCAATGGCTGCCAAATTGATCGAGGCATCCTCGCGAATAGCCGTATGTGGACAGCCCCCTGTTTCCACACCGATCACGCGATCTTGAGGCAGAATTTGCATCCGCATCAAGGCTTCGGCGTCCTCTTGGGTGTAGATGTCGTTCGTGATTACAGCGATGGATGTCTGAGGATGAAGGATTTTTGCCAGTGCAGCTGTCAAAGTTGTTTTTCCTGCTCCAACAGGGCCACCAATACCAATGCGCAGAGGGCCGTTTTTCGACGCCATGGGCTGTCTCCTTATGTGCGAAAGACGCGTGAATATTGAGTTTCGTGACGCATAGATGTGATATCTGACATCCATGCACTGTTATGAAGATCGTCTAATGTTGCGCCCTGCAGCTGTTTGGCAATTTCAGTGCAGTGCTGCTGCAAAGCGAGTTGTGTTTTCTGCCCATCCACTTGGCCTAAAGGGACCAACCGCATTGCAGCGGCTGTTAGGTTTGCGATGAAAGATTGTAGATACATTGCAGTTGTAAGTTCAGACTCAAGCGCAAGTATTGCAGCCACGCGGCCAACAGCCACTGGATAGCAAAGCCGTCCAAGTTCTATGCCCCACACCGTCTGAACGGTTTCACAAAAGGCCGCGCCTTGCAGATCTGTTTCCCGCAAGCGTTCTGCGGATGCGGCAAATGCGCGTGCATGGGTGTCTATGTTCTGAACTGCGTCTTCAGCCGAACCAAAGGCTGCATTCAACACTAGAGCATCCGACTGCGCGCCACCATGTTCTAACAAGTCCGTCAGCCATGACTGCAGTGAAGGTGCGGACACAATCTGACCCTCGCTTATAGCCGTCTCCAGCCCATGTGAGTAGGCGAAAGCACCAACAGGGAAGCTGGGCGACAAAAGCTGTGATAGGGTTAATATGTCAGTGGTCATGATCATGCGCAGTGGCACCATGTTCATGCGCATGGGTGCGCCCGTGGCCATAGGCACCACCCTCCGGCGTGAAGGGGGCTTCAATCTGCGTCACTGTTGCACCCAGATGCTCAAGCATATGGCCTATGACGGCGTCGTTTTGGATCAAAAGGCGATCCCTCTCAATCTGGCAAGGGGTGTGGCGATTGCCGATATGCCATGCGAGTTGGACCAGATCACCGGTGATTTCCAGCAATGGCTCGGGCGCAGCGACGACTTCAATGGCCTGACCGTCGGCCAATGCGAACGCGTCGCCATTGTCCAAAGATGTAGTATGAGCAAGATCCACCAAAAGACTCGCGCCTTTGACAGTTTTTAGAACCTTGCGGCGCAAAAATCTGTCCTCATACCGGAGAAAACACCTGTCAGAAGCATTAGACCAAGCGCCCATTTTTAAGATTGTTTGAGAAATATAGTCAGTCATCAAAATAAAAAATACCTTTGGGCCATCGGAAGTTTTGTAGCCGGTTCACAGGCTAGAAGTTCACCATCGGCGCGCACCTCGTAGGTTTCTGGATTGACCTCCATATGTGGCGTGGCGGTGTTGTGTATCAGATGGGATTTACCAATTTTGCGGGTGTCTTCCACAGCAACGGTTTGCTTTGACAGACCCAATTTGTCACCAATCCCATCCGCTTGGGCAGCGGCGGAGACAAAACAGACGGCTGAATGCTCGACCGACTTTCCATAGGCCCCAAACATGGGGCGTGAATAGACTGGCTGCGGGGTCGGGATTGAGGCGTTGGGGTCGCCCATCTGCGCACAAACGATTGTACCTGCCATTAAAACCATCTCAGGTTTTACGCCAAAAAACGCAGGGGCCCATAGCACCAGATCGGCACGTTTACCCTCAGTGATGCTGCCAATTTCGCGACTAATCCCATGAGCAATCGCAGGGTTGATCGTGTACTTTGCAATATAGCGGCGCACACGGAAATTATCGTTGTCGCCTGTTTCTTCAGACAGTCGGCCGCGCTGCTTTTTCATTTTGTCAGCGGTTTGCCATGTGCGGATCAACACCTCACCCACACGGCCCATCGCCTGACTGTCAGAGGCTATGATCGAAAAGGCACCCATGTCATGCAGAATATCTTCTGCCGCAATGGTTTCGCGGCGGATGCGACTTTCTGCAAACGCAACATCCTCTGGGATGGATTTGTCGAGGTGGTGGCAGACCATCAGCATGTCCAAATGCTCTTCTAATGTGTTCACAGTATAGGGCCGCGTTGGGTTGGTGGAGGACGGCAGAACATGCTCTTCGCCACAGATTTTGATAATGTCCGGAGCATGCCCGCCGCCTGCACCTTCGGTATGAAAAGCGTGAATTGTGCGCCCTTTCAATGCTGCTACCGTGGTTTCAACAAAGCCAGATTCATTGAGTGTGTCAGTATGGATCATAACCTGCACATCCATGTCATCAGCCACAGAAAGGCAGCAATCAATCGCAGCAGGCGTCGTGCCCCAATCTTCATGCAACTTTAGTGCACAGGCACCACCTCTTACCATCTCGACCAATGCGTCCGGTTGGCTGGCGTTGCCTTTGCCGGCAAAAGCGAGGTTCATCGGAAAAGCATCTGCAGCCTGCAACATGCGCCCAATGTGCCATGGTCCTGGCGTACAAGTCGTGGCCAAAGTACCATGTGCTGGGCCAGTGCCCCCGCCGAGCATTGTGGTCATACCAGAATGCAAGGCATCCTCGATCTGTTGCGGGCAGATAAAGTGTATGTGGCTGTCAAAACCGCCTGCTGTCAGGATGCGCCCCTCACAAGCAATGACTTCGGTTCCCGGGCCTATGATGATATCTACACCCGGTTGCGTGTCTGGGTTGCCAGCCTTGCCGATCTTATGAATGCGACCATCGCGCAAACCCACATCCGCTTTGTAGATGCCGCTATGATCAATGATCAAAGCGTTGGTAATAACAGTATCCACAGCACCTGCAGCACGGGTGACTTGGGATTGGCCCATGCCATCACGAATGACTTTACCACCGCCGAATTTTACCTCCTCGCCATAGGTCATTCCATTGCGGCCATTGGTGCGTTCTGCGGTCAGATCGCGTTCGACCTCAATAATAAGATCCGTGTCAGCAAGGCGTATTTTGTCACCCACAGTGGGCCCAAACATGGCAGCGTAATCGGGGCGATTAATCGATGTGGCCATTATAAATCTCCCATAACTTGAGTGTTGAACCCAAAGACACGCCGCGCGCCTGATATCTCGATCAAAGGGACCTCGCGCCGTTGACCCGGTTCAAACCGGACTGCGGTGCCGGGTGCGATATCCAGGCGACGGCCAAAGGCGGCTAGGCGATCAAAATCCAGCGCGGCGTTGCTCTCAGCAAAATGGTAATGGCTGCCAACCTGCACTGGGCGGTCACCAGTGTTGGCCACTATCAAGGTGATCGCCTCACGGTCTGCATTTAGGATGAGCTCGCCATCGGCTGGAAAAATTTCTCCGGGGATCATAGCACTCTCCTATCTAATGGGGTTGTGAACGGTGACCAATTTGGTCCCATCAGGAAAAGTGGCCTCTACCTGAACATCGTGGATCATCTCTGGGATGCCCTCCATGCATTGATCACGGGTGATCACATGGGCACCGCTCTCCATCATGTCTGCGACAGAGCGCCCGTCACGCGCACCCTCAACAACAGCGTCAGCAATCAATGCAATCGCCTCTGGATAATTTAGCTTCACACCACGGGCGAGCCGCTTACGGGCTACTTCGGCGGCCATTGCAACCAGCAGTTTATCTTTTTCACGCGGGGTCAAATGCATCGTTCATAGCCTCCAGTTTTTGGGAACTGCGTTGTGGGTTAGATGGGTCAGGATCGGGAGCAAGGCAGTGCGCAGTGCGAAGCTGTCAGAGCAAAGCAATCGAATAACGAGGATGTTGTCTGCCAAAAGACTTGCCCCACCAGAGGAAGGAAGCAGGGCGCGAACGCCATCAATCATCGCTTTGGCCATTTGATCGACAAGAACAATACTGGCCATGGCACCTGCTCCAGCTGCGACTGCAGGCCGCTTTAGGATAAATGCGATGTCGCCGTCCAGTTTGACGCGATCAACATAAATTGGTGTTCCTTCAGTGGTAATGCAAACTCTGTCATCCAGGGAGCACTGTTGGAGGATTTCTCCAGAGGCCTCTCTACCGAAGACGAGTGGCTCGACCATGAGGAACTTTGCATCCCTTGCGACTTCAACTTCTAAGCGCCGGCACAAGCGGGAGCCTTCAAACAGGATCGTTTCTTGAGGCAGCCAATAAAGTTGCGCGTTCGACTTCACTTTGAGCCGCGTTTTCATCGATCCGGCTATTGCATTTGAAGCGCGGTAAATGCGTTCAGCCGCTTGAGTCGTAACGCTGATCTTAGCGTGACTGTTGGCAGTGACTTCAGTTGAAAATTTATCACCGCCTGTGATGCCACCTGCCGTGTTAATTATTACGGCTTCGATCTCGTCCTTTGCCGGGCGCGGAAAGATGGCACGATAGGACCCTTGTTGGCGCAGATCTTTCAAGCGCGACTGATCTCCATCAGCAAACACCGCGCTTATGTTGAGTGACCCGCGCGCGCGCTGAAAGATGCCTTCTCTGTCTAGGGAAAGATGTTTTATCGTTCAGTCCTCAGCACGCTTCGATTTTTTTTAGCGTGACTGGGATTCTATTGGCGAACAAGGATCGGATGAGGTGGCCATGGATTTTATCTATTTTTTGGTTTTTTGATTAAATTTTAAGCGGGGAATTCTATTAAACAAGCACTCTAAAAAGTTGGCACATGGTGCCGGTTGCTGGTGCAGCCTTGATCGATGCGCTTAATAATTGACGCCACGCGGTGAGAGCAGCAGTGCGGTTCAGCCTGAACGCGCACTTAGAGCGGCACAAGTCCAGATCTCTGGGCGCGTTTTAAAGTAGCTGACTGGAGAGCGTTCTTCATACGGCGAGGCTACGAAACCGCCCTGAACGGCTCAAGCTCGTTTTGTATGACAGTGCCATCCGAAGCGGTGCCCAATAAATCGCGAGCTATACGCTCAAAGATCGCGCAGCCGATAGGGATCAAATCATCGGGAAAATCATAGTCCGGATTGTGCAGCGCTGCATAATCTTCGCCAGGCCCTAGGCATAGCATGGCAGCCTTAGCGTCCCACCCAAACACGCCAAAGTCTTCTGAGGCGCGCATGGGAACACCTGCATCGCCGTAGGCAATGCCGATTGCTTTCATGGCCATTGTTGCCACCGCGTAGGCATCTGGATCATTGATTGAGGCTGCAAAATTATCGCACACCTCAAAATCCACGCTAAGCCCAAATTCTTCCGCAAGCGTGATAGCCTGTTTGCGTGCCATGGTCTCAAGACTTTCCATACCTTCGTCACGAGTTGTCCGCAACGTGGCGAAAATCTCGCCCTCACCGGGCGCCACGCCAAATGATGGTTCGCCAATTTTTACATGGGTAATCGTCACCAGTCGGAAATCATCGTCAAGTGGTCCTCCTTGACCAAGTGCATCAAGGGAAGGGATCAGCTTGGCTATTGCCTGCGCTGGCGAAACGCCATCTTCAGGGTCGGCTGCATGGGCAGTTTTGCCCGCAAGCCTAATCTTAAGTCCTAAAGAGGCGCAGTTAATGAGCCCCTCGCAGGTGGAGACGTACCCAAACGGTCGTCCGGGTTCGATATGAATGGCGAATGCCCAATCGGCTTGGATTTCTTGATACGCTGGATCGGCGACCACAGCTTTTGCACCGCTACCATCCTCTTCTGCGGGCTGGAACATGAGAATGACACGCCCTTGTGCAACGGGTTGCCGAGACATCATGCGCCCCAATCCAAGCAACATTGTCATATGGCCATCATGACCGCAAACATGACTTTTCCCAGGGGTTTGCGATGACCAGGCAATATTATTGCGTTCCTCAATTGGCAGAGCGTCAAGCTCAGCACGGAAAAGGACTGTCGGTCCAGCTTTTCCGCTGTCAAAAACCGCAGCGACACCATGACCACCTAATCCAGTCAAAATGCGGGTTGGTAACATCGATCTCAGCGCAGCGGTGATCTTACTGGCTGTCTCCACCTCTTCCCCCGACAATTCGGGATGGCGATGAAGTTCACGGCGAAATTCAGTAAGTTCCGTAAGGTCAAGATTGGTTAGCATGCTTGCTCTGCTTTCGAAGTGAGTTAAAGCCAATCATGCGTTGATAATTTGCATGAGTGGGTGCTGTCAACGTGCTGAAAATTCGCATCGGATTGCTGGTTCAGCTAGAAATTGAGGCGTGAATAAAGATGGCGGTCCTGGTTGAAATCGTTCGGTCTGACGGTGCCATTTCCCTCTATCCGAGCGAATAACCAACACCCCGTACAGTCCTAATCGTATCCGTGCCGCCATGTCTCGACAGAGCCTTCCGAAGGCGTCCTATGTGAACATCAACCGTGCGGGTCTCAACATATAAATCTCGCCCCCAAATCCGATCCAGAAGCTCTTCGCGGCTCCAGACACGTCCCGGTTTTTCCATAAATGTTTTCAATAGCTGAAATTCAGTGGGCCCAAGCTTCAAATCAATTTCACCACGGGTAACTTTGTAAGTTTCCAAATTTAAAATCAAATCCTCAAATTCAATTTTTTCCCCCAAAGAGGAGGGGCGCGAACGGCGCAGCTGAGTTCTCACCCGCGCCATTAACTCAACCACCGAATAGGGCTTCACAACATAGTCATCTGCGCCAATTTCCAGGCCACGCACTTTATCCACATCTTCTGATCGCGCCGAAAGTATGATGACCGGGATCGAGCGGGTTTCCGGATTGCTTTTGAGGCGCCGGCAGACTTCGATTCCAGACAGATGTGGCATCATCCAATCCATTACGATGACATCTGGCACATCCTCACCGATGACAAGAATAGCCTCTTCTCCATCGCGCGCCCGGCTCACCAAAAACCCTTCGGATTCCAGATTATATGCCAAAACCTCGAGTTGAGCTGGCTCATCCTCTACAACAAGAACGCGGGGCTGCTCTTTGAACATTTTCTCGGTCCCCCCTGGATCGACTACACAGTGGTGTTGGCTTTTTCACGCTCCTCGTCCGGCATCGCTCCGGTAACCAGGTAAACAACTTGCTCCGCGATGGCCGTCACGTGATCTCCCATACGCTCAATATTTTTAGCAATGAAATGCAGGTGCATGCAGGACGTGATGTTGCTTGGGTTTTCCATCATGAATGTTAAAAACTCTCGAAACAGAGCGTTGTACATTTGGTCGACCACGATGTCTCGGTCAATCACGTTCTGTGCCAATTCCGCGTCGCGTGAGACATAGGCATCAAGCGCGTCGTTAAGCATGCGCTCAACCTCCTTGGCCATACGGCGGAGCGAGCTGGCACTGCCGTTAATAGGCTCCATATGCGCCAGGATGCGCGTCCGTTTGGCAAGATTTTTTGCATAATCACCAATACGCTCCAAGTTGCCGCTTACTTTCATCACTGAAAGCACGACCCGGAGATCAATCGCGGCAGGGGCACGCAAAGCGATTACACGCGCAGCTTCCTCGTTGATACTCTCCTCAAGAGCATCGATGGCTTTGTCACTGCGGCGCACTTGTTCGGCACGCTCCTCGTCTCTTTCTTCTAAGCTGACCGCGGCCTCAAGTATAGCGTTCTCGACCAGGCCGCCCATTTTCATAATTTGAGCCTGAATTTTCTCAAGATCTCTGTCAAAAGCGGATGCAATGTGTTGATCGGTCATTTTGAACTCCTCAGCCGATACGGCCAGTAATATAGCTTTCAGTGCGCGGATCGATTGGGTTGGTGAAAATCTTGGAGGTCTCACCAAACTCAACAAGGCTGCCGAGATGGAAGAAAGCCGTCTTTTGGCTCACACGTGCGGCTTGCTGCATCGAATGGGTCACAATCACCACCGAATAACTTTTGCGCAGTTCATCAATGAGTTCTTCAACTTGCGCGGTGGCAATGGGATCAAGAGCGGAGCAAGGCTCATCCATCAGCAGAACCTTGGGTTCCGTCGCGATGGCGCGTGCAATACATAACCGCTGCTGTTGCCCACCAGAAAGCCCTGTTCCTGGCGCCTGCAACCGATCTTTCACCTCATCCCAAATCGCGCCACTGCGCAGCGAACGCTCGACGATCTCGTCCAATTCCGCCTTGTTCCGGGCCAGGCCATGTATTCTCGGCCCATATGCGACATTGTCATAGATCGATTTTGGAAAGGGGTTTGGCTTTTGAAAGACCATTCCAACCTTGGCGCGCAGCTGAACCGGATCAATCTTTGGATCGTAAATATTTTCACCGTCAATCCGAATATCACCCACGACACGGCACACTTCAATCGTATCGTTCATACGATTGATACACCGCAAAAATGTCGATTTCCCGCATCCAGATGGGCCAATAAACGCAGTTACAGTCTTGTCTTCGATTTCGACAGTGACATCTTTAATGGCGTGATTATCTCCATAAAAGACCTGTACGTCCTTTGCTGAAATTTTGACATTGTTTGCTGCCACATCTCTCTCCACAGTTGTTACATCGAGCATTTTTGACATGTCCTTACCAACGCCGTTCGAAGCGACGTCTTAAGATGATTGCGATAGCATTCATCGTAATGAGGAACAGCAGCAAAATGATGATACCGCCCCATGCTTTTTCATAAAATCCGGGATCAGCGCGACTGGCCCAAGTATAAATCTGCGCCGGCATTGCCGAGTTGGCGTCCGTAAAGCCTGACAGAAACCCCTCGGGATACTCGCGCGCAACAAAACCGACCATCCCGATCAAGAGCAAAGGCGCCGTTTCGCCAAGGGCCTGGGCCAGGCCAATAATCGTGCCTGTCAAAATACCAGGCATCGCCAGCGGTAGGACGTGGTGGAACACTGACTGCATCTTAGATGCACCCACACCAAGGGCGGCATCGCGGATAGAGGGTGGAACAGCCGCAAGCGATGCGCGGGTTGAGATGATGATGGTCGGCAATGTCATCAAGGTCAAAACAAGGCCACCGACAAGCGGGGCAGATTGTGGCAACCCCGCAAATTGTATGAAAACGGCTAGGCCAAGAATACCAAACACGATGGACGGCACCGCGGCGAGGTTGGAGATATTCACCTCAATAAAATCCGTCCAACGATTTCGCGGGGCAAATTCTTCAAGGTAAATCGAAGCGGCAACCCCAATCGGGAGTGACAAAAACAGCACCACCAACATCATGAAGAACGATCCAATAACAGAAGCCCCAAGTCCGGCGCCTCCAGGGTTATCCACGCCGGAATCCGTGCCGGTGATAAAATTCCAATTGAATGCCTGGCGAATTATGCCACCGGCCTGTAAAGCATCGACCAAATCCAGATCCGTTGCCTTCAAAAAGCGGCTGTCAACCAAAGTTTCACGGGTGACGCGGCCGTTAAAATAGCCATCCACCCGGCTGGAGGCCGCAAGCTCGAAAGTCGCAGGCTGTCCGACCCGGCTTGGATCTTCGGTAAAATAACTTCGAATTGTGCCGCCCGGCTTGCCCACAATGCGTTCAATCGCTTTATTATCGAAGGCCACATCCAAGTTCCTTCTTGCAAGCTCCGCGCTCAATGCCGCAACGAATATGTCTTGATAGGCCTTGGTTTTCAGCATCTTGCTTTCAGCTTTGTCAAAGTCTTCTTGAGACACAACAAATTCAACATTCATTACGGTCTGGGTGAAGGCCGGCAAACCTGAGCGTAGGATCGAGGCAAATAAGAATATAAGAAACAACACGCCAATGGAGAGGGCGACCATCCCGTAAATGCGGAACCGCTTTTCGGCTGAGTTGCGTTTTTGGGTATGCCCATCCCTTTTTGAGAGCAGTGACGTATGTGACACGCCGCGAGAAGTCTGGTTCTTAATGGCCATTAGTCATACTGCTCCCGGTATTTGCGTACGATGAAGAGGGCAAACACATTAAGCCCCAAGGTCAGTACGAAGAGGGTCATGCCAAGTGCGAAGGCAACCAAAGCCTCCGGAGATGAGAAATCGGCATCGCCGGTCAATTGGCTTACGATTTTGGCCGTGATTGTTGTCATCGCGTCAAAAGGGTTCATCGACAGGCGCGCCGCCGCACCTGCCCCCAGCACGACAATCATCGTTTCCCCAATGGCCCGCGACGCCGCCAAGAGGATCGCGCCAACGATGCCCGGCAGGGCTGCTGGCAAGATAACCAGACGTATGGTTTCAGACTGGGTTGCACCTAAGCCATAAGATCCATCGCGCAAGGCCTGCGGTACGGCATTGATAATGTCATCGGAAAGCGATGACACGAATGGGATAAGCATGATGCCCATCACCAAACCCGCGGTCATGACCGCAGTGCCCCCCTGCATCCAGTTCAAAGTATCTTTGCCAAAAAGGCTCACCAGCAATGGCCCAACGGTCAAAAGCGCAAATAGCCCGTAAACAATCGTCGGAATTCCGGCTAGAATTTCAATCAAAGGCTTGGCGACACTGCGCACCCGAGGGCTTGCATATTCAGAGAGGTAAATTGCTGAAAACAGCCCAATAGGAACCGCGACCAACATCGCAATGAAAGAAATGTAAAAAGTGCCCCACAATAGAGGCAAAACACCAAGATCAGACAGCCCGCCTCGGCCGGAAAAACTGGGCGCCCAATTGGTTCCAAAGAAGAATTCGGTAGCAGGATAGAGTTTGAAAAACTCGATCGTATTAAACAGCAGCGCGAATAGGATGCCGATGGTCGTCAAAATAGCAATTGAGGCTGCCCCGATGAGTAGCCCCAAAACCCCACGCTCAACCACATTGCGCGCGCGGAAATCCGCGTTTGACCGCCTATAGGCATAGGCAGCCCCTCCGACAGAAATTGCCAGCACAATCCAGGACATAAGCGCAGACCCGGTTGCATTGAACCCGCGGTAAAGCTGCGCCGCGGCCACAACTTCAGGGCTAACATCTGAGCCAAGAGCCACGCCTATGGATCCTAAAAATTCGCGAATATTGACCGATGAGGATCCGATTGACGCAGCCTCATCGCGGCTCAAAGCGCCTTGGGCCACAGCCACATCAAGCCCCTCTGCCACGCGGCGCACATCGCTCATAATCAGGCCAATTGAGCTGCCTTCATCGAGCAAGCTACCAGGCAAGGTTTCCACCACGCGGGAATTCACGAGCAATGGCTGCACAATAAGCCAGACGATGAGGGTAGCAGCCGCAGGCACGACGGCCCATAAAGCAACGTTCGACCCGTAATACACCGGCAAGGAATGAAGCCGGCGCGCATCGCCACCGGCCGATTGCAAAGCACGTGCGCGCCCAGTGATGAACCCAACAACGGAAACAACAAAAATCACTGCGACAACCCAGAGTATCGGCATACCGCCTCCATCCATTTTGTTCTTCCTACTGTCAAATGCGCCCCCAGCAAAGGGGGTAAGCGTTTTTTAAGGATGGCGGAAGCCGCCACCCTCACTATTGTTTTACAGCAGCTCTTATTTGCTGCCCATGGCTGTCTCATTAGATACGGCTGCCTGGGTTGTCGCCAGATCGGGATCTGCAACCAAACCATAGGCAGATAGCGGGCCGTCTGGTCCAGCAATCTCATCGGCGATGAAGAATGAGGCATATTCTTTCAGACCTGGGATCACACCAATGTGGGCTTTCTTCACATAAAAGAACAACGGACGAGACACAGGATATTGGCCCGTCGAAATCGTTTCAGTCGACGGCGCAACGCCGCCCATTGTCGCCACTTTCAGTTTGTCTTGATTGTTTTCATAAAAGGCCAAGCCAAAGATGCCGATACCATCGGGGTTGGCATCAATGCGTGCGAGAGTTTCGGTATAATCGCCATCGATATCAACAGAACGGCCATCTTGACGCACATCGAGGCAAGCATCTTCGGCATCATCTTCAGACATGCCAAAGGCCATCATGGCTTCCATAGCACCGGTAACCTCGCAACCCTTGAGCAACACTTTGTCCTCAAAAACTTCGCGTGTTCCGTGCTTTGTTCCGGGAATAAAGGCCATGATATCAGCCGCTGGAAGTTGAGCATTGAAGTCAGCCCACTGTTGATGCGGATTCTCAACAATCGCACCGTCGACAAGAACCTTGGCGCCAAGTGCATCGAAAATATCAGCCGGTTGGAAAGCAGTATAATCCGGTCCGTCAATCTGGCTGGCAAAGACGATACCGTCATACCCAATGCGCACTTCGATGATGTCGGTCACCCCAGCTTCGGCGCAGGCTTTGATTTCTTTTTCGCGGATCGCACGAGACGCATTTGCCACGTCGATTGTGTTTTCACCAACGCCTTCGCAAAAGCGCTTCAGACCCGAGCTAGAGCCACCGGACTCGACAACGGGTGTTGGAAAGTCAAAGTTTTCGCCAAAAGCCTCAGCAACGATCGACGCATATGGCAGAACGGTTGACGATCCGGCGATCTGCACTTGGTCACGCGCGGCAGCGGTTGTTACGCAAAGCGCCGAAAGAGCCAGCGCGGAAGTTGCAAGTTTAAGTAAAGACATGGATGTCTCCTGTTTTGTCCATTTGCAAGCAATCCCCCATGGGATTCTCCGGCCCTGTGTAACGGCTGGACGTAACAGTTTTGTGACAGGGATATTACGTTTTCATGACATTTTATTTTCTTCGAAATTCACGATAGCGGCTCGGTCGGCAGCATCACCGTGACCGTGGTGCCTTCCCCCAAAGCGCTTTTTATGTTCAATTTCCCGCGGTGGCGATTGATAATATGTTTGACGATTGCAAGACCAAGACCTGTGCCACCAAGTTCACGGCTGCGGTGCCCATCAACGCGGTAGAACCTTTCGGTCAGGCGCGGCAGATGGACAGGGTCAATGCCCGCTCCATAATCAATGACTTGGAGTCTGACGCCAGGGGCGCGCAAAGCCGCTTCCCGCGCGATAGTTGTCATGCGCAGGGTAATGCGCCCGCCAGACGCGCCATATTTAAGAGCGTTTCCGATGATATTGGTAAAAACTTGCGTCAGCTGATCGGAATCGCCGTATATTTCGACGGGAAGCTCTGGGCTCTCAAACTCAAATTTCACCCCAGCCTGAAGAGCCAAGGGCTGCAGGCTGTGGCATGTCGATTGGATAATATCATTTAACACAACGCGCTGCGTGGGCCGCACGCGTTCATTTCCTTCTACTCTGTTAAGTGACATCAAATCGCCCACCAAACGATTCATGCGCTCCGCCTCATCTTGCATAATGTTCAAAAACCGCGTGGCGGCTTTTGCATCATCCCGCGCCGGCCCGCGCAAGGTTTCAATAAATCCGATAAGTGCGGTGAGAGGCGTGCGCAATTCGTGACTTACATTGGTCACGAAGTCACGACGCATCTGCCCGACCTCTTCCATTTGGCTGATATCTTCAAAGAACAATATTATTGCCTTTGTACCGCCGTTACCAACGCCGGGTGCCACTCGGCAGGTGACTTTGTAAGTTGTGTCCTGTGCACCGTCTGTACTGAGATACTTCGTGGTGCGCGGCACATCATCTTTTAATGTCGCCTCAATAGCTTCCAACAACGCGGGCTGACGTAAAATGGTCACGTAACTGTGTTGCATGGCTGTATGACCGACCAAGGAAACCGCGGCACTATTCACAGCAAGAATGCGTTCGCTCGCATCAATCGCAATGATGGGTTGTGGTATTGCACCTAGAATTGCATCAAGAATGTTATTGTCCATATCGGACCCCATGACTGCCATTGACGCCGAGGCAATACCATACGGCAGATCAATAGAACATATCCAAGTCGGCTGGGCTCTTTTGCAAAGTTTTACGCAGGCCCTTTTTAGGCAGGCGTTGGCTGCGATGGGGCCCGGTGCGACAGCCTCGGCCATGACGCATGGCTCACAAGCCCTGAACAATAGCAATAGGGCTCTATGGGCAGATGGGTCAATTTTCAGAGACAATTTATGGGCCTACCGGGTCAGATGTCAGTGACATTCACCATAGGCATTCTTTGCAGCGTGCTTAACGCAAAGAGTGCAGCGCCTCTAAGTTCAACAGGCACAATCTGCCTCGAACTCTGCGACGCGTCATAAATACCTATAAAGCCAGCCTGCCCGCTTCACCCAAGTTTAATCTGACAGTGCCATTTTCACTCATCTCAATTCATTTATGAAACTTGACTTCGATCAATTAGGGGCAGACTGTCCATCGATAAGGCGTATTTGCCTTAAGTTTTGAGGTTTAATGGCGACCAATATTCGCGCAATTCTTGTTTGCTTGCTCGCTTATCTTTGCTTTGATCTCATGAGCGTTCACGTCCGAATTTTATCAGTAAGATATTCGCCTCAAGAGCTTTCAGTTTATCGGAATGTTTTGGGTGTATTGCCATCAATTTTATTACTTATTTATACGCGAGAATTAAGTTTTGACATCAAAGATTATAAAATAAAAAAATGGAAATTGGCTTTTGGCCGCGGCCTATTGGTCGCATTAGCTCAGCTTTTATTTTACACAGCTTTGGCAGACCTAGAGTTGGCGACAGTATCGGCCTTGGGCCAAACCAATGCAATTTTTATAGTTTTAATTGCAGTCATTTTTTACGGAGAAAAGGTGGGCGCGTGGCGCTGGAGCGCTGTCATTATAGGATTTGGCGGCGCAGTTTGGATCATGCAGCCAGGCTCCAACATGTTTACCTGGACAGCAGCTTTGCCCATCGGTGCAGCCTTTTGTTATGCCGCTTCTATGGTGACACTTCGAAGTTTCGATGTTTCTATTTCAAGTGCAATAATTTATTTGTATTCCTCCGTAGCTGCTGCGCTTGGAGCGATCCTTTTGGCGACTGGAACCACTGATTTCAGCCCGATCCAATCAATTAGTGATGCACTTCTCATATTTAGCATGTCTCTGTGCGGAGGCTTTGGAGTCTTTTTTCTAATGTATGCATTTCGACAGGCTCCAGCCTCCGTTTTAGCCCCATTTAGCTACTTCGGAATTTTAACAGCATTTGGTTTAGGTTGGATAGTTTTTGACGAACTTCCCTTAGATAAGTTATTCCCGGGTGTAATATTAATTATTCTTTCAGGGTTAACAATTCTTTGGCGCGAAGAAAGAAACAAGACGTAGAGATCTCTAACCCTATTCGTTGTCGCGACTAGTCAGCCTCATTCGCGTAGGCATTAGACTTCGGTCATGGTTTAAATCTAACCGCCCTGTTATTTTCGGCGCTCTGCAAGCGCATCGGCGCGGTTTCGCGTACACGTGTTGCGCCAGTTGCGGACCAGAGGGAATGAAGGGGCGGAGCACCATACCGCTTCATATTATAAACTAGATTGAGGAAATTTGGCCTACGAACTAAATCTGCAAAAAACGGCGATTACCCCAAGACCGTGCCGATGAAAAGCGCTTGGTCGCAGACATGATCGAGGTGACCCGTCAATACGGTCGGTATGGCTATCGCCCACCCGCGCCAAAGCCACGACACCGATGGACCAAAGGCCAATCATGCACTAACATTCAAATTAGACCACTTAACTGGGGCAGCTCAGCAGTATCAAAAACCGCTCGCAGTGGAAACCATCCAGTCGAAAAGCCAAAATGGCGCGTTTAGAAGGCTATTCAACGATATCAAACACTCTGCCCGTCTATTTGAAGCCCTCAGGAAAGATAATGTTCTCACAACCGGTGATCGGATGATGGCCATCTATAACAACTCAAAGGCTAAAACTGTCTGTGAATAGAATGTTTCAAAGTCATGCCGCGATGCTTGGTTTTTCCATGCTCATTGGAGGATCCTTTTCTTTTGGGTCGATGATCGCAAATGATATTTCTCCCGTTGCGTTAACGGCAGTGCGTTTTGGGTTGGCTGCCTGCATTATGGGGCTGATTGCATTTTTTACCGGAGCAATTACTCAACGGGCAATGCAAGCCTCTTGGCGTTATTTCATTCTTGGCGGCACATTTGGCATATATTTTACCTTGATGTTCGAAGGCCTAA
>Ga0257114_1000850_pt1 | contig 23088 bp, 20 predicted proteins | sample SI112_10mmetaG_FD_190149 | JGI IMG/M metagenome (GOLD analysis project Ga0257114, IMG submission 190149) | Marine microbial communities from Saanich Inlet, British Columbia, Canada - SI112_10m | ecosystem: Environmental > Aquatic > Marine > Inlet | place: Canada: British Columbia | collected...
TCATTACCCTCTAGATCAACCTCAGGTTGAGGCTTAACTTCGGTAGGGCTTGGAAGATAGTCAACCACAGCATCTAGGACATTTTGTACGCCTTTATTTTTGAATGCAGATCCACAAAAAGTCGGGAAAAAATCCAAGTTAATTGTGCCTTTACGTATACATTTTTTTAAGTCTTCAATGCTAGGCTCTTCGCCTTCTAAATAACTCTCTAGTAGGTCATCATCCTGCTCAACTGCAGTTTCAATTAATTTTTCTCGCCATTCTTCAATGGCTGCATGCATATCTTCAGGAGGCTCGACAATCTCAAAATTAGTTGGATCATCGGAATCTCCCCAGATCCATGCTTTTCTTGTTAGTAAGTCAACAACACCTTTAAAGTTATCTTCGATACCTATTGGTAGAACCATAACCAAAGGATTAGCGCCTAGTATATCTTTTATTTGTTGCACTACTCTTAAAAAGTCTGCTCCAATACGGTCTAATTTATTAACTAATATAATGCGTGATACTTCTGATTCATTAGCATATCGCCAATTTGTCTCTGATTGCGGTTCTACACCACCTGAGCCACAAAAAACACCAACACCACCATCTAGAACTTTGAGAGATCTATACACTTCTATAGTAAAATCAACGTGTCCTGGGGTATCAATAATGTTTAAACGATGATTATTCCATGTGCAGCTGGTTGCTGCAGATTGAATGGTTATTCCTCGTTCCTGCTCTTGATCCATAAAATCCGTTGTTGCAGCCCCATCATGGACCTCCCCAATTTTATGAATCTTTCCAGTTAATTTTAAGATACGCTCGGTTGTCGTTGTTTTGCCAGCATCGACATGGGCGAATATACCAATATTTCTGTATGAATTAAGATCTTTCATGACTTATCTATACTCTTTTGTTGATTTATTATTGTTTGTTAATAAGATATTGTTGCGCGCGCATATTATCAGCGAAACGAGTCGTAAACCACTGAAATATACGAAAATATACAAAAGATAAGTTCTAAGCTGTATTTTAATTGGTAAATAGAGTTAAAAACCCGCTAAATTAGGTCGCTCTATTGCAGTAAATTCAACAAATATAGAAAATGATAAGCTATAATGACTGGTATAAATTAATATCAAATCCTCTTAGGGAAAGGTAATGTATTATGGAAAATATAAGCAGGCGTAGAATTTTATTGTCAGGTGGCGCATTACTTGGTGTTAATGCACTAACCGCCATTAACCCTCTGTCCAGTCAGCTGTTAGCTGCTGATATTATTCCCAAGCCATTTGAATTGGTTAGAGCTGATAAGAATGAAAATCCATACGGGCCATCAAGATTGGCATTGCAAGCGATAAACGAAGGAATTGATTTAACGAATAGATATGGCGGTGGTGATAGAAGAAAATTAGTTGAATTAATCGCAAAACAAAATAATGTTACTTCAGATCATATTACTCTTGGAACAGGCTCGGGAGAAATTCTAAAAATAGGTGGCTTGATTGCTAGCTGGGAGAAAGGATCAGTTGTATGTGTTGACCCAACTTATCAAGATTTAGTTAGATACGCTTCAAGAGTAGGCACTGAGATTATCAGAGTACCGGTAGATGAAAATTTAGCATGTGATCTTGATGCGGTTGCAAGGGCTATAAGAGCAGACACAAAAATGGTTTATCTTGTTAACCCTAATAATCCGATACCGAATATTATTAATAAAGATGCTCTAAGAGATTTTGTTATTGAGGTTTCTAAGGAAAGATTGGTATTTGTTGATGAGGCTTACTATGAGTTCGTTGAAGATCCAAATTATGGTTCAATGATTGACCTGATTGCTGAAGGCCATCGAAACATTATTGTGGCACGAACTGCCTCTAAAATACATGGATTAGCTGGTATGGCAGTAGGCTTTGGTTTCGCTCATCCAGATCAGATCAAACAAATTAGAGAATTGAGGACTGGTAAAAATGGTATTTTAGGGATCCAAGCTGCTTACGCTAGTTATCAAGATCAGGAATTTCAAAATTTCTCTAGAAGAAAAAATAGGGAATCACTGGATCTCGTTGAAGAAATGTTTGAAGAATTGAATGTTCGTTATATTAAATCGAATGCTAACTTTACTTTTTTCAAAACTGGTATAAATGTAAATGAAATAAATTCGACATTATTAGAGCATGGCATCGCTTCTGGAAGACCATTTCCGCCATTTACAAATTGGTCTCGAGTTAGTATGGATAAACCCGAGCATATGCGATATTACGTGCAAACTTTCAAGAAGTTGTTTGGTGATAGAATCAAAGATTCAGCGTCTTAGCATCGTCCACCATCTCGCTATATTTAACAAGCTCATCAGTGATGCAGATACATACGTAAGTGCTGCTGCTGTGAGAATCTTATATGCATGCTTGTGATCGCCAGGTTTGAGTATCTTGTTACTCTTGAGGATAGGTAATGCTCTTTTGTAGCTTGCATCTAACTCTGTAGGTAATGTTACAAAATGTATTAAAGTTGATGAAAGTAGGGTTATAAATCCTGAGATAAAAGTGATGGCGCTTAAACCAGGCGCTTTGGTTACTATACCAATAAATGGTGAGATCATAAGGATTCCAGCTCCAATTTTTTCAATTCCTCTGGATAATTTTACAAGCCGAGTTCGTAATCTTAATGGAGCGTAGTTTTCTCCATCTTGTATTGCATGACCAACCTCATGGGCGGCAACTGTTATAGCTGTCAATGAGCGGCTATTGAATCGCTCTTTAGTCAGTCTGACAGTTTTTGTTGCCGGATCATAATGATCACCATCTTCAGTTTCTTCAATTTTTACATTTTGTAATGCATTAGCATCTAGCAAGAAACGTGCTAATTCTGATCCTGAACCAGAATATCGATCAGCTGGAAGAGAGTATTTCTCTAGGACGCGATTTACCCAAACACCAGGGATAAAAACAAGTGCTATAATAATGCAACCAAGTAATATGTATGCCATAAATCAAGTATAGTGTATTTTTAGTTATAACTTTTATTAGATTTAGTAAAAATGGATTTAAATATGACATCAAAATTAAGTCGTGAAACAGAGATTGCACAGGCATATGGTGGCCATAATTTGGATACTGGTGCAATTATGCCATCAATCCACCCCTCAACGACCTTTGCTAGAGATGATGAATACAACCTAATAGCTGAACAATTCAGCTATGGTAGAGATGAGAACCCAACTAATAAAATACCTGAAGATATGTTGGCAAAATTAGAAGGGGGTGAAGAAGCATTGCTTTTTAGCTCTGGCATGGCTGCGGCAGTAAGTGTTTTTCATGCACTCAGTCCTGGTGATCATATTGTTGCTCCAACAATAATGTACTGGGGCCTTAGAGAATGGCTAATTGACTTTACAAACAAATGGGGTATTGGTCTAACTCTTTATGACGCTGCAGATGCTACTGCGCTTGCAAGCAGTATTGTGAGAAAAAAAACTAAGTTAGTATGGATAGAGACACCATGTAACCCCACGTGGGATATTATTGATATAAGAGCGGCTGCAAAAATTGCAAAATCATGTGGTGCCAAACTAGTTATTGATTCAACTGTTGCAACACCAGTACTTACCAGACCTATTGAGTATGGAGCAGATATTGTTATGCATTCTGCGACAAAATATCTAAATGGACATGGTGATGTTGTAGCTGGGGCACTGATCTGCAAGAAAAAGGATGATTTTTGGGAGAGTATAAGAAGAAATAGAGTGCAAGGTGGAGCTATTATCGGATCATTTGAGGCATGGTTACTTCAGCGTGGCATGCGAACTTTATCATTAAGGGTTAAACAAGCATGCGATTCAGCACACAAAATTGCGCAATATTTTGAGGGTCATCAAGCTATTGAAAAAGTTCTTTACCCTGGTCTACCTAGTCATCCTGGACATCAGATTGCTAAAGAACAAATGAGAGGTGGTTATGGTGGGATGCTTTCGTTACGCATTAAAGGTGGTGAGCAAATCGCATTAAGGCTTGTTAAGGCCTGCAAAGTTTTTATTCGAGCTACTTCTTTAGGCGGAGTTGAGAGTTTGATAGAGCACCGGTATTCAATTGAAGGGGCTGGAAGCCCAATACCAAAAGATCTGGTGAGAATTTCTGTTGGTATTGAAGCTGTTGATGATTTAATCGAAGATATAGAAAAATCATTAAAAAATTAATAATTTCATATATTTATGAAATTTATATAAACTAAATTATTGCAATATACAAGGTTGTTAAAATGAAAAAAATACCCAAAAATATAGATTTTGCTGCTGATAATGGTCTTTTAGACAGAAGATTTTTTCTCAAGGCGGGTATTGGTGTTGGTAGTGGATTATTATCCTCCGCTGCATTGGGCTCTGAAGGTAAAGCACGATTTCCATGGATGAAGCAACCAGGCGTTGGAATGGGAGAGTCTGGACCATCGAGTTATGAAGCGCATATAAAAAGAGCTGGTGTAGGCAGTCAACCAGGTACCACAGGTTCAGGAGCATCAAGAACACCTATTGAATATCTTGACGGAATTATTACACCAAGTAGATTGCACTTTGAGCGACATCATTCAGGTATTCCAGATATTGACCCGAATCAACATAGACTAATTATTCATGGTCTTGTTGAGCGTCCTTTATCATTTTCAGTGGAGGATTTATCCCGCTATTACCATACTTCCAATATTCAGTTTTTAGAGTGTTCCGGTAATAGTGGCGGTAATATGATGTCTCCAGAACCATTACAACGAAAAGCGAGTGATCTGCATGGTCTTGTGTCCTGCAGTGAATGGGGAGGGATTCCCTTGAAGATATTACTTGATGAGGCTGGTATTAAACCAGAAGGAAAGTGGATTATAGCTTCAGGATCAGACGCAGCAATTATGAGTCGGAGTGTACCGATTGAAAAAATTATGGATGATGCAATAATTGCTACACACCAAAATGGTGAACCTTTAAGACCGTCTAATGGTTACCCTATGAGATTGTTTTTACCAGGGTGGGAAGGTAACGCCTGTGTTAAATGGTTAAGAACTATCAAGGTAACAACGGGACCATCAATGACTAAAGATGAGACATCAAAGTATTCGGATTTGATGGATAATGGGATTGCCCGATTGTTTACATTTCCAATGGGGGTAAAATCAGTAATCACAAGTCCGTCATTCTCTCTGAATATGAGTGGTAAGGGAATCTATCAAATAAAAGGTATTGCATGGTCAGGTGCAGGGTCTATCAAAAGTGTTGAATTATCAGCTGATGGAGGTAAGACATGGGCTGAAGCACTACTTGATCAACATGTATTGCCAAAGTCATTAACGCGTTTTCGATCTGCATGGAAATGGAATGGTGCACCAGCAACCCTAATGAGTCGCGCTATTGATGATAAAGGGAACTTACAGCCTACGAGGGATAAGTGGTTTGTCGGCCGAGCTAAGAACACCTTTTATCACTTTAATGCTATTCAAACTTGGAGTATCGATACGGAAGGGGAGGTTAATAATGCCTATTTATAGGATTTTGGCGCTATGCATATTTTTTTTGACTCGATCGTTGATGGCAGATGGGTTAATTATAAATAAGAATCCAAATTTAGGGAATCCGATCTCAATTGAAGATATTGATCGGGTTGACTTCGTTGTGATGCCTAATGGCGATGGTTTACCTCAAGGTTCGGGCGATGCTAATAAAGGTAAGTTACTTTATGAAGTGCAATGTATTGCTTGTCATGGGAAGAATGCAATAGGTGGCATTAATGGCGATTTGGTCGGTGGTCATGGCACTATTAAGGGCCCAATTCCTAAAAAAACAGTAGGGAGTTACTGGCCACATGCAACTATTTTATTCGATTATATTAGACGAGCAATGCCTTACCAAATGCCGGGGACTTTATCGAATGATGAGGTTTATTCATTAACTGCTTATATACTTCATCTTAATGATATTATCTCTGAAGAAGAGGTAATGTCATTGAGCACCTTGCCAAATGTTAAAATGCCAAATAGTGATGGTTTTGTTTGGGCTTATTCACCAACCGAAGACTGAGTAAGATGCAGACTGAATCATTAGTCTTAAAAGTCTGGGGTATGATTGGTGGCAATCAAATAGGAAGATGGTTTTTTGCAAAATTAGTTTGTTGGCGAGTACCATATTTCTCAACTATCTCACCTTCATTTATTACATATAGTGATGAGATAGTAGAGGTTGCAATAAAGAAAAAAAGAAGCGTTACTAATCATTTGGGAACAATTCATGTGATTGCAGTAGCTAATCTTTGTGAGTTAGCAGCAGGAACATTGATGGAGGCTGGTTTAGTTTCAAGTATGCGCTGGATTCCAAAGGGTATGAGTATTAGTTATTTGTTACCTGCAAATACTCATATAACAGCGAGGGCGGTTATGCCGGAAATTAAAGAAGGTGAGAAAGCGGATGTTATTGTACCGGTAACAGTAACTGATACCAATGAGCGTGAAGTTGTAAGAGCTGATATAGTTATGTACCTAACTCCCAGAAAAAAATATAATAGATAAGTAATAGGATTTTGATATGCAAGATGATGATAAAACCAATTTAACTGACGATAATAATGCTGACTATACCTATGATTATGAGGCAAATCTAAAGTCCGTGCCAGTGTGGAAAAGACTTATGTATATGCTTTTATTTGTGGTTGTATTCTGGGTATGCAGGATGTTAATTTTTGGTATTGCTACTTTGCAGTTCTTTTCCGTACTCTTTACATCAGAAACAAACATGAAGCTTCGAGATTTTGGTCTATCTATAGGTAAATACGTTGCAGAAATAATCAATTTCTTAACTTACAATACCGAAGAAAAACCATTTCCTTTTGATCATGAATGGCCAAGTTAATAGCATACAGAGTATTTAATTCTTACTGAGTTCTTTAATAAGAATATCCCAATGTTCTAGGGCGTCAAAGAATGATTTAACCAATACTCGCTCATTTAAGCCATGAGCAAAATTATCTTCTCCGCGACTAAAAAAAGCAATTGAGCCGTAAGTAGGAATTCCACCCGCTCTTAGGGCCCTACCGTCAGTTGCACCTGTTGTCATATAAGGAATGATAGGGAGGTCCGGATATTGAGCGTGTACAGTTTTTCTTAACGCATCCATTATTTCTTCTTTAAGTGGTGAGGCAGGTGCAGATTTAGGTGTTCCTGAGACATTAATTTTTATATTGGGATTTGAAATTATTTCACGAAGTTTTGAGCTAATTTCAGCGACTTCTGTACCAGGAAATAAACGACAATTTATGTTAGCGCTAGCACTTTGGGGAAGAGCATTTTCTGCATGACCCGCATCAAGCATTGTAGCAACACAAGTAGTCTTAATTATTCCAATTTGATTGGGATCATTGGATATTATTTCAGCAGCTTTGGTATCGTTAGGGTTAATAGAAAAATCCAACATAGCTTTACCTAGTTGATTTTTTTCGGCGTCTGATCTCATTTTGAAATATTCAAGCGTTATATCATTTGATTGAACCGGGAAAGCATAAGATTCAATTTCTTTTAATGCTTGAGCAAGGTCATAGATTGCATTAACTTTTGTTGGTCTTGAACTATGTCCTCCTGGATTTGTAATAGAAATCGTATAATCGGCGTATGTTTTTTCCGCGGCTTGAATTTGATAAGCTATTGGTTTGTAATTCTTATCTAATCTCCCACCGCCAGAATCGGCATTTATAGCGTATTCTGCATCAATAAGACTTCTATGATTTTTAACCATATCCTCAATAGTTAGCATTTCAGTTTCTTCATCACCAGTAAAAGCGATAATTAGATCTCTATTTGGTACAAAACCCTCATTTTTCAGCTTTATAAAAGCTGCTGTAAGGAGAGTGGTGCCTGACTTATCATCAGCTGTTCCTCTTCCAAAAAAATACCCATCTTCTTCTATTAGTTTGAATGGATCTTTTACCCAATCTTTTTTTAATGCATCTACCACGTCCATATGAGCCACAAATAATATAGGTTTTTTATTAGAAGTATTATCACCCCTAAAACGGACTATTAGTGATGCAATTTCTTCGCCATTTGGTGAGATAAAAGGAATAATATTTATATTATTATCATCAAAACCCCCATCACGAAAACGATCAGCTAAATAGTGAGCCATCACTTTGACTTGATTGTGCCCAGCTGCTGTTCTCATTGCTATGGTTTTTTCATATATTTCTAGTGCTAATTTTTGATGTCTGGTCTTATAGTCCTGACTGCTTACCAATTGTGCATTGATAGTTGTAGTTATAAGAAGAAGCATTAAGAGAATAAATTTTAGCATTGTATTTCCATCTTTGTTATTAATTAAAGTTCACGTTCCAGCCACGCCAACCTGGGCCACGCACAATTTTTCCTGGCATAGCACCGGTATGAATACCATTATTTAATACTTGAGTTCCGTTGACAAAAACATGTTTCATTCCAACTGCGTATTGGTGAGGTTTTTCAAATGTTGCTTTGTCATTAACTTTTTTAGGATCAAATATGACAATATCTGCGTAGTTATCTATTTCAATAGAGCCACGATTTTGTATTCCTGTGTTTTTTGCAGGCAATGAGGTTAATCTTCTAATGGCCTCCTTCATTGTTAGGGCATGCTCATCTCTAACATATTTACCTATAACTCTAGCAAAGTTTCCGTAAGCTCGAGGGTGAAGACTTTTTTCGATAAATGCTCCCTCATTTGCAACTGCACCAGCGTCAGAGCCAAAGCTTATCCAAGGTTTCTTTATTTGCTTAGTTACATTTTCTTCTGACATTAGAAAAAATACTGCATCAATACGACTGTTATCCTCTATAACAAGATCCATAGCGGTAAGCTGTGGAGGTGTACCTCTAATTTCGCTAACTTCTTGAAGAGTCATGCCTGTATATTTTTTTAATTTGGAGTTTCGAAAACCAGTCAACAATATTCCTTCTGGACCAGCTTGGGTGTAAAAATTCTCCCAGGATGAATCAACGTCAAGCATTTCTTGTGAGACTTTTTCTCTTACAGAAGGGATCTGTAATCGCTTAACCCATTCATTGTGCCCACCTTCTTGGACCCAAGGTGGCATTGTAGCATCTAGTCCCGTAGCTGCAGCTGGATAAGTATACATATCTGCACTTATCCTTAAACCTGAGTTTCTTGCAGACTCTATCAAATCAAAAACATTTTCAAGTTTATACCAATTATTCTTACCTGCTGCTTTTAAGTGATATATCTCAGCGGGTGCACCAGTTATACTTGCAATTTTTATTAATTCGAGCACAGCCTCTTCGAGTTGATTTGCCTCAGACCTCAGATGGGATATATATGCACCATTGTATTTAGCGGCAATTTTGACTAATGCAATTAACTCATCGGTATCTGCAAAGCTCGCTGGTGTATATATTAAGGATGAGCCAACTCCTATTGCGCCATCGAGCATTGCTTCTTCCACTAGATTTTGCATTCTTATGAGCTCTTCAGGAGTGGGTTTACGATTTATATAGCCTAGCTCATGAATACGAACAGTGGTGGCACCAACGTATGATGCAACATTAACAGAAACCCCTTGATCAACAATACGCTCGAGATATTCGTTCAGAGTGGTCCATGTAACATCATATTTAATGTTACTTTGCTTTTCTTTCATGCTGATCTTCATCGCGTCATTTAGAGGGCCCATCGAGTTGCCTTCACCCATTATTTCTAATGTTACACCCTGTTTTATATCACTGAGAGCACGACCATCTACTAGAAGGGGTTGAGTAGCCCATGAGAGCATATTGATAAATCCTGGTGCAACTACCATATTTGCAGCATCTATATGTTGTTTTGATGTAAAAGTAGCAAGATCGCCTATCTGGGAAATATACTCTCCAGTTATACCTATGTCGCTTTTAATCGGTTCATTGCCCAGACCATCATAAAGAATTCCATTACTTATAATTACATCAAAATCTTTTTCCTGAAGTTGTTTGCTCTCACATGAGGCTAGAGCTAAAACCAAAAGCATCGTTAAGATTAGTTTTATTGATTCACCTTTCATGATCAGTTTTAGATGGTCTGATTATTCAGCGCCATTTTCTATCTCACCCCAGACTCGCAATAAATTCTCACCTAATATTTTTTTGATGTCATCATTACTGTATCCACGTTGCATTAAACCATTAATTAGGTTTGGATATGAAGAAACATCTTTAAGGCCAATGGGCAATGTATTACCTACACCATCATAGTCTGATCCAATTCCAACAAAATCGACGCTTCCAGTTAACTTAACAACATGATCAAAGTGATCTAAAGTCTGCTCCAATGTTGCGAAAGGATAAGGGTTAAGTTCGGCGTACTGCTTATTGAAGGCATCACGATCATTTCTCAGTTCTGGGTTGTACATATCTATCGGAGTTCCGTCCTCCGGTGATAAGAACTTTTCCCATGCATCACTTCTTTTGGTGTTATATTGGTTTGCTTCTTCAGTTACAAAAGCTGATCCGTAATTTATCATTATAATGCCACCATTTTCAGCTAATCGGACAATCATATCGTCATCCATATTTCTTTCGAAGCCAGGGGTGAAATGTCGCGCAGAAGAATGTGAAGCGATGACAGGAACTTTTGTAATATCCATTACATCCCAAAAGGCAGCATCCGAAACATGACTGATATCGATGATTATTCCCAGGCGATTCATTTCTCTTACAACCTCTTCACCAAAACCGCTGAGACCATCATGCGCTTTATTTGAGTCATAAGATGAGTCAGAAATTTGATTTGATAATGAATGAGCTAGGGTGATGTAACGGATTCCTTTGTTAAAAAAATATGCAAGATTCTCGATTTTACCTTCGATAGGTGATCCATTTTCCATTCCTAAGGGTAAGGAAATTAACCCTTGTTTAAATTGTTCTCTTATTTGTGATGGCGATGTAGCAATAGCATATTTATCTGGAGCTAAAGACACAATTTTTTCGACCAAGGTAATTAATTCATCAGCCCGTTCTTTTGATTTTCCCTCAGCTGCCAATGAAGCAGGTGTATATATTGACATAAAAGGCGCATTCAGACCTCCTTTTATTGCTCTTGGGTAGTCAAAATCCCCACCTGTAGTTGCTTTAGTTACATCTTCCCATTCTCGAAGAACACGATATGGAACATCGATATGACCATCGACTATGATTGAGTTCTTGGCAAGCTCAAGTGCTGTTGTGCGTTTATCTGTATCTAAGCATGCAGTCAACACAAATAAAATTGATAATGTTATAAAAGGGCGCAATGAATTCATTTTATACTCCTGATTATTTGATTGCACAAATAACTAAGTTGGATGTTATTATGAGTAATAATATAGATATGCATATTATTAGTTATTAAATTATCCATTTTTTTGGTATGTATCTATTCGTAACAACTATCGTATTATTTTTGTTCAAGATAAGCAAAAAAGTATAATCAGAAAATGATAAAAATATTATTAATAGATGATGACTATAGACATTCAGAGTTATTGAAAAATTATCTCTCACGTTATGGTATGAAATTAGATTGTATTAGTGATGCAGAGAAAGGCCTGAAAAGACTCGAGATATCGGACCCTGATCTATTATTATTAGATGTTATGCTTCCCGGTATGGATGGTTTTGCCGTATGTGCAGAAGTACGTAAAAAAAGTAACATGCCTATTATTATGTTAACCGCAAGAGGTGATCTATCCGATCGTATTTCGGGGCTTGAACTCGGTGCAGATGACTATATTGGTAAGCCTTTCGAACCTAGAGAATTAGTGGCGCGTATTCAATCACTTTTAAGGCGGGTAGATCAAGAGGTCAAATCTGGTGATGGAGTATTACGATTCGACGGATTAACAATGGACACAAATAATCGCACTGTTGAAATTGATGGTAACATAATTGAGCTGACATCGATGGAGTATGAATTACTATTTATTTTGGCCAAAAATACTGGCAAAAAAATGCATAGAGATGAACTCTTATCAAAGTTGAGAGGAATCAATGCTACAATACTAACTCGTTCAATTGATATTATGGTCAGTCGTGTCAGAAATAAAATTGGTGATAAAATCAAACCAGCTAGATTTATTCAAACTATCTGGGGGAGTGGGTACATTTTCGTCGCCAAAGAGATTCCACAACAATAAAAAATGCTAAAACGTATTGGACACTCTTTGTCTTTACGTCTGCTGGGTATCTTCTTTCTATCTGGTATTTTATTTGCTTACGCTGCATTTTTTGGTTTGCGCTGGGTCTACGAAACAGATGAGTTGAGGGAATTGGTGAGTGGTCACTTATCGCTCCATATTAACTATGTAAAACAAGATATTGGTAGTCCGCCACGGATCGATAATGCGATCGAAATAACAAATAAGGTGCCTGTTGATATTAGAATTATCGGCAAGGATATTGATTGGGCATCTGATCCCACATTTCCAAAACTAGAACAATTATCCTTTAGTTCAAGTGATCAGTTGAGTAATGTAGCTAGTCAATGGCTTGATGAATTAGATGATGTAGAATTTGCCAGTATTGAAAAACATCGTTTTTTAAAAATTGAAGATGGTGATTATGCGATTATTGTCTCCACACCTAAAATTTCATCAGTACCCGTTGAGAAAAGAAGCTTATTACCGATCATTATTGGTTCATCTTTATTGTTAGTTTTGATCACTTACTTAGCAGTAAGGTGGTTATTTAAACCTATCGAGACAGTAAGGCAGGGCGCCGCTGAGATTGGTCGTGGTAATGTTAGGTTTCGGATTAAAAATCTACGAAATGATGAATTAGGGGACCTTGCTCTGGATGTTAATAAAATGGCTGAAGATGTAGAGATGATGTTAGATGCAAAGCGTCAATTATTACTAGGTATCAGTCATGAGTTAAGGTCACCTCTATCAAGATTAAGATTAGCTATGGAATTGCAGTCCAATCAAGAGGGTCAAGAGGATCTTATTAGCGATCTCGATGAAATGGAAAAAATAATATCAACCTTAATTGAGGCAGAAAGGCTTAATAGTAGGCATGAAGGGGTTAATATAGAGCGTGTATCGGTTGATAGTATAATCAATAGTTTGACTAATGATTATTTTTCTAGAGAGAAGCATCTAATTAAATTTAATAACTATGAAGGCATGTTTTTAAATTGTGATAAAGCAAGAATTGTATTGATGTTGAAAAATTTAATAAGTAACGCCTTGAAATATAATCAAAATAAATCAGATTCTGTTGAGGTTTTATTTGAGGTCACTGATTATGCAACAATAATTCATGTTAACGATTCAGGGCCAGGTATTAGCGAGGATCAATTAAAATTTTTTGGTGAGCCCTTTTATAGAGGAGACCCTTCTAGGGCCAGGCATACTGGGGGAACAGGATTGGGTGTATATATTGCTAAGTTGGTTGCTAAGGCTCATGGCGGATTGTTAACTGTTGATAATTCATATGCTGATGGCACTGGTATTGTTGTTGAATTGCCGTTTGAGCCCAGATTTTAACGAAATTTTCCAATTTCTCTATATTAACAACTGGTTACCTATATTAATAACATCCTTAACAAGGTCATCAAAATCAGAACGTCGACTTCGGTGATTGCAGATAGCTACTCTGAGTGAAAAATTACCATCTAAAAGGGCAGATGAAGGTGCAGAATTCCCACTTTCATGTAATTTCATTAATATCTCACTATTGATTTCATTTAACTGGGCATCATCAAGTTTCGGATTATTAAATCTAAAATTAACAATGTTAAGTGAAGTAGGAGATAATAGCTCTAAACTATTGTTTTTATTTACTAATTTAGTTAGATATTTTGCTTGATCAATATTTTGTTCGATTAATTCACTATACTTATCAGTACCTTCAATTTTCAGCGCCATCCAAGCGCGTAATGCTTTGAATGAGCGAGAAAGTTGAACACCATATTCTGAGAAATTAATAGGTCCTGAGGCAAGCCCGCGATCAAAGTTTTTTATATATGGGGGGATGACAGAAAATGTTTCTTTGTGGGGATGACCACTTTTTATTAATACGCAGCCACAGTCATATTGAATATACATCCACTTATGAAGATCAAAAGCGATTGAGTCAGCTAATTCGAGCCCTGCAACTAAATTACTGGAATTTTTGGCAAACTTCGCTATAGCGCCAAATGCACCATCAGCATGAAGCCAGAGACCTTCTTCTTTAGCTATACTTGCTAACTCGATTAATGGATCAATTGCACCAGTATTAACTGTTCCCACATTAGCAATAATACAAGCAGGTAAGAGACCATTATCGCGATCTTTTTTAATTGCACTTTTTAGTAATTGAAGATTTACAGTAAAGTCATCATTAGTGGGAATTAATCTCAATGATTTTGAGCCTAGCCCTAGAAGCTCAATTGCCTTTCTAATGCATGAATGAGTTTCTGTTGAACTGTAATAAACTAATCTTGGAAATTTATTAACATCAATACCTTCATCTCTAACATCATAATTTGAAACCTGAGTTCTGGCTACCGCGAGACCAACTAGATTAGCCATAGATCCACCACTCACTAGAAGACCACTAGCATCTTGAGGGTAATCAAGAAGTGACTTCAGCCAGGATAGAAGTTGAAGCTCAACGTGGGTTGAAGCTGTCTCATCGAGCCCAAGACTCCCTGAGTTCATTGCAGAAATTACCATATCAGCTATCAATTGACTGGGTGTTCCCGTGCCACCGACCCAGCTCCAAAATCTAGGATGAATATTATTTGTTGGATAGGGTAAAATATGATTTTTTACTTCTTCATATACTTCAGACTCTGGCGATCCAGTTATTGGTAATGACTCTGAAAATAAATTTTTTGAATCACTAGGAAGTGCTTTCCACACAGGCCTATCCCCTACAGTTTTCAGATAATCAACCAGATCATCAACAACTCGATGTGCGAGTTTTTGAAATTCATCCCAATTATCAGGGTCTAGGTTCTTTTCTTCTTTTAGCTGATTATTCATTTTTGGCCTTGTAGGATATAATTATGCGTCTTTAGTAATATTTGTATGATTCTTTTATCAAAATATACTATTGTATGGTAATGAATCTTCTAATGATAATCATCATTTTCTTGGCAATTATTGTTTCAATAGGTGTTCTATTATTGGCTTGGCGAATTATACCTAATGACAAGAAGCATAAAGATGATAAAAGTTAATTTCTTCGATTTCTCAAGCTTGCGATGGTGGTAGTGAGGGTTTTACTTTCATTTAATAGTTTATAAATTTCAGTTTTATACGAAGCTAGAGTAATCTGAGCGGCATTAATTTGATATGACTCATCATAAATTTCAATAAGATCATCAATTATCAAATAATTGGGATTATGAATCTCAATAATTTGAGCATATTTAAGTTGTAATTGGTTTTTTTTTAGCGAGATGTCGTATATTTGAAACGCAAATTTTTCTAGATCAGGGTTGTTGGACCATTCATTTATTATTTGATTTTCTTTATTGTGTATTTCGCTTATTAATATATTTTCTTTTTTAATTATCCAATTTTGATTTTTAAATGTTGCCCCAATAGAAGCTCCTTTGAGGATCTTTGTATGTTCATCAATAACATCATTAGTATTGAGAAACTTGACTATCGCAAGTGTTTTGTATTGCTTGCAGTGTATACCTATCTGAGTTTCTTTCAGCGATAAATTTTGTTGGCAATTTTTATCCAGACTATATAAAAAGGACACTCGAGAAGATCCTGTGTTTTCGATTATCTCTATCCCATAGGATCCAAATTTTTTTTCAATTCTCTCGCTGTTTAATAAATTACTTGCACATCCAGAGCATAACAAAGCTATTATGAGCCACATATGTTTATAGTATCTATTTGTAATATCCATGAAGTATTCTGGGTAGTGACTTATGTTTAGGTACGCATTTTATTATAATTTATAATAATAATTAATTAACGTAAAAATACAAAATTTGTCAAATCATAATATTAGGTAAACTATGAAAGAACGAGCAATGGTTGTTTTATCTGGCGGTCAAGATTCCACAGTTTGCCTTTATTGGGCCAAAGAATATTTTGGTGCGAAAAATATTGAAGCAATAACTTTTGATTATGGGCAGCGTCACAATCTTGAAATCTCATGTGCTAAGAAAATTGCAGAAAAAAATAATATCAAGCACCTTATTATTCCAATCAATACATTTGAGGCTATTGGTGGTAATAGCCTCATAAATAGAACTGAAAACATTAATCAAGAAAAATTTAAAGATTTACCTAAGACATTTGTACCAGGAAGGAATATCATCTTTTTAACATATGCGGCTGCTGTTGCCTGGCAAAGAGATATTCAAAATTTAGTTATTGGGGTTGCGCAGACAGATTACAGTGGCTATCCAGATTGTCGGAGCACTACTATGGAGGCATTAGAGAGAACTCTCAATTTTGGCTTAGACTGTGCTTTCAAGATACATGCACCACTAATGAACTTATCAAAGAAAGAAACAGTTAAACTTGCATCTAAATTAAATGCAATTGAGATAATGGCCGATACTCATACATGTTACAAAGGTATATATCCTCCTTGCCAAACATGCGCAGCCTGTATGTTGAGAGCTAGAGGTTTTGAAGAGGCGGGGATAAAGGACCCCCTGTTAGGAAAATAATGTACTCGGTTAAAGAAATATATTACACACTTCAAGGCGAAGGAAAGCAGTCAGGAAGGCCTGCTGTTTTTCTCCGATTCTCTGGTTGTAATTTGTGGTCTGGTCGCGAGCAAGATCGTGAGATGGCTATTTGTCGGTTTTGTGATACTGATTTTGTTGGTACTAAAGGTGCTGATGGTGGAAAGTATAAAAAAGCCAGTGATCTTGTTGAATTGGTTAAATCAAAATGGCCTTCGGATAAGAATAATATCAGGCCATATGTGGTTTGTACCGGTGGTGAACCTTTGTTGCAACTAGATGATGAATTAATTGAAGTTTTTCATCATCATTCATTCGAGGTGGGCGTTGAGACTAATGGCACAATTATTGCGCCAGATAATATAGATTGGTTGTGCGTAAGTCCAAAAGCTAATTCTATATTGAAGCAAATGTCAGGTAATGAGCTAAAATTGGTGTATCCGCAAATTGAGGTAAACGCTCAACCAAATTTTTTTCAAGAATTGGAATTTGAATATTTTTTCTTGCAACCCATGGATGGCGATAACACAGAAAATAATACTAAACTTGCTATTGAATACTGCTTAAAAAATCCTCAATGGAGGCTAAGCATTCAAAGTCACAAAATTATAGGAATACCATGATGCATAATTATAGCCTAAAACAAATTATTTTCGCTATTTCAGTAGGTAGTTTTCTGGCTTATTTTGTCTATCAATCTACAGTTAAACCACCACATCTAATGACACGTCAAAATGAAGAACATATTATTCAAAAAGCCACATTACAAATTCGAGATATGCTTTTCTTGTCGAATGAAAGTGAGATAGTAGATCCAATCAATACAGATAGAGATGTTGGTAAAACATATATATATCCTGCGGGTAAGACTTGGCAGGTATCAGGTTTCTATCGAAGAAATTACAATGATTCATGGCATCCCTGGCTAATGACTCTAGATGAGAAAGGGGTCATGATCAACCTCAGTATCAAGGATGATTTTGAGTTATTTGATGATCAGGTATTACAGAATAGTTCTATTGCAATTAAGCCTTGATAATATTACTCAGTGATAGCGGGAATTTCATCGCGCCATTCTATGATATTTAGCTCAATAAATAAAAAAGCAACAAGCCATAAAAAGGCATCCCAAAAATCGACAAAATCTCCCTCAAACCCCCAATAAAATGCGTTAAAGAATAATATAGGGTAAAGAGCATACTTGTTTATTGCGCTAAGTTTTATCGATAATGCCTTACGTGTTTGTTTTTCTTGAAGGCGAACATTGAGTTCAATAATTATCACTACTAGAATCCACACACCTGCATTAACTACATCAATCCAGCCTAGCCAGATGATTTTTTCGTAACCTTGGAGATCCACTAATGCTCGGGTATTTTCATATCTAAAAAATTCATTAGCAGTACTTAATGATGTGCAATTTTGAGCTGTTATTGGCACATATTCATTAATTGTATATGAGTACATCCATTGCTCTTGAGTTACCATGCATAAATTACTTATCTCAACTGGAGATATTTTATAGAAAAATAATAAATTAGCAGAATAGCCAAAAAAAGAATAAATGATGAGCGCATAGCATAAAGCTTTGAGAATTACAGATAGAGCATCTATTAGTTTATTATTGTAATTATCATCTAAAATATAGGTTTCTAGTTCCAGTATCCAGAGAAGGATGAGCCAAGCAATAGTGTCAATCGAAGCTGAGTAAGCAGTAATTAGTTCGTTTAATGATATTGCATCAGAATAACGTACCGAGAATGCCGCTAAGTCCTCAGTAAAGAAGAAATAAAAATTAAGAGTTAACAGAAAGTAAATCGAATATTTAAAGTATTGAAAATAATTTTCTTTAGTCACCATTATAAAGTCCATACTTCGCTATTGATGTTACAGATTGTATATTGAGATTTATTTGAATAAAACGCAGTCATTACATTATTAATTATGTAGAATGCAATGTCATTGTGCTTTTCTAGGCGATAAAATTCAATAAAGATATAAAATGAATTACCGTAATTTAATAATCCTTTTTTTCTGCCAGCTGATATCCGCAACTGGTCAAATAGTCATAGTCACTCTCGGTGGTGTTATTGGTTCATCACTAACAGAAAATCAATCAATTGCAACATTACCTGTATCATTAATGGTGGTAGTTACGGCCCTATCAGCTATTCCAGCGACTATTTTAATGAGAAAAATAGGAAGAAGATTAGGCTCCAGTATGGCATCTCTATCCGCAGCAAGTGCTGTGCTGATTGGTGCTTATGCGCTTCACATTCAAAGCTTTGGATTCTTTGTACTCGCTGCAGCATTATTTGGAATCAATGCAGCTTTTTCCCAGCAGTATCGTTATGCAGCGGCCGAAAGTGTTGATCAGAAATTTGTTAGTCGAGCAATATCATTGATCTTATTAGGTGCTATAGGTGGGGCAATCCTAGGACCTGAACTTGTGACAAGAGGGCGTTATTGGGTTGAGGGTGCTCCTTATGCTGGTAGCTTAATTTCCTTATCAGTCTTATTCGGTATACAGTCATTATTGTTAATGTCGTTAAGGGCATTCCATGTTCAAGACGATGGTGATTCGGAAGTAAATGTCAGACCTCTAAAAACTCTTTTGAAGCAAAGGGTATTTATAATGGCTATGTTGGGCGGCACTGTAGCTTACGGTGCAATGACTTTTATAATGACTGCGACCCCACTTAGTATGCATGTCGTTGATGGTTACTCAATGGAAGCAACGGCAAATGTAATCAGAAGTCATGTTTTGGCTATGTATATACCATCACTCTTATCAGGTTTTTTAATAGAAAGGTTTGGGCTTTCTAAAATCATGATGATGGGTGTTCTTGGTTTATTTTTGGCAAGTATTGCAGGCCTATCTGGGCAATCAATTTTTAGTTATTGGATTGCGCTTGTGTTACTGGGTATTGGTTGGAATTTTCTTTATGTTGGAAGCACAACAATGCTAACTTACACTTACAAACCCAATGAGAGATTCAAGGCTCAGGGTATAAACGAATTCTGTGTATTTGGTGTATCGGCTCTTGGCTCTCTCCTGGCGGGGACAATAATGTATCTTTATGGCTGGTATACTCTAGTCCTAATCCCTATACCTTTTTTGATCATGATTGCGGTAGGGCTCAGAATGACTAAAAACGAAACTAAAATTTTAATCCGAGCTAAAATTTGATTAATCTAGAATTAAAATTAATATTAAAACGATGAATCCAAACCTCTACAGTAAAGATATGTACAATTATCATATTCCCGAGAAATCCTTATGGGAGCTAACTCAGTGTGGTAATAATCTTGAGGTATCAACGATGAATGGAGATCATAACATCGAGGTTGCCGTTATCGGAGGTGGATACACTGGATTGTCTGCCGCATACCACCTTGCTAAAGATTACGGTCTTGAAGTCGCTATTATAGAGGCTGGGCACATCGGTTGGGGCGCCTCTGGTCGAAATGGTGGCTTTTGTTCTATCGGTGGGACCGCTGAGAGTTCAAAAAACTTAATTTCTAAATATGGTCTTGAAGATGTCCGACATTATTATCAATCTCAAGTAGAGGCTGTAGAGCTCGTAAAGAACATCATCGAAAGCGAGCAAATTGATATTCAGATTCAAGGCAATGCTGAAATTGAAGTTGCTCACTCTCAGAAGAATCTTGATGAAATGATCGAGCACGCGTCTTTTCAAAGAAAAAGGCTTGGACTAAATACAACGGTTATAACAAAAGAGGAGCTTGCAGAAAATTTTTTCGATACTAATGAGCAGTGGGGCGGAATTGCGGTACAACCCACATTTGGTATACAACCACTTCGTTATGCAAAAGGTCTGGCTTCTGCTGCAATTAAGAATGGCGTAAAGATATTCACTCACAGCGAGATTATAAGTTGGGAAAAAAATAACGAAAAACATATCCTTTCATCAAAAGAAGGTAAGTTAACTGCCAGGTATGTTGTTTTTGCAACTAATGGATTTATGCCTGAACATTTATCGAATAATTTTAAGTCCAGGTCTTTACCAATTATAAGTTCCATTATTACAACAAGGCCATTATCACAAATTGAACTTGATGCACATAATTGGCAAACAGATAATCCTGTAATTAATTCTAGAAAACTGGTTAATTATTACAGATTGCTGCCCGATAAACGCTTCCTTTTTGGTGGCAGAGGCTCTTCCTCTGGCGATAAAATTGGTGCGGAGAGTAACTACAAATATTTGATAAATGTAATGCGCAATATATGGCCTAATTGGTCTGATGTTGAAATAGAATGTAAATGGCATGGATTTGTTTGTTTTACCCGGCGACTAACCCCTTCTATCGGAAGATTGGAGGACGATGCTTCGGTATTTTTTGGTTTTGGTTATCATGGGAATGGGGTAAATACTTCTACATGGGCAGGATGGAAATTAGCTCACTGGTTGGGTAAAAATTCGAAAAATACTAAATTGCAGTCAGATTTACCTTTATTAGTTCAAGGTTTATCACCCAAGTTTCCATTAGCGTCTCTTCGAAGACATTACTTGCAGGGGGTAATTCAGCTATATCGTCTTAAGGATGCTATAAAATTCAAGCTTAATTAAATGGTAATAAGGTGAATTTAATCCCCGATAAGAATAAATTTTAGGATCTTATTTTATCATAATTGAGTGATTTTTGAATTTTGATTGAAGCTATTCATGGCGCATAAGAATTATCTTATTTTTCTATTAAAAAATTAACTTCTTTACAAGTGTAACAATAATTAATTTTTTTGTATTTTTTCTTTTTTATATGTAACTCATAAGTTAATATACATTTTTTTTTAGCATGTAGAACGTTATTTTTAATACAAAAGCAATGCCATAGATATCTCCTAATGAGCAAAACTCTCAAAGAACTCAATCTTACAAGTGGCTTATCTGGAGCTAATGCATCAGCTATCGAAACTATGTATGAATCATATTTGAGAGACAACTCATCTGTCACAAATGAATGGCAGGAATTTTTTTCATCGTATCCTCAAGAAGCTCAGTCAAATCTTCATAGTACAATAAAAGCAAAACTTAGAAATAAATCACACCTTAAAAATAAATTTTCAGAACTCACTACGAGTGGCTCTGAGTTTGTTGCCGACAAGCAGGCAGCTGTTTCTCGTTTAATTCAAGTTTATACTTTGAGAGGTCATCAAATTGCAGACATTGATCCACTGGGAATTATGGAAAGAAAGGCTCCTGGTGTATTTAAGCTCGATTATTTAGGTTTAAATAATAAGGATTTAAGTAAAGAGTATTCAACAAGTGGTTTTGCTGGCACTGAAAATATAACCATGATGCTTAGTGATTTGATCAAGTTATTGAAAAAAATCTACTGTGGAAAAATTGGTGCTGAATTTTCACATCTCTCAAGGGCCAGAGAAAGGCTGTGGTTACGACATCGATATGAGCAAGAAGCACCGCTTTATAAATATTGTGATGCAGAAAAAATATCTATCTTGGAGCAGCTTACTGCCGCTGAGGGTATAGAAAGATATTTACATACCCGTTTTGTTGGTCAAAAGAGGTTCTCGTTAGAGGGGGGCGATAGCCTCATTCCATTACTTTCAGATGTTATACAGAGATCCGGTGAAAATGAAGTAAGAGAAGTTGTCATAGGTATGGCACACAGAGGAAGATTGAATGTATTAGTTAATGTTCTAGGCCAGTCACCAGATGCATTATTTGATAAGTTTGAAGAGAATATTGACCCAAAAATGACAGGCTCAGGTGATGTTAAATACCATCTAGGCTTTTCAAGTGATATTAAAACAAATGGAGGTAATGTGCATGTAGCACTTGCTTTTAATCCCTCCCACCTAGAAATTGTCAATCCAGTTGTAGAGGGCTCTGTTAAGGCGCGTCAAGATAGAAGAGGCGATAAAGATCACAATCAAGTATTACCCATACTGATTCATGGTGATGCAGCATTCTCAGCACAAGGGGTTGTGACGGAGACATTTCAGATGTCTCAAGTGGATGGTTTTAGGACAGGTGGTACGCTGCATATCATTATTAATAATCAAATTGGTTTTACTACAAGCAACCCATCTTATGCAAGGTCAACCCCTTACTGTAGCGACATAGCAAAAATGATTGAGGCTCCCGTTTTTCATGTTAATGGTGACGATCCTGAGGCAGTTATTTTTGTTACTAGGCTTGCTTTAGATTATAGACAAAAATTTAAAAAAGATGTCGTGATAGACCTTGTTTGTTATCGCCGCCAAGGGCACAACGAAGCAGATGAGCCAAGTGCAACTCAACCTCTTATGTATTCTTCGATAAAAAAACACTCCACACCAAGAATGTTATATGCAAATAAATTAATTGAGGCTGGTATTATTGATGAGAATCAACCATCAATAATGCAGGGCGATTATCGAAACCTTCTTGATGATGGTGAGCCTGTTCCGA